>JACCDW011780854.1_pt1 | contig 15141 bp, 20 predicted proteins | sample 7449781 | NCBI WGS metagenome assembly JACCDW01 (sample SAMN15323449, study PRJNA562643) | freshwater metagenome | isolation source: river surface water | place: USA:Blue River Watershed | collected 2017-08-18
ACCGATTTTAGGTCTAATAAGGTAATTCATTCTTCTTATAAAATAATATGTGTATTTAATTTACTTTTCAGAGAGGCCGATAAAAAGTAGTTCTCGTTCTGAAACATGGGCCACTGGTTTGATCCAACCCGCTTGAACTGCCTGCATTAAAATGCTTCGATACTCTCCGGGACAAGTTTTACTAATTTCAAAACCTGCTCGAGGCACTACAACTAACTCGTCATAGATCAAGAACTTAGGATCATTGCGATCGATGCGGCGAATTTTGGATTGTCGAGTTGTAATATTCATACAACTCATTATAAAAGACTTATTGGATTAAATCAACGATAAATCCAATCTTTATTTCGGTATGGTTTACCAAGATATGCTTGGGGTAGGTAACTTACCACCTTTTTCTTAACACGTTGTATAATAGGATGATTATGATCGTGTTGGAATGCTTTTAGATACATTCTCCAACTATTGTGTCTGCGTCTTTTTCCTTTTTGATTTTCGTTAAGATAATCAATAATTTTGTTTTTGTCGCCGTTAAATTTTTCTATTAATTCACAAGCTATATTAAAAGAATAAGCATCTATTTCGTCACTACATCCCAAGTATCCCTGCTCTAATCTTATTTCTGTTTTTTCTGCATTACTAGCATACTCAGGCAATACTTTAAATTTTCTTCTCCTATACTGCCGCATATGAATTATTTCGTGCAACAGAGTATCTGCAATAGTATAGCAAGTTCCTCTAAATCTTCTGCTGTTTATTTTAATATTGTCGTCAAATAAATTATATTCAAAAACAAGTTCAATGCTTTTAATTTTATCTTGATCCCATCCGCTAAAATAAGTTCCTCCTACCCAAACTTGGTTAGAATCAACACGAGGATTTCTATTTTTTCGAAATCTTATAGGAACAAGTTTTTTGAGATGATTGGTAATTTTTTTGTGAAACTGGTCAATAGTTAGAGTCTTGTTAACTATTTCTGGAGCGATAGAAAGCACGAAACTGGCTATAGTTTCTCGATCTAATAAAGCCCAATTAAACTTCACCCTCGGTGCAGCCATGGTTCGCCCTTCCATATATTCTTAATTATCCAGAACGGATGTATTAATTATATGCTACGTTAATGGATTAGTAAACCTTCACTCCGTTAAGTTCCTGCCATCTTTGAGCATCGTTCCATGAATTTACCAAAGGTTCGCCCTTAACATTTAAGCTAGTATTCATTAAAATAGGGCATCCGCTAGCACTATACCATGCTTCTAATAGTGCTCTAAATTTTGGATTATTTTCTTTTGTAACAGTCTGGACCCGACTGGTATTATCAACGTGGCAAATGCCTGGTAAAAGATCCGGAGTTCTGCAACGTGCAACAAACTGCATATATGGGCTTTCTTTAACTGGCATATCAAAGTAAGTGTCAGCATGTTCTGCTAAAATTGCGGGCGCAAACGGACGAAACGCTTCTCTACGCTTTAGCGAGTTCATCCTATCCTTGGCGTTAGGGCCTCTTGGGTCGCACAGTAAACTACGATTACCCAATGCCCTTGGACCGAACTCTGCACGACCGTTAGCTACAGCAACTACCTTGCCCGCAAGCAGATCTCTAACAATGCCCTCAATATCTAGTTCACGATCAATATCTGTTCCTAGATACGGTCCTCCCCAGTCTAAATGTTGTTTGGTATAGGCAGCAACTGCACCTATTGCACTGCCTGCGTCTCCCGGGTTAGGCATAAGCCATATGTTGTTGTAGAGTTTTGTTTCAGCAATCTTACTGTTAGCAACACAGTTTAGGGCAACCCCGCCCATAAAAACTAAGTTGTCACTGGGCAACTTGCGGCGCATCCATGCAACTGTATTCAGCAAGTATTCTTCCATCAGTGCCTGCACACTGGCTGCGATATCATAATCTGTCACACCCTTAGGTCTAGGCCAGGACTTACATCCTCTGTGTAAGTTTACTTTAAGTTTAAAATCCGGACCTTCGAACTTTTCAAAGAATTCTTCTTTAAACACATCTACCAGTTTAGGTTTTCCTAATGCAGCCATGCCCATGAGAATGTATTCTTCCTCATTGGGCTTCAGTCCTAGGTATTGTGTAAACGCTGTATAAAACAATCCTATGCTGTGTGGATAGTTCTTAGACCATACATTAGTTAGTTTGTTGCCTTCTGCTTTCCAGATAGTTACAGTGTTCCACTCACCTATAGCATCAACAACTAAGATACTTGCGTCCTTGAATTTACTAGTAAAGTAACCTGCGGCAGCATGACTTTCGTGATGCTTTACAAAATGTAGAGGTATTTTGTCTAGACCAACTGTTTTAAGTTCTTCTTTTGGATTAACAATCCAAGGACGTTGACCGGAATATAAACGGCGAAGATTTTTAGGCCAGGGTTTTTCAAACCATACAATTTCTGTAGGAACTCCGTAATCACACAATTCTTCGATCATGCTAGGATTTAGCAAAGTATCATTTTTGATTCTGCTATATCGCTCGGCATGTCCTGCCCATAAAATTTTGTTACCTTCGATTAGTGCTAAACTTGCATCGTGGTTTTGACTATTAATGCCTAAAATCATACGTCAACGCACCCCATAAGGTGCAATCTAAGTTTATCTGAAAAGTTACAGAAGCTGTGTGTCTTAGTTGTGTCTACAATAAAAACTTCTCCTGCAGACAGGTGAAACATCTCTGTGGGTTCTGTAAACACAAACAAGCATTGGTCATTTGTGATTAAAGGAATATGTATTCTTTTAGATGCATCCTTGTGCAAGCTATAACATGTCCTAGGGCCTGTCCACATAAGACGTGTTCTAAATAGGTTGTATTTGTTAATGACTTCTTCAAATACTGTTCCCTTGAACAAAGGGTTGATTAAGTTATACTCTTTTTCACTTACATCGGGCCTGAATCTTCCGGTTGCACTTGTAAAGGGATCTTCACCTTCACGATATTGAATGCCACACTGCCTTCCATCTCTGTTATTCAATAACCAGTTGATATCTTTCTCAACAGCAGAATATGCCGCTAGCAGCGGAATAGTATCTATATTCGCTATAGAAGTGTATGAAGTCATTTGATATTATCGAATTCAATAAGGGTAATGCGTGGGTTTTCTAACCAAAAATCAATTGCACTAAGGACTTGTGAGTATTTTATAGTATTGATTTTATCAATGTGGTTTTCTAGATAGCCCATCTTTAACAGTAGCATATTATATTTACTGGTGCGTCTACAGGACTTGTGTGCTTCTTGAATTGCTTTTTTGTCTTGATAATAGGCGTTTCCAAGAAAAGCATAATCTGCACCCATAGACCCAGAAGTTATAATGTCTACTTTGTTCGATAACATCTTTAGGAATATAGCCTGTGTGATGTTTACGTGAGCATTGTTAATAAACAGGTCTGCCTCTTGTGCAATTTTAACAGCGTCATTGATTCTTTGGGGAAACTCAAAACCATTAGATCTAGATAAGCCGATGACTTCATGACTTTTAGTAGTCATATGGTCAAATATTGCTTTTCCTAATCCACTTGTATGTCCTGTTATTACAACTTTCATGACTTAAATCTTAAACTGATTCCTAGCTTTTCACCTTTGAAATTTGAAGTGCAGTGAATTTTTCTGTTATCAAAAATAATAACACTTCCTACTTCGAATGGATATGCTTTACCTGAAAGGCCTTTCAGTGTTTCCTTAGGGTAGTGACTAAGGTGTTCCTTATACAGAATTTCATCTATATCAGAATCAGTTAGATGCTCAACAGGATATTCATAAGGACAGCCCTTGACCCCTATGTTGGATTCAAAGTAATATACAGGATGATGCATACACCAAGTCACACTGTCTAAAGTCCAGACCTGATCAAAAACTACAAGGTGAGGTTTGGTGCCAGTATAGGACAAAGGAATTACTACATTTAGTGTATTCTCTTTATGAGCCTTGTAGTCTGTATGCGGTAGGTAAGGGATTGAATGTTTATAAAAGTTGCCAGTGCAATACTCTAACTTTCTTCCAACAACATTTTCGATAATCTGTTGAAGGGGTCCTAGTGAATTTCCTGGATATGTTTTATTCATAGTAGGAGTTATATAGACTTCTCTACTATTATAATCCTCTATGCACCTGCTTATAATATCAGGGTCTACCACATTAAATCTCTGCTCTATCATGCATGTATTTAATGTATGACTGAGCAGAAGATCTAATATTACTCGTTGACTACTTTATATACTACTTCGCCAATTTCCGCAATTGTTCTTGCAGACTCCATTAGGTCTTCTGGGATCTCAATTCGGAATTCATCTTCTAGTGCCATAACTAGCTCAACTGCATCTAGGCTATCTCCGCCAAGGTCAGTTACAATGTGGGTGCTTTCTGTAATAATGCCAGGCTTCTTATTGAAGTGCTTGTTAGCCAGCTTGATAACTGTTTCAATGATTTGTGCTTTTTCCATTTTTTTCCTCTTTTAAACTAAAACTTAAAATTTTACCCAAATAACCTTCTAAGTCAATCTCCCAAAATTTTTCAGTTAGAATTAATTTTGATGCATCGGCATGATGATTGTTATGCCATCCGAATCCTAAAGATAACAGTCCTAAAAGGATATTGTTTTGACTGCGATCCTTTGTTTCATGGTTTCTATAATTGCCCGGAATTCCGTCAATGTGCAGCATTGCATTTACAGCACCTAATCTTAGATGTTCAAAGACAAATGCAATTCCTGCTGCAAGCACTAGATTAACATCGACAAAATATAAAGTCAACAAGAAAAGAATGTTAATGGGGATAAAATTTTCACTGGTAAATTTGATTGCAGGATCTTTCATGCTTCGAGCATAGTTTACAGAACTTGCTCTTTCGTGAAATACGCTTTCGATTCGTTTCTTACTATAAGGCCAACCAAACAGACTCATAAGCAATCCGTTCTTAGGACTATGGATGTCTTTTTCGTCATCGCTATGTCTATGGTGGTGCCTATGTTGAACTTGCCAATAAGAGATAGTGCTGTATGCGCTAATGGTGCACCAAAATGCAAACAACCAATGTCTAATTTTTCCTACACTGAATTGACTGTGTGCAAAATATCTATGACCAATAGTTCCGTTTCCGAATGCAAATAATAGCCATACAACAAAGACTTCCCAAGACAGACCGTGATAGACTAATCCAAATAAGCCAAGCAGACTATAAAAGACATTAAAAAATATAAGGTTTCTGGTGTTCATTTTTTATAATGAAGAACTTATCTACGAACCAGCCGCAGATATCAAATTCCCCTTTGCTCATTGATTGATAATAGCTATTGGGATTATGATGATGGTTATTATGGTAGCCTTCTCCTAGAGTCAGCCATGCTAGCCAATGATGATTATGACTATTGTCTTTTGTATCAAATGTCCTATAACTGCCTGGAATTTTCAAGTGATGTATTGTTAGACTTAGATTAACACCCCAGTGATAATGTCCTGCGGGCAGTAATAAGAAGAATACAAAGATTCTCCAATCAATAAGTAAAGTAGTTGCAGACAGCAAGATCCAGATCTTAAAATAGTGTTTATCAAACCATTTGATAACAGGGTCTCTCATTAGATCCTTGACTCTAGGTTGAATACCTTTTTCTGAGAACCATTTGTATCCTCTAAACTCCCAAGCTCCAGTTACTGTTTGCCAAAACGATTGAACAGGACTATGCGTGTCTCGTTCTGTATCTGCATAGGTATGATGGTGCCTATGATTTAGTGCGTAAACAATAGGACTTTTCGATGCTAAGAATATAGTCCAGAACACTAACAATTTATGTTTAAGCTCAGTTGTTTGAAAATTCCTATGACTAAAATATCGGTGAAATCCAATGTTGTTTCCTAATACCTTGTGGAATTGAGCAAGTATCCACGATACCCAAAACATTGTCCAATCGTTAATGTGCCAGCAATACCAGATACTAAAAGGAATACTCAGCCAAACTAAAGATAACAGAATTCTATGCTTCCATTCTGTTTTCATTTTGCATCCTTGGTCTTAAGGAACAAGTCTACTATCTTAGCACTTAGATCCCACTCCCATGGCTTTTTAGTGAAAGCAAAGTTGTATTCACCGGGTCTTGCATGATGATTGTTATGTAGACCTTCGCCTAATGTTAGCCAGTTCCATAGATGACTGTTTACTGTTTTGTCAGTGATTTCAAAGTTTCTATACCCCTGGCTTTCAAGATGTAGAGGTAAACTTAACACAGCAGAAGACCACCAAGAAAAACCCGCAGGAATAATGTAGCAGAAGATTACGAGGTTAATGTCAATCACTGCTAACAGAGCAACATAAGCAGCAATGATTAGGAAATAGTATTTGTGCATTAATACAAGCCAAGGTTTTTTCAACAAGTCTTTGATCATGCTCAAAGGAACAAGACTTGATGGATCTTTTTCATACCAATGCCAAAAGCTCTTCCAGTAACCGATCTCATGAGGACTGTGCAGATCCTTGCCATTATCGCTGTTTACATGATGGTATCTGTGAACCGTAACATACTGCAAGGTGCTGCCGGTTGTAGACAGCGCCGCTAAAAAAGCAACAATCTTTTCTTTCCATTCAGGCATCTTAAATGCCTTATGTGTAAAATATCTATGCTGCCCAATACTAGCACCTACTTTGCTTATTAGAATAATTGCTAAAGCAAGAGCAATATAATATAAGGGCTGATTTAAATATACCAAATAAATTAATCCAGGAATAATTCCCCAGGTATTAATTTGCTGAACCAGTCTGAGTAGAATTACGTTGTTCATCTTTTTTCCATGAAGAAGTATTTGATAAAATATGCAGGGAAGTCGAACTCTCCTGGCTTTACCGCATGTGTATACGAATTTGTAAACGCATGATGGTTGTTATGATAACCTTCGTTCCAAGTTGTCCATTTTAAGAATGTGTTATTACTGCTACGGTCACTAGTTTCAAACGGTCTGTCTCCTAAGTTAGGACGGTGACCTAGAATGTTTACAAGTCCTGCAAAAATAAACAAATATACAATCATGTAGCTTAGAAACCAACCTGTATAAACGGGACCTAGAAAAATCAAGCTCAAAACAAGAATAGCTGTGTTAATCTTAAAGTAGTAACGATGCAACCATTTGTGAACGGGATTCCTCATTAGGTCGACAATAAAGCGATTCTCGATCTTCCAACCAGGGCGTCTTACGTAGAACATCATCCTCCACCACGATTCTGAAATATGTGGATCTTTTTCTGTGTCAGAATACTCGTGATGTGCTCGGTGAACTCCGACATAGGTCAATGTGCTTCCGTAGAGCATAGGGATTGAAAAGACATGCATAATCCACTCTTTCCACGGTTTGGTCTTAAATGTATTGTGAGTCCAGTATCTGTGAAGTCCTACTTCGTTGCCGATAGTATTGAACAATTTAGAAATCATGATTGCCCAAAATAGATACCACCAGCTCCAATTTGTTACCATTGCATATAGAACAAGACTTGCATGGATAGCGATTAACCCCATTAACTTTTGATGAAACGACAATTTAAACATTTATTTCTCCACTAATATACCTGTGCTAACACCGCCAAAACCAAAACTTAATTTAATAAAATTACTTGTTTCTTTTTCTAAAATGTTATGCAAAACAATCTTATGCTTTGTATCAATAACATCGTCTGTTACTGATGTGTAAGGAATCCATCCTTCTAATAATCCGGTTATCGAATATGCTGTTTCAACTCCACCCGATGTTGCCATGGTGTGTCCTACAGATCCTTTTAATCCGTAAATATATAACGGATCTGAAAACATTTCTAATGCTTCAATCTCAGCTTCGTCTCCGATCTTTGTTGCAGTTGCATGACAATTTACTGCATCAATCTTTTTAGTAAATCCGTTTGTTAATTTGTTTAAGATAAACTTTCCTGCCGTGCCATCTGGATTGTGTGCGGTCAAATGATAATAATCATTATAAACACAAACATTAGAAAATTTTGCTAAACGTTTCTGAGCGTTATCTTCTCTAGTAAGGACGTAACAAAATGCTGCTTCTCCCATGGCCATTCCGGAACGCTTTTTATCAAAGGGCCTAATTTTATCTTTAGTAACTACACCCATTGAGTTGAAAATATAGGTCGTGATAGGCGGTTCTGTAACGCAGTCGACACCTGCAATTAAGACCATGTCTGTTTCTCTTGATTCTAAATACTTGCTAGCAATGTCTACAGCAGTTTGAAATGCGCTACATGCTTGGTTAACCATGAAGCTAGGTCCTGTTAGCTTTAAAGTTCTGCTAATGGTAGTGCAAATTGCGCTTTGTGTGCAAGCAGCGCCCCAACGAGGGCTAACTCCTTTCTTTTCACTAGACCAATTTTTCCAAACATTCCAACTAATATCTTGAGGTGCTTGAAGAGTGACACCTATAACAATTGCGTTATCCGGAATCTTAATTCCTTCAACTGCACGTAAAGTTGCCAATGTTGCTAGTTTAATTGCCCTTGAGAGGAAATGTTCTTCAAAATTTCTGTTTTCTAGCTCAATCTGTAAATCTTCATTAGATAGCGGAATACTATATTTTGGAAGATCAAATACAAGGGGATCTTCGTATCTGGTAAGATTACACGAGTTTCCTTTTTTGTAATTTTCTAAACAGTCAGAAAACTTAATGCCATTAGCGTCGAGAAGATCTATCGAATTTACTATAATGTTCATTGTTTAATTATCCTAATAACCCAAGACGGTGGATCAAGTTCCCACCATTGTTCGCCCTGTTTCCATTTATATCCATGTGCATGATGATTATTGTGCCAGCCTTCACCTAGGCTTAACAAACATGCAATCCAACTGTTCCTTGCAGTATCTGACGTTTCATACGTCCTATATCCGTGGATATGTCCGATTACTGTTACTGCGGCAACCCCATTAAGACAACCAGTGGCAGGAATACAATAAGCAAAGATTATTAACCAGGGATTAATAATTGCTAAGAGCAATACGTATGCAATTATAACTTTAAAAAAGTGTCTATGCAAGAAAACAATCACTGGATCGCTTGCTACGTCTCGAATATATTTTCTGCTGATATTGGCCCTGTTCCATTGATATGTATATGCTTTCCACCAACCGATGTGTCTAGGGCTGTGAGGATCTTCGATTGAATCTGCATGTTGATGGTGATACCTATGAATCGCCACCCAGCTGATAATAGATCCTAAAGTTGTTATAGTTCCTAGTATCGCCAATGCAATTTCAGTTGGTCGATTAACCTTGAAGGTCCTGTGGCTAAAATACCTATGAAGGCCTACATTGGCTCCTACGATTCCAAAAATCAAAAATGTAACTAGAGAGATTAAGCCGTAATTCCAGCTTTGAGTTAAAAAAATGTAACCCAATCCAAAGACAGACGCTATTAGGTTAACTAGTTGAAGTAATTTGATTTGAGTGTTAAAGTCTGCTTGAAGACGTTGTATGTATGTGTTCATTTTTATTGTTATCACTCCAGAATTAAGATAATTAAGTATACAATAATTTTGTAATACCATCAACCCTGACGACGATATTTATGTTGAAAAAACTCACCGTTCATGATTTCGACCTGCTAGAGAGTTTAATACCACCCGGCGACCAACGAATAGCATTTGGGTCGGCCAAGATGTCTCGAGACAGATACCTCGATTACACCATGCAATGTATTACTAGTCAACATCATTCAACATACGTTGCTTATGAAAATGCAGATGTCGATCTAAAAAATCCAATGGCCATGGTGACAACACTAGATTTTGAATCTCAACCTGCCTGGGCAGCAATTAACTTCAAAGTATTTAGAGGACCTACAGTTTTTAATGCTTCTAAAAATGGAATGTTCTATCTTGGCGAAATTTTTGAATTAAAAGAAAAAGAAGGACGATACAATTTCTATTATCTAAAATCAATTCGCCCTGTTAGTCAAAAGAGGTGGCTTAAGTCTATTGTTGAACAGGCAAAAGAATTTGGGTTTGAAGTTTTAGATAGATATAAAACTTCAATCGAAGAATATATTCCTGCTGGACAGCAATCTCAATATCCTATGTTTAGAGTTTCATTATTTAGAAATCAAGTGTTTCCGGATGATACTGCTGTTGTCAGATGGACCTGCTTGCAAAAACATCGAGATCCTGCTGTGCTAGGAATTCCAAAAGAAATGCACTCTATCTGGAAAGAAATTGATCTATGAGTTTAATACTTTACCTTAACCCAGATCCGAGAATTCTATCGGCTCGAACATGGGCCTCCGTTCCAATTTTTCCTCCCGTCTTTCAGAGTGTTAGCAGATTAAAATATAAACCAGACATATTTGATTGTAAACTACAATGCAAGACTGTTGAAGAAGTATTAAAAACAAAATACAAAAATCAAAGCTGGAATGAGTTGATGGATCAAAGATCATTAGATCTATTAAATCTTAATTCAAAAATCTACGTTACATGGAGTGGCGGTATTGACAGCACAGGTATACTTGTAAGCATTTTGAAAAACTGGCCAGAGCAAGACCTAGACAGGGTCGTTGTTCTCTGTAATGTTGCAGGTGCAGAAGAGTATCCGGAGTTTTTCAATACTATTGTTGAAAAGTTTAAGGTTCAATTTATTGAGCTATTTTTAGAACAGTATACCTACGACGGTTACCTCGTTCATGGTGATGCAGGTGGGGATCAGATATGGGGCTCTAATCTCACAGGAAAAGTATTTCGCGCCGGAGACAAGTCAGTAAGGACTCGAAACTTTAAGGACACAGCAACAAAATTCTTTAACCTATATATGCCCAATGAATCAGGTTCTAAGTTTGTTGAAGTCTATGAGCCTATCGTTGAAGAGTCCCCTGTTCCAATAGAGAACCTTGTAGACTTTATATGGTGGTATAGTTTTTCTCAAAACTGGCATGGCAGTATGTTTAGAATGCTCTACATGAAGAACAGCTGGAAAAACCCAAAGAAATATTACAAGAAAGTATTTCACTTTTACAACACTGACGAATTCCAGTTATGGAGCATTTATAATCACGATAAGAAAATCAAAGACACTTGGGAAAGTTTTAAATTTCCGGCAAAGGAATATATTGTCGAGTATACAAACGACTCTTATTATCTATTAAAAGAAAAAACGCCTAGCGCCCAAATGCTATGGTTTGGTAACACTTTTAATTGGGCTATTGATGAGAACTGGAATTTTGTAGACTATAAGACAGCCCTTTCTTATTTGAGGAAATAATGTTACACACAATCTATATTGATCAAAAAAGTAATCGAATTGTTAGGGTTAGTCCGCAGGCAAATATCTACAGGACCTTATTTAAGGTTGATGGTGTGTTTTCTTTGTTGCGATACATACGAGAACAAGAAAAGTCTATCTTAACAAATTGCTTTTCCTATGTATGGTATCCTGGGCATGGAATCATTAAGTCACCAGCTACAATACCAGAATCTGAAACACAACGGTTAGCAAAGTTAAGCAACTCAATAAATGCAATAGAAATTTTATGGCGTGCTGTTTCTATTCACGTTGAAAACTTTTCAAACGCATTCTTTAATAATAGACTAGAGAAAGACCTAGTCAACTACGAAATTGACAACAACCTGCACGGAGTTGAAGGATCTGTTTTTGAAGAAGTAAGTAAAAATGTAGGATTTAGTAAAGACGCATTGGTCAAAACTAAAATCCTACATGAAGAAGAACTATACCATATGAAAAGAAATTTATACTTTTCAGCAATGGAATTTCAGAAGAAGCTCGAACAGAGCAATGAACCCTTAGATGATCTAATAAACTACCTAAGAGAGTTTTACCTAAGATGGTAATTAAGGAGCAACTCCTTGCATGGCCTTACCGTTAATAGTATATTCGTATCTAGCCGGGCTTTTAATAATTCCGTTCTGATCGTTATATTGATCACGCTGTCTAAACCATTCTACAGTTATTGGATGATTCATCCAACCCATAATTAGCTCTGGATTATCGACCCAATTTTGCACTATAGTCATTATCAATCCATCGTCAGAATAGGTGATTTCTTCAGTTAGGTATCCAGGCTCAACATAGTCTGTCCTGTAAAAATCACTAACTGATTGGGGTCTAGAATCGATATGAAACGGAATATCTGTGCTTGGACGAGTATATGTTCTTGTAAATTTCATTATTTTTTCCTTCTGTAAAATTTTGATAATTATATAGAAATATTTATTAGAAAAAGAATGCTCAACCATCTATCAAGAAAATTGAATCTAGATCATATTGAGACGATCATTCGTCCGGATTTTGTTTTGCCAGATTCAAAACCAGACAGAGAAGGCTTCTGGAATTATTATCCTAAAGTTAGATATTTTGATTTATTGTCAAGAGAACTTCTTGAATTCTTTACCAAATTAAGAGCTATTCCAAAGGAAGGATGTTTGTTGTTTAAGGGGTTCCCAGGAACTATGCTTAACATACATTCAGACGGTGGCGGCCAAAACGCATGGGCTCTAAATTTAAGACTAACAGATAATGATAAGTCTTATATGCATTGGTTTGAACCGTTAACCAGTGGACACGAGAAAACTGTTACTCCGGGGAATACTCCGTTAAGTGTTACAAATTTTGTAGAATATAAACCTCACGAGGTTAAGCACATTTATAAATCTAAAATTGAAAGAGCGTCGATTGTTAAAATTGGGATACCTCACAGTTGTTCAAACGAAGGCGATACTGATGTTCTTTTGCTCAGTATACGTTTTATGATGCTAGGAAATAAAGAAGAATTATTTAAATACATTGAGAATTAAATGAATAGCTTTGATTTATATGAAAAATTAAAAAGTATACCTTTTTTAAAATTAGGAGATGTATCCTATCTTAAAGAACTAAAAGAAGCAGTTGAACACGTTAAGGACAGGACTCATAACCAATTTCAAACTTTTAGTCCATTAACTGGAGTTATCAATTTTGATCTAGATGTGATGAGTTTATACGACTACTCTTCTAATCCCAATGATGCCTACGTTTCGACAACTATATTAAATCAAAAAAAGAACTTTGATTTATGGCAACCTACTGTGCCGTCTGAAATTGCAGAAGAGTTCCCTGTCTTTAAGTCTGCTGTTACTGATTTCTTAGATCATCCTGCAAGATGCAGATTAAGTAAACTGCCAGTAGGTAAAAAAGTTATTTTACATTCTCATTCTTATCTTCACAACAATCCTAGTCTATTAGAAATTATATTACATTTAGCTATTAATAGTGATAAAACTAAAGCAATCGTCGTTGACAATAAGTTTAAAAAGTTTGAAACGCATTTTGCTGAAGGTGAAGTTTGGTATTTAAATACATGGCTTCGTCATAGCTTTGATAATACTGATGGAAGTTTTGATAGATATCATATTTGGTATAATGCTTATCTAGCCGACGGTAAGAAAAATTCATTAAATGAAAAATTACATAGGTTATTCGAAGATGCTATATCTAATTACGAAGGACCTTACGCTTATGTCAAATGAATACGGAAAATTATTTACAGAAAGTATTAAAGATTTTTCTCATAAAGAAATTGCTGCCTTAATTAAAAAATATGGAGTCATTGCTTTTAAGGGAGAATACTTAAACAACTTTGACCATTTTTCTGTTATGGCTGGAATAGGAAAAATACAAAATTTAAAACAACAGCATGTTCCTACCGAATACAGAGATGTATTATTTAGATCAATGGTTAACATGAGCAACGATGATTTTTTGAAAGAACGTAGATTAGGATGGCACATAGATCATACATACAACGGTCCTAACTTATTGCCAATAAGAAGTCTTTCAAATTTTGGAGATTGCGATCCCGGAAACGTAACTGAATTTAAAGACCTAGAAAAGATCAGCGAGATTATCTTAGACAAATATCCACAACTGTTAACGGCAAAAGCAATTTATAAAGCACCGGGAGATAAGTTTAATACTATTCCATTGGTGTGGGAAATTCCTTATCTCAAAACACCATCTTTAAGATTTGATTCTCGAATAGTTGAATTAACTGATACTGATATTAGTTTTGAAGAGTTTAAGGAATGTTGTCTCGATATTATTAACAACGATAAATCAGTTTCTATGTTTAGTATAGAATGGGAGCCAGGAGACATTGTTATTTTTGATAATAACCGTTGTATGCATAGACGTTCGTTAATCGCCGGAAACATACAGCACAAAAGAATCACCTGCGATTGGCACAATTGCTTTATTTTGAATTAATGTATTCCCAGAATTTTTTCTTATATCGTTCTGCAAACTGATGTTTGTTACTTTCGATAAAGACTTTCCTGTCGTGACCGTTCATGTTTTTAATTACATGTTCTTGAGTTGCTCCTAGATTTAACGGAGTCATTGCGTGCCATCCACCAGTTCTCCAGTTTTTCCTAACTAGATCGTTACATATTGTTGCTAATTGATGGGCACGGTCTTCAGTCATGCCTGTAAACTTATTTTTCCATTTGCTATTTTCATCTATCTCATAACCATAGTTAGGAGCATTTCTTGTAAATTCACTTACTGGAGCATCATCTTCAAATTCTTGTTTTAAATTAAATGGCAAGAAAAATAAATGTCCTAGTCGCTGAGTATTGATATATTCGACTGTTTGAAAAATACTGTCTTCCGTTTCGTAAGGCAGTCCAATTATAAAACTTGCAGACAGACCTACCTGGCCTCCCCAATAATCTTTCATAAGGGTAGGTAGAAACTCCTTAGCATGTTTTCCGTTCCACGCCTTACCTATAACAGATGCAGCCTTTTTATCGAAGCTCTCTAAACCAAAGTAAACTTGTCTAAGGCCAGATTCAAACAGTGTGTCATGATTCTTATGACTGTAGATAAGATCAAGTCTGCAATAACCGCCCCACGTGAAATCCTTTGATATCCTTGACGGGATAGTTTTTAGGAAATCCATCTTTTCTTGATCTTCATTAGAAGTATCGTCCATAAACATGTATCTTGTTGTTCCAAAATTGTCAAAGTTATGTTGAAACTCTTGATACACTTGTTCAAAATTTCTTTGATAGGTATGTTTCTTTTTTCCTATATTTGGATAAGCGCAAAATTTACATTTAAATATGCATCCTCTCCCTAACTCAATAGGAAGGATTTCTTTTTCTAATAT
>JACCDW010920108.1_pt1 | contig 15139 bp, 24 predicted proteins | sample 7449781 | NCBI WGS metagenome assembly JACCDW01 (sample SAMN15323449, study PRJNA562643) | freshwater metagenome | isolation source: river surface water | place: USA:Blue River Watershed | collected 2017-08-18
CCGACCGTGCGGGGTCATTTGATTTGCGGCAATCAAGAATTTATCGGGCAGTGAGACCGGGGCGATCGAGGTGTTCATCAATTCCATCGCCCGAAAGAGTGAGTGATTTTTGGTCAGACGTGCAATCGCCAGGAGCGCGATCGCACTGTTGATTTCAGAGTTGCTGAGGTGGTCAAACCGTCCGCCATATTCCGAGTAAAGCGCTGCCAACAGGCTTGGATCGCGATTCACCTGTACTGTTTCGATTTGCATCGGTTATCCTTTGGTCAGTTACAAAAAGTTACGACATTTCCATTTTTCAAACTGAATCAAGCGATCGCATTTCTCAGCGTTGAGATGCGATCGCTTTTTATTGGTCATCTGATCTCTGGTGTTTCAAGTCCGCGCGGAGTTGCTCAGTCGCTGCGGCAGCAAGCGCGCAGAGCGTATCCCTTGAAAGTATTTCAATCTGATCAAGTAGCCAGTTTGGTGCGGGGCTGATCACTTCGTCTAGAAGTTCAGAGCGCTCCATTAGGGCATTCGCTATCTCACAGAGCAGGCTTGCTCTTTGGGTTGAATCGAGTTTTTCTAGGCGATCGCCATACTTACGAGCGATATCAACGATCGTTTCGGTGTCCTCTGCGTCGCTGTGATGGTAAGTAATCGATTCTTGCTTCGTGAACGGTCGGCTCATTTGGGTTCCTCTCCAGTGCGAGACAGACTCACAACTAAATCGTTGCGGAGTTGTTCTAAGTCGGCAGCGCTGGCGTTGTCGGTGATGATTTTGCCGATCGCAGCCGCCAAAATTGGAGCGCTGCCTGTGACGGCAAAGTTCATCGTGTAGACCTCGTTGCCCAGGCGATCTCTGAGTTCATCCAGTAGGTCTGTCGCCTGCTCCTGTAGGTCTTCACCGAGCCAGGTCACGAGTCGGCGGAGTCGATCGAGAATTTCTTCATTGGTCATGAGCTACTCTCATAAGTAAGTGAATATGAGCTTTTCAGGAGAGCGCGATCGCACAGTCAGAAGTGCGATCGCGCTTTGTTTTGTCAATGCCCCGAAATTTGGGGACTTAATTCGGTGGCTCGTTTGGGGGAAGTAGGTCGCCGTTGAGCAGCATTTCTAGGTGAAGCGCCGCTTTGATAAACCCCAGTCCAAACGTCTGCGCCTGGTGGTGGCTGAGATGGGCGTAGTAACTGCCAATCTGAAGCACGATGCATTGATTGGTTTCATCTACAAAAAGCTCCAACTCGCCATTTACCTTGGTTTTCATCTATCTCCCTCGATGTGCGATCGCGCTTTGTTTTGTGCATCCCCACAATTTGAGGACTTAATACGGTCGGATTTTCAGGCAGTGGAAGGGATAAGAAGGCGGAAGTCCCTCGAATCGTTAGATCATTGGGTAGCGACACGGGGAAGGACAGCAAATCTCACCCCGCGTCGCATCGTACACCTAAAAACATGTCTTTAAGACTTGTCTTTAGGACTAGTCCTGATGATAAGATGACAGAAGCAAACTTGCAATCCGAGGAAGGCGGATCACCCTTGAAAGCACTACGTGAAAGACTTGGGAATATATCTCAGGAAGAACTTGCTAGGCGTTTAGGTACTTCCGTTGTCTCGATCAGTCGATGGGAACGGGGAGCAAAACCTATGTCTCTGACAGCGCCGCAAATGCTCTCTCTAGTCAGAGAGCTTCGCAGTGTTGATTGGGATGTTGAAGACTTTCTGAATCTAGCAAGCGTCTACAAATCCGCCTAAACAAAAGCGCTGAAGCGTAACCCCTAGCTACACTTCAGCGCACACAGTAACCCCCCCCCCTAGGAGGTGAACAGTTCCAAATTAAAAATTCTCGATTCGGGGGAGAAACCTCCCCCTAGCCCCGTACTAACTTCACTCAGACGGAGCAATCCAATTATGCAGCCAACTTCAGAATTCGTGAAATGAAATAGGGCGATCGAGCTTTCTAACTGGGAAGCTCGATCGCCCTTTGTTGTTTACTAACTTTTCCATCATGCCAAATCTCACAAAACATCAGCCCGTCCCCTGGAAGACCGCCAATCCAAGCGATTACCCGGTCTACCGCCACAACGGTACAGACTACCGCCTGGTTCCCGACTCCGCACTCATCAAGCTGCTCTCCGAAAAGGACGGGCTATTTTGGTTCGCCGTCGGAGTCTGCGCGGTGGCGATCGCCGCCGTCACCCACATCGTCGTGGACACGGTAACACCGCCAGCCGCCGCCACGGGTCAGCCCCACATCATCGAAAAGCCCATCGTCGTGACCCAAGAAAAGGTTGTGCCCACAAACTGTCTGATGTTCTGCAACCGCTAAAACCACTCTGCAAATACAGGAGCCAATCAAATGAGACTCGGAACTTCAAGCGGCAACGCCTCGAAAGTCAATCAAATCATGTCCCCCAACGACGTGATGAACGTCGCATCCGGTGCGCCAACTCCCTGGAACCCTGGCGACACTGCCGAAATTCGCACCGAGAAAGTCGTGACCAAACATCGCAACTTCACCCAAGAAGAAGCCGACAAGCTGCGGCTCAGCGCTGCCACTCGCAAGCGTCAGGCAAAAAACAACCGTCAAGCCTACCAAGCGCTGCGCTCGATCGAGAGTTCAGATGCAGCAGACCAGGCGAGCTTCCGAGGCTATCAGACTACGGTTGCCCGCACCGCTGCCACCAAGAAAAAAGCCGATGTCAACAAAGCGAAGACGCTCTACAACCTCACCCCGACCTACGCCCAAATGGGCTACACGCTGGGTGCGGCTCACCATGATGCTCAGATGAAAGTCTCCGAGTATCAGGCGCTTTACTCCGATGTCGATCGCCGCTGGAAATAGGAGGAATTAAATCCCATGTTCAAGATGGCTAGATTCGCAACCCTTCTGGGTTTGGGTCTAGCCATCAGTTCATTTATCGGACTGATGGCTAGACACCTGCCCCCGCTCATGGTCGGCTTATGGGTCGTGATGCTGATTCTGCTTATCCTCACCCTGATGAGCTACTTTGCAGGTCCACTGCTCGATCAGCACTTCGGCTGGGGAGAAGACACCTCGCTAGGATTAGCGATCGCATTATTTCTCATCTTCATTCTTGGAGGTCTCATCGGATGGCTCGTTTCATGAGTTGGATGCCTCAAGCCAATTACGGTCAACAGTGGGCGGTCACGTTTGGCACAGGCTGCTTCACCTGGTTCATCCTCATCTGCTTTGCCCGCATCCTGCCGCCGTCGATTCAACTGCTCACCTTTACCCTGCCGATTCTCTGCTTTGTTCACGCGCTGCACATTCTCCCCAAATGGCAGAAAGAAGGACGCAGACAGGAACTCACCGAATCCCTAATCGAGCGAGAAATCTCCCACGGCATGATGAATCAACATCACCGCAACCTCGCCACGATGGATCTCGACCACACCCAGCAGATGCAGGAAATCGGCAACCTCTATCCAGAGCAGAGTGACGAGTGGGGCGCAACTCCTCACGCCGAACTTGCCCCACCAGAGCAAGCCAGTTACCTCCTGAAACTGAAGCAAGAAGTGATGCAAGCCTGCGGCGATATCGGTTGGCTATGCCTCGAATATCTCAGTGGTCAAGGTTCGCAATACTGCGAAAAAGAAGGCTGGATTTCAGTTGAAAAACTGCGCGGAAATTGGGGCAAAAAATACGGTCTCAACACCGAACAATTGCGCCATCTCCTAGCAGCATTAACCGGAATTCAAGCAGGTGAATGGCGCGATTCCAACCTCAAAGAATGGCGACTTCTCCTAACCCTTTAATCCGTCCGTTCGGATAAACATCGGATTTCGGACAAATCGGAATCGGACGGAAAACCCCTAGCGGATTTCCATCCGATCAGGTTTTCCGGAACTTTTCCGAAATCCATCCGATAACTTTCCGATCCGCGTCCGCCTGATGAATTTGCCAAACTCAGCAAAAGAAACAGACATAATTCTGATGTTTAAATCCATCGTTTGAACTATTAGTTATGTCTGTCGCGGCATGAGTTGACCGCGCTTTCAAAGTGAATTAGGCTTCAAGCCTTTCGTCATTCATAAGCGCGGCTGTTCTCCCTCCGTGGCTTGCGGCTAAGCGCTTTCAGTGTGAAGTAGGCTCACATGCCTCAATTCTTAATTAAGCGCGGCTCAAAGTCTTTTCAACCCGTCAATCTCAACGCCTGAAAATTGAATCCCCAAGAATTTTTAATCGAACTTCTGCCCCACACCGCAGAAGTCCACCACAAAACCCCGATTCTCTCGTTACAGCGTCTCACTGAGTCCAACGAGAGAATCGGGGTTTCCAAATATAACCAAACGGCGATTTAAGCCAAATCTAGTCCAGCAGGTTCAGTCTCATCGATAGCCGCGATCGCGCTCCAGGTCATGAATGACCTTCTCCCAAATCCACTGCTCAGAACGCCCTGAGTTATACGAGCGAGTGTGTTCGATCAGCCGCTCTACTGCTTGCTGATCGTGTACTAATCGATAAAGCTGATTCTGTGTCGCGGCGGAAACCCGTCGAGGGCTTGCTGTTCGTTCTACCCCTGAATTAGCCTGCGAATTTGTGAATCGGGATTTAGTCAGCCGTTTTTGCTGAGTTTTCCTTGGAAATTGTAAGCAGTTCAGGAGATAAATTGCACAGAGTAGAAGGCACGCGAGTAGAAATGAGGTCATCGGGAAGACTCACAGCGGTTACGTTGTTAAGCCCTTTCTGACATCTGGAAGGGCTTTCTTGCTGTGATTTGGGTCATTGCAGGGAACTGTAAGCCCATGTTTTCTGTTTTATTCCTATGACTGCACTGAACACGGATACGCAAATTCCTGCATCGATCAACACGCTAGAGGCAACTGTAGCCTGGGGAGCTATGGCGCTTGCGACAATGCACCCAAATAAGCGCGTTCTAGAGACCGAACTTCAGAATGAGTACGTCGCTCAGTACGGAATCTTCAAGGCAGCGGACGGCACAACCCGCCTATTTGTCCGAATGTCGTTCCAACTTGACCCCGCTTACCTTTCAGACAACACGAAAAAGCTTTGGGGGCACGTCCAAGAATTTAACGACACAGCTATTCCGCAAGGATTTCTAAGCTGATTTTTTAGCGCGATCGCAGTGATGGAGCGTGTTAAGCAGCGCTCCATTTTTCTGTTTTTTTTTGAGGAGCTAGAGCATGGGGATTATTCACGAGGCGTACTTAAATACTTACTATCGAGACGCTACGGGGCGGATTGATTATGGGCGCTACCTTGCTGATCAAAAAGGTGCGTGGGACCCATCCAGATACAAACCTGCGGAACCACCGCCAACGCACAACATCAAACCTTTACCGACCCCTACGCCGAATCCAGACGCGGCAGCAATGGCGGAAGCGATGAGGGTTAACGCCGCTTTCGATCGCGAAACAGGGAGGATCGACGCATTTAAGCTTAAGCAAATGCGGGATGCTGCTGGAATCCGCGATTCTATTCCCAGAACAACACCTACTCCCACTCCTGCCTCCACGCCTAACAATAGTTTTCAGGAAGGATTTACAGGATATAGAAGCAAGGTTAATTCCAGTAATCCCGCAGTAAGAGTAGCTAACCCCGGTGGTTCTCCGATCGCTAATTCTCCGCCCAGTGCGGGAAGCCCTAGGGGAGGACTTCCCGGAGGAATGCCAGGCGCAAGTCCTAGAGGAGGATTTGGGGGAGGAGTGGCGCAAGCTGCGGCAAGCGCTGCGGGAAACGCTGTGATTAATAGCAGAGCGTTTGAAGATGGAATGTTTTCTGTTTCTAACGGACTTCGGAAATTCTTCGGAAAACCTCCGCTAACGAGAGAGCAATGGGATTCTGTTCGCAAGCAGGCTGGATCAGGAGCTAAAGGAAACATTGATGTTCCTCCAGAATTGAGAGAAGGGGGGATACCAAACCCTCGTAAAAGCAATGCTGAACCTGAAACAGGGAAGCGCTATCAGTTCGTTGACGGGGTGCGAGCTACCTTCTACTCTCCAAACAACTTTAGAGTTCTTCAGTTTGATGTTGTTGAATTCGAGATTCGATCACATCCAGATAATTCAAATCCCGATTATCGATACAGTTTTCAGTTTCGCGGACTGCCAGAGAAAGACATCAACGGAAACTTCAACCAATACGAAACATTCACCCAAGGGAACGGACCCAACATCGATCCCTCGACGTTGAGCTTAGAACCCTTTAGACGCGAAGTTCCAATTCCCCCAGAATTGCAGAGAAATAGCGCTCCTGATTTGCAGCCGCCGCCAATTCCGATCGGCGTGATTGCGCCTCCACCTCCAGAACCAAGAGTCGCGCCCCCACCCGCAACAAACCTACAGCCACCACCAGGCGTAAGTCCTTCCCCGACTCCTTCTCCTCCTCCTGGAACTTTTCCCGATCCACGTCCCTCTACAGCTCCCCCTCCTTCTCTAGTCGCCCCTCCTCCTGGAACCCGAATCAGCTATGAACCGCCAGGGTCAGGAAGTAAAAATGAAGGCAGTAGTAGTTCTGGTAGTAGCAATTCTAGCGGCAGTAATTCTAGTAACAGCTCAGGTTCTAGCTCCAAGATTACAGGCGCAACTGCAACCACGCTCGTTGGATCGAGACTAGGCGCACCCGGTGAGAAAGGTACTAGCAAGCTTACTACTGAGCTTGTAAAGCCCGGTACTGGAGAGCTTAAGCCACCCAAAATTCAAGAAATTGAGGACAAGCAAGAGAAGAGGGTAGAAATCGACAAGTCTACAAATCAGCGATGTCAACTCGATCCATGTATCGCAAATGTTCAGAAGAATCAGGAGAATGAAGGCAATAAAACAAGAATGGTTTCCGTGACCTTCAATAAATTCGTTTCCTGGAATGCCTTAACAGGGAGAGCGGTTCACATTCCTCAGACGATCCAAGTCCCGGAAAACATGGTTCCTTTTGTAAAAGTAATGGGCGATCGCACCGCAGACATTCGAGCAAGGCACGGTCTAGCAGAATTCAGAGCTAGACTCACTCAGGTGATGAATACGATTAGCACCGCTGCCACTTTGCACAATGCTGCGATGCTAAGCGCCAATCTAGGACAGACGCTAGGAGACGTAGTAACCGAGTCAGTTCAGACCTTTGCGCCAATGTTCGGGGTCGATAAAGAGGTTGCAGAAGCCTTTAACTTCAATGAGGTTCTAGGTAACGCTGTGAATGAAACCCTAGAAAGAGCGCTAGGAAAGGCAGTCTGGGAAGGCACTAAAAGCACCTTTGTAAAACTGAATCGAGTCATCACAACCGCTAGTAACATCGCCTGGACAGTTCAGAGCATTGGCGACTCTGCGCGGTCGATCGCTGAATTCACAGCAGAAAACACCGGGAAGATTGGGAATGCGCTCAAGAAGTGGCGCGTAGTCGGAGAGAACGCCTATGAATGGATGCCTGAAGATATCACTGCTAGAACTGCCACGCAGAGAAAGCTAGACAAAGCGATCGAGGGTATCGGAAGCGTTGACGATACCGTGAGTTCGATCGGATCGGTTGTTAGCGATGTTAAATCTATCGGTGATGAAGTCAACGAATTGAAAGAGCAGCGGAACGAGTTTAAACAAGCCATTGAAGAGCTAGAACCTAAGCGAAATTCGGACAACAAGCCAATCGCCAAGGAAGAGTCAGAGAAGAAAGAGGGCAGCACAGCACCGAGTATCACCAAGGAAGACAAGGAGCAAGGAGCAGATGAGTAAGATTTCTCCGCCTGAGTTTTTGCAGGACACATGCCGAAAGACCTTGAACAAAGAGGTTCTGGAATGGTTCAGAGACGTAAAGAGTACAGACGATATCAGATCGATGCCTAGGGCAGCGCTCCGATATGCCTGCACCCATGTAGAAAACGACTCGATCGACATGACTGTTCTGCGATCAATCCTGTTCTATGTGGTGGTCGGCGTTGGAGAGCCGAAAGCTTGGCTGGCTCCAGAGCGAGAAATCATCACGATGGAAGGACATCCCCAGGTAATCCTTCAATTCGTCGAAACAGCCGCCAGTATGAAGGCACGCAAGGCTAAGAAACGCCACACTGCTCGATACTCATTCCGGCTTATGAAAGAGGACTTCTCAAACAGCACAGATGAGGCAAAGATTGATCGCCTCGCTATGAATATCAAACGTAACTTCCCTAGCAGCTTTAAGCATCAGGTTGCTCAAACCACCTACGCCTATGTGGACAAGGCGAACGGCTATCAGTTACGGATTGCAGCCTTTCAGGAGAACGATGCGCGAACGCTCGTGAGAAAGCTACTAGACTGCTCCCTCGAACCGTCTATCGGCTTTGATGAAGCAAAGTTCTCCAGAGCCTCTACCAAGCGCCGTTCTACACCACCTACAAAGCGAATTCTGGGGGAAACAACACGACTGGGCGATCGACGACCGACCGCGATCGTAAAGTTGCGACAAGCTGACTTATTCATTCCGGGCTACGGGTCTAGAACCCTAACCCTTAGACAAATTTGATAGAAAAACTACTAACTAGAAGCACGGAATTTGCAGAGTGATTGACCACTGCGAGTCAATTCCGTATGCGTAGATCTCGCTATTTTTGCTCTCAGTGCATGATGAAATGGCTGGAACTCCAGTCATAGCAGGGCTTACAGGTGCGTTGCCAGAATCGAAAGCTTAAGCTTTTAGACCTCTCCTAAGCGCAAATAACGCGCTTACAACCGATGTAGATAACTTTGTTTCGTCTTAAGTAGACGTTAATTACATGGCAACCAATCCATCACGTAAGCGCTCATACGTCACCTTCACGGTTAATAGCGATGTTTACCAAATCCAGATGGCGAACAGCCGCACTCAGGGCAGTCTCTTTGGCTTGATGGGATTCACCGACAAGGGCAACACTCCCGACGAAAACGCGATCGACCTCTCCCTACAGGACGCGCTAGAAAACGGCTTGCTTGTCAAGCTGACTGCTGCTGGCAGAATCGGAACGAAGTCCGCTTCTCGCACTATCTACGTCCCGACCGTCAAGCTCGAAGAAACCTTTAAGAGTGGTAAGGGCAAGACGATTGGAACGTTCAAGGTCAACAAGATTCGCAGCGTTCGCAAACGGACTTACTCGTAATCTGGCTCATCTCCCTCTTAGTTCTTTGCTAGGAGGAATCTCACACACTTTGCTTTTCAAGTTTTTAGGAGACCTTTCTCATGGCTGCATTAGGATATGTCATCGCCGCTGCTGAAGATGCAGCAACCGCAAACACGATCGTTGGTTACTGGAATGGTCGGGGACTCACCGACGCTGCTACACAAGCAGATTTAGATGAGGCTGAAACCTTTATCGATGGCGAGCTACCAGAAGTTGAACTCATGTCCCAGCTCGGCAACCTTCAAGTCGCATTCGCTGACAAGTACCTGCAACTGAAGCGGGCTTCGATCGCTGTCACGCTAGTTTGATGAACTGGGAGCGCGTTGTAGTGCTGAAAGTCTCTGAGTCACACTCAGAGACTCAGCGTCATCATTTACTTGTCGCCTCCCGATTTCTACGAGTGAGAGGGCTAATCCTGGCATCCGATCAGATTACCTATCGCCGAATAGGATGGCTGAGGATAGTAACCCTAGACGGTGATTTAGCCCTCTCAAAGCTCGTGGTTCAAGACTCGGAAATCATTCCGATTCCTGACTGGCTCACACTGTTCAAGATCGAACTCAAGCCGATGCACTGGATTTATAACGCTCAAGTCCTGATTGATCAGCCTACGCCTGACTCTCCGATGTTCGCCCCATCATCACAGTACGACTATGTTGAGATTCCCTTGGATATTCAGGATATAGCCCCATGACGTTACAAGGGATTCGTTTAGCAACTCAGCCCGGACTGCAAAGAGCGATCGCGCCGTTACTCGCTCGACTGAGTGAGACACAGACGCTGATCGAGCAGGTACAAGCGCAAGTAGGGGAGCTGTCATCGCCAGACCTAGCAGCTTATGCCAAGACTGAGGCACTCAATAACGCAATCGCGTCGCTGAATGAGCTACTAGACGGTAAGGCAAACCAGGCGGACTTGTCGCAGCTAACAAGCAGTTTTGCAAGTCACAGTCATTCGATTTCAGGAATTGATGGACTGGTAGACGCTCTCCGTAGCAAGGCAGATAGCGGTCATAGTCACTCGCAATACCTGCTCGCGAGTGACCTTGACGCTTGGAAGAATTCGGCACAGCAATTCAATAACTTCTCTTGCACCGGAACATTTGCTCATAAAACGTTGAACGGCGGGAAGGTTGGATTCTTTGGGCAGACTCCAAGCGGAAAGCCAAGCATTACGGGTTCAAGGCAGGGGAGCGCGGCGCTTGGCTCACTGCTTCGAGCGCTTGCTGCACTCGGTTTAGTAACAGATAACACGGTGGGATAGATGGCTTACATAACCACAAACGGAACCATTACGATCGAGCACCGCACCTTTCAAGCCACGCTCTTCTGTGAGGGCACTGGCGGCGAGTGGCAAGAGATCCACTTCCAGCGCGAACGAAATTACTTTGACGCGGACGGGAAGCTGCTCGATCGAGTCTACGACCGAAATCCGATTATCGTGACCCCTGAGACCTTGCGAGGCAATCCCCAGGGGGCGGCAATGGTGCAGGCAATTCAGAACCTCGTGGACGGGTTAGACCGTGCTCGACGGCAGCAACCATGACTTGGACAACGATCGCTACTTTGAAAATTGGGCGAGACTGGCAACTCACGCCAGAAATTGCGCGCGATTTAGTTTGGGTGCGGCTGAGATTTTCGACGGCTGGCATTCCGCTCCAGGTCGTCCAGATGGACTTGGAAACAGGGGACATGACTGAGCCGCAGGCGATTACAGCAACCGTGCGCCGACAGGTCATGAGTTTTCCAACGCCTCCCGAATTTATAGACCGCGCGATCGCGCTCAGAGCACCGGGGGTTCGCACCCCACTTTCAGTTCAAATTGAGGTTTCAGACATCATGCCTTACGTCTCTTCAGGTAGTGGAGCCGCGCCCGATCGCCCAGCTACAAGCGGTTCAATTACAGCAATTAACGCCAGTATTCAGGCAACGACTCTGCTAGAAGCTAACTCAGATCGCAAAAATGCCATCATCATCAACGATTCGACCGCGACGATGTTTCTCGCTTTTGGAGCAGCAGCTTCTACGTCGAGCTACTCGGCAAAAGTGATGCCGGGAGATGGATGGGAGGCAGAAGGGTTTACAGGATTAATTTCTGCGGTTTGGAGTGCTGCAAACGGAGTTGCACGCATCACGGAGTTTGAGTAATGCGTCCGATTCGCAACGCATCATCTAGCGGTGGCAGTAAGCCGATCATCACCGATCCGGCTTATGGTTCTTCGCTCATTCAGGTGAGAGACAAGCTTGCTGAGACATTGCAGGTACTACGCTCCCTAGGCTTGATTGATGCGTCAGGCGTGCTGACCCTACCGCCGCGCGACACGAGTGCCCTGAGTCTGCTGACTTATCGAGTGTTGAACAACGTCGATTACTCCTACTATCAGGGAAGCTATACCATGCTGAGGCTGAATGATGGGGATCTAACGAATGGAATGATGGCTGAGGGGGTTAGCACGTCAAAGGTGTTCATCAAGATTGCCTTTGACGTGCCCTGCTTCCCCAATCGGCTCCAACTCTGGAACGGACAGTTTAACGGGGGATTTCACGCTATTAACTCACTCAAGCTTTACTCAGGACTGGTGAATAGCGATGCCGATCCGCCGCTGTTTCAGGGATCTGGTATTGCTTATCAGTCGGGGGCGACAGAATTCAACCTGTCAGGGATTGAGTTTACGTCGCGGCTTGATTCAGCAACCTTGGTTGTCAGTACTGGTGGCAGCAGTGCATCCATTCGAGAGATTCGAGTCTTAGGTCAGGGAGCATGAACACCCAGCGCGACTTTTTGACCATCCTAGGAACGTCGATCGTTTGTGCGATCGCTCTCGTTGCCCCGTTAATTTTGCTCCTGCTGATATGAACTTCATCGCTCAACAGCCACCGTCCTCCTCACCCACCCCCACGATTCACCCCCCAATCGTGGAAGGAAGTCTGCTTGTCGCAGTCGGGGTCTACCTGCTTAAGGAATTTGTTGGATTCTTCAAGCAGAAAGACGCGAATGAGGAGAAATTAACTTCGTCGCTGATTCAGGACTTGCGAACCGAACGCAGTCAGCAGTTGCACCAAATGATTGGGGCAGTTTCGCAAATTTCAGCGTCTCAGCGGCAAGTGGCAGGGGCGATACAGAAAATGTCGATCGCGCTTTCCGACATCAATACCGCATCTCAGCAGAACGCTCGAATCTTTTCCGAGATTTTTGCCCAACTGCGATCGCAAGAGCGTATCCTGCTGGACTTGACCAATGAACTTAAATCGTCACACCCCACCCAAAATGGACATCGTACGTCTCAGCGCTGAACGAATTCGCGCGGCTAAGCTTCACATTCATGCCTCGGTGCAGTGCCTCCCGGAGTCGCCAGAGCCGATCATTTCCTATCTGGAACTGGCAACCGCGATGGAAATGTTGGCGAGTGAATACAGAGCGATCGCCGCTGCACGCTCACAATCCTCTATTTCTCTCTAGCGACTTAAAACAGTGTCAACTGCTGATAACGCCGCGATCGCTTTCCAGCGCGTCGCTGCGTTTTTTTTTGCAACGGCACGCTGGGGACGTTGATCGAGAGTTCGAGTTGCTTGCTGCGAGCCATTTGAATTAGAGCCGTGCGAGCCGCTTCGATTTGAAAGCGATTAATCATGGCGCTTCCTCAGCAATTCGACATCAGAGAGTCTAAACGTGCTGTTTCGCCCAGTCTCCTGATTCCGGACTTGAATGCGATCGCCATTAATTTTGATAACCCGACTCTCACCCATCAACTCGAAGAATAAATCTCGCTCTGCCACCTCGATCGGTACGGTGCTGGCACTGCGATAGCGAGGTGGGAGTTTTTGCCAGGGCAGCTTGTCGCTTCCGTTACGATGCCATACGGAGATGCCTTTTACGGTCACTATGTCGCCGACCTCGATTCGGTTGATCGCGGTGTCAATAAGCGAGGGGTCGATCAACCGCCGATCAACCGACCGATCAACCGAATTTTCCATATGTTTCGCGGGTTTGAGTGCCCGGTTGATCGGTTGATCGCCTAAAACAGGGTTTTGCAACAGTGAAATTTGTTCGTTTTGGTCGATCAACCGATCAACCGGGGCAGTTTTCTCCGTGGCTATTGAGTTTTCCGGTTGATCGCCCGGTTGATCGAGGGGGGTAGGGGGGTCGATCAACCGATCAACCGATCGGCGTTCGCCCACATGGTAGAGCATCGAATTATTAAGTCCTTTTGGATACCTCAGTACTGAACCCTTCGCCCACATTTCCTTAAGAACCTTACGGACGGTGTTTTTATTCAGTTGTAGATACTGGGCGATTTCCTCGACCTCGTAACCCACTCCTCGATGCTCGTCTTCGTTCAGCCATAATTCGATGCGCTTCTCGGTGTGAGCGGCTTCCTCGCCATTAGGCTCGCCCTCACGTCCCAAATAATTGAAGGTGAAGGCTTCCTCCTCAAACTGGAATTTGTAGCGCCCTGGCGGTCGTCCCATACGAGTTTTCTGCACTCTGAGAATGCGATCTCCTGTGGATTCGTCTGCCACGGTTAGACCCCACACTTCAGATGCGGAGTTGTAGAGGGCTTTTGTTCCGCGCGACTCGCCATCGGAGTTGGAATGGTGAACGACGATGAAGGTGCAGCCGTAGCGATCGCCCAGGTCATTCAGTTGCAGCATGAAGCGAGCGTATTCGGTATCGTTCTCAGAAATTAGGGTGTTGCGGTTAATGGCAGTGACTGAATCGACCATGCAGAGCGTTACCGGGTCGCCTGCTTCGGCGTATTGCTTCAGTCGCGCTTCGAGTCGTGCCATGTTTTCCACCTGCCAGCCGGGAACGACAGTGACGGGATATTCGCGGCTGAGATCGCGAATCTGCATTCGCTCGCGGGTGACGATAACGGGTTCGTCGGACTGCAAGATTAACGCTCTGCCCTGCTTCACTGGGTAGCCATTCCAGGGTTGACCCTTTACAACACACTCAATTAATTCGTAAATCATCAGCGACTTGCCCGCGCCACCGAGGGCATGAAGCAGCATCACGACCCCTTGCGGAATCCAACCGTTCACGAGCCAGTCTTTCACCTGGGAGCAAAGCTGATCGAGTTCGTCGAGGGTGTAGTCGATGAATGGAGCCTGATTAATCAGGGCTTTGTAATAGCAGTTCATCATTTCGGTCTTGGGCAGTCGCATCCGCCGGGCGAGTCGTGCCAGTTTGAGGTTGCGTAAGCCTTCATCGACAATGCCCTCGATGCTGCGGACTGACTGCACCATTGAGGTGAATTCTTGCTCCTCTAAGTCCACGCCCATGTTTTGTACGAGAAGCTGGGCGATTTCTTCGATGCATTCAACCGAGGTGTCGTAAGAGCGGGCGATCTGAGTGAGATAGTGCTTGCGGTGCGCTGGGTCCCAGAGATTTTGCAGGGCAGTTTTGAGAACCTGGTCTTCGAGCTTCTGTTTCGCCTGCATTTCCATCAGCATGATGCCGTCCTGAGCAGGGTTAACGGGAGGGATTTTCGCGTCAGGATAGACGGCAGAGTTATGGCTTGCTACCATTTGGGGGGGGTACTCCTAGTTACGTGTTTTTTCTCGTGCAAACGCGCCCACAAAGCGGTATTTGTTGGGCTGCACGAATTTTTCGTCTTGAACGACAAGCCCAGCGGGGAAGGGATCAATCTTTCCGTTGGGCTTGTTCTGTGTTTAGGTCGATCGAGGTTTGAGCGTCTCGAGGGCTTCAATTCGCCCAAATATCGCGTTGCCCATTCGTTTCCATTCGATCGAGTTGTCCTCGTTCATGACTCCGATTAGGACGTGTATTCGCGCCAAGTCCCGATTGGTTTGAATGAGTTGAGCCGTCAGGATGTTGACCTGGTTTTCGAGTCGCTGGATGCGATTTTGCTCTAAGTCGTTCATGGTTCAGATTTGAGTGAGTTGAGAAGCACGATCGACAAAATTAGCCGACCGTGCGGGGTCATTTGATTTGCGGCAATCAAGAATTTATCGGGCAGTGAGACCGGGGCGATCGAGGTGTTCATCAATTCCATCGCCCGAAAGAGTGAGTGATTTTTGGTCAGACGTGCAATC
>JACCDW010855599.1_pt1 | contig 15138 bp, 10 predicted proteins | sample 7449781 | NCBI WGS metagenome assembly JACCDW01 (sample SAMN15323449, study PRJNA562643) | freshwater metagenome | isolation source: river surface water | place: USA:Blue River Watershed | collected 2017-08-18
CACCTAGAGGAGTTGAGAGCGAAATTGGCTCGCGACCGTACTTCTGGACCTCTACGACCTTCTCAGGTGTCATGTCCAACTCTGCGGCTAGTTCTTCTGGAGTGGGTTCACGCCCCAAATCTTGAAGCAACTGACGCTGAACGCGGGCGAGCTTATTGATGACCTCAACCATATGCACCGGGATACGAATCGTACGTGCCTGGTCTGCCATAGCTCGAGTGATGGCCTGACGGATCCACCAGGTTGCGTAGGTTGAGAACTTATAACCCTTGGTGTAGTCAAACTTTTCGACGGCACGGATCAGGCCGAGGTTTCCCTCCTGAATCAAGTCCAGAAACTGCATTCCGCGTCCGGTGTAACGCTTCGCAAGGGAGACTACCAAGCGCAGGTTAGCCTCAAGCAGGTGGGACTTAGCACGCTGGCCGTCCTTCACAACCCAGGTTAGATCGCGACGATCCTGAGGCGAAAGATTTTTGGCTAGCGAAAGCTTCTCCTCAGCGAAAAGACCAGCTTCGATTCGCTTTGCAAGTTCTACTTCCAGTTCCGCATTTAGTAGCGCAACCTTACCGATCTGCTTTAGGTAGTCCTTGACAGGGTCTGCGGTCGCTCCCGAGATTGTTAGGTTTTGAACCGGGATGTCATCGTCATCGTTGCTTAGCACGAGAACATCAGCTGGTAGCTGAATCGACTCGGTTGGAAGTTCTTCCTTTGCTTCGTCTTCGACGGTTAGGTCTACGGCCTCCTGGGCCTCAGCGACGATGTCCTCTACCGGCTCGAGTTCAACCTCTTCATCATCTTCCTCATCGCCCTCGGGCAGGTCAGCAACGGCCTTCGACTTCTTAGGAGCCTTTTCGGCCTTGGCTTTGGCCTTTGAGATAGTTGCGATGATAAACCTCGTTTTTGGGCAGACTTTAAACCCTTGTCAAGTCGTGAGACCTGAAAGGGTTTAGGGGCAAATTATGTCACGGAAGTGACCATTTCACAATTTACAACGTGGAAAAACCCGAAGTTATTCCTGATCTTCTCCGGTTCGGCGCATGGCAGCCAAGTAATTCTCAAGCTCTTCTGCCAACTGATCGGCACTGGGAGGCTCGGCAGTTGGCTTTCCGATAGGTGCCCTGGCTGGTCCATCCTTCGAAGAGTAACTGCTTTCCAAAGTGGCAACTAGCTTCGCAAGCTCAGCATTGTCCTCAATCTGCAGGTTGACCTTCTGCATGAACTTCGCCGCGGAGTCTCGTAGTTCATCTGATGGGAACACCAACCCGGTAGCGGCGCTTATTAGCTCGAGCCCAGCAACCGCTGCCCCGGGGACCTCATTGTCTGCAAGGTAGTGCGGAACCAGGAGCACAAAGCCTGCAACGTCCAGTTCCGACTTTGTAAGGGTGTATTCCAAGAGGTGCACGATGTTCCCCGGGACTTGAGTTTGCGGCTTCCACTCAGAAAAACGCTCTATCAAGTCCTTGCGATTACCCGACACCGTCACCCCAATCGGCCTGGTGTGTGGCAACGGGAAGGGAATTGAGTGCACCCAGGTGAAGGAAGTCACATCTAGGTCGTGACAGATGTCAGAAATAGCCTCTGAAAAAGCCTCCCAGCGGAAGTCTGGTTCGTAACCATCGAGCAAAAGGAAAGGCTGGTCAGCCTCGTCGCGCATTAGATAAATGCCCAGCTCTGCGGGTTCGTAAGACTCTATGTGGTCCTTTTCAAAAAAGAGCACCGGCCGCCTTGACCTGTAGTCAAGAAGCTCGTCGTTGTTGAAGCGAATCACTAGTTCGGATTCAAGGTTCGCGAATAGGTGCCCGGAGAGCTGATTGATTGAAGATCCGGCATCTGTGAAGCCGGTGAGCATCGCAAGCATGGGCAGCCCAGTGATTTCCTCGCTCGGTGCAAGGACACGATACAAAGCGCTCATGAGGCGATACTAACCCACCTAAGCTTTTGGCTATGACTTCGATTTCTCTAGTTTCTAAACCATCTAAATCAGCATTTGCCCTCCGCTATTCCGACTTGGGATTCGAGTCGGTGGCTCAGGATTTTGCCCCTTCGAAGGAAGATTTGTCTGTCTATGGTGCTAAGACCACCGCGGCGTTTGCCGCGAAGGTGCCGAGCCAAAAGGGTTCTGTACTTGTGGTCGGTGGCAATGAACTCTCACTTCGTGATTTTGGAGCGGTAGTTCGCAGAGAGGCAATCTCAGACACCAGCATCATCGCCAGTATCACCAATGCCAAGGAGCTGAATGAACTGGTTGAGGGCATACTTCTCGGTGGCAAGACTCCGACTCGATTCAAGAAGGCAAGCTCAGAGCCTCAGAGCTTTGAAATCGTCGTTCCAGAGGGCCTGGTCGAAACGGATCTCTCTGCGGTCAAGCAGATCGCTTCTCAGATTGTCGCGATTCGCGAGCTCATCAATCTGCCTGCCAACGAGCTATGGCCCGACAAGCTCGCTCAGGAGGCCAAATCGCTAGCAAGCGGTCTACCAATTGAGGTTGAGATTTGGGACGAGGCAAAACTCGAGCAGGAGCGCTGTGGCGGAATCCTTTCAGTTGGAAAGGGTTCAGTCCGCCCGCCACGCCTGGTGAGACTTAGCTACCGCGGTGGTGGAAAGCACATCGCCCTCGTCGGAAAAGGAATCACCTTTGACACCGGTGGCCTATCGCTAAAGCCGGCTGAAGGCATGGTTGGGATGAAGTACGACATGGCAGGAAGCGCAACTGTGCTTGGTGCGATTCTGGGAGTGGCGACACTTGGGCTGAAGGTTGATGTGACCGCATACATGTGCTTGGCCGAGAACATGCCTTCGGGCTCTGCAACAAGACCCGGAGATGTCATCACAATCCGCAACGGAAAAACCGTCGAGGTTCTAAATACCGATGCTGAGGGACGACTGGTATTGGCAGATGGCCTTTCACTGGCGAGTGAGCAAAAGCCTGACCACATTATTGACGTCGCGACCCTAACTGGAGCAGCAAGAATTGCGCTGGGAGATCGCTACGCCGGAGTTATGGGTTACGGCGAAGCGGTCAAGTTGACGCTGAATGCTGCCAAGAGCGTGAATGAATTGCTCTGGGAGATGCCACTACCGCCTGAGCTTCGCACCATCCTCGATAGCGAGATTGCTGATCTAGCAAACGTAAAGATTGGTAACCGGGCAGGCGGGATGATGGTTGGAGCTCAGTTCCTCACCGATTTCGTGCCAAAGGACGCATCCTGGGCGCACTTAGACATTGCTGGACCAGCGAATAATGATGCCGCACCCTATGGAGTGATACCCAAGGGAGCTTCAGGCATCATGATTAGAACCCTTATCGAACTCGCTAGGCAGCTTGCACAGTAGTAGGCTTATGCCGTTTCGCCGACTTTGGAGCTCAAACTAATGGCTAATCACGATTTCGACCTTGTCATCCTTGGAAGTGGAAGCGGCGGTTACGCAGCAGCCCTTCGTGCAGCACAACTCGGAATGAGTGTTGCACTTGTTGAAAAGGACAAACTGGGTGGCACCTGCCTGCACCGCGGTTGTATCCCCACCAAGGCACTGCTTCACTCGGCAGAGGTTGCGGATGTCACCAAAGAGGCCGCACACTTCGGTGTGAATGCAACCTTCCAGAGCATCGACATGAGTGCCGTAAACAAATATCGCGATTCAATCGTCGACAAGCTCTACAAGGGTCTAACTGGACTTGTGTCTTCAAAGAACATCACTTTTGTGACCGGTGAGGGCCGTTTGACTGGACCAAAGACAGTGACGGTCGGCAGCGAAAGCTACACCGGAAAAAACGTCGTCCTAGCTACCGGATCCGTCACCAAAACCCTCGGTATCGAGATCGGCGGCCGCGTTATCACTTCAGACCAGGCGCTCCAGATGGATTGGATTCCAAACAAGGTTGCAATCCTCGGTGGTGGCGTAATCGGTGTTGAGTTTGCATCCATCTGGCGTTCATTCGGAGCCGAGGTGGTAATCATCGAAGGCTTCGATCGTCTCGTGCCAAACGAGGACCCCAGCATGAGCAAGGGTCTGGAGCGCGCCTACCGCAAGCGCGGCATCGACTTCAAGCTTGGAAACAAATTCAAGAGCGTGTCGCAAGGCCCAACCTCGGTGACAGTCGAGCTGGAGAATGGCGAGCAGATTTCCGCGGACCTACTTCTGGTAGCCGTGGGTCGCGCTCCAAATGCAACCGGCTTTGGTTTTGAGGAGCAGGGTGTCGCAATGGACCGCGGCTTCGTTCTCACCAACGAGCGACTTGCGACCAACCTGCCAGGCGTTTACGCGGTCGGAGACATTGTTCCTGGTCTTCAGCTTGCTCATCGCGGTTTCATGCAGGGAATTTTCGTAGCCGAGGAAATCGCAGGCCTAAACCCCGTCGTGGTAAACGAGTGGGGTATTCCTCGAGTCACCTACTGTGAGCCAGAGATTGCATCCGTAGGACTCACTGAGGCCCAGGCCAAGGAGAAGTTCGGTGCTGACCAGGTTTCCACGTACGAGTACAACCTAGCCGGCAATGGAAAGAGCAACATCCTAGGAACCGCCGGTGTAATCAAGTTGATTCGTCAGGTCAATGGGCCAGTTGTCGGCTTCCACATGATCGGCTCACGAGCCGGTGAGCAGGTAGGTGAGGCTCAGTTGATTGTGAACTGGGAGGCTTACCCAGAGGATGTCGCCCCACTTGTCCACGCGCACCCAACCATGAACGAGGCAATCGGTGAGGCACACCTCGCACTTGCCGGCAAGCCACTTCACGCACACGCATAGTTTTAGAAGGGATCAACAACAATGAGCGAAGTAGTACTTCCAGCACTCGGAGAGTCCGTTACCGAGGGTACCGTAACCCGTTGGTTGAAGAAGGTCGGTGACACCGTCGCTATTGATGAGCCTCTAGTAGAGGTTTCAACCGACAAGGTCGACACTGAGATCCCTTCGCCATTTGCTGGAGTTGTTCAGCAGATCCTGGTTCAAGAGGACGAGACCGTTGCGGTTGGGGCTGTTTTGGCCATAGTGGGTGAGGGTGCCGCTGCACCTGCACCGGTTTCCGATGTGCCGGCTCCTGTTGCAGCAGCCCCAGCCGAGCCAGCGCCAGTAGTACCAGCCGTCGTAACCCCAGTTGTGGCTCCCCCTGCTCCAGCCCCTGTCGTCGCGGCGCCAGTAGCAGCCCCAGTCGTTACTCCACCAGTGGTGTCCGCTCCGGTAGTGTCGGCGCCGGTAGTCTCAGCACCGCAGGTTGCTGAGCCAAATGAGTCCGACCCTAACTACGTGACCCCTATTGTTCGCAAGCTGGCAAACGACATGGGCGTGAATCTTGCTACCGTTCGTGGCACCGGCGTTGGCGGTCGCATTCGCAAGGAAGACGTTCTTGCCGCTGGTTCGTCAGCTACCTCAGTAGTGCCATCCACTCCTGCCGTTTCCGCTGCTCACACACCAGCTGCCCCATCACCACTTCGCGGCACGACCGAGCCAATGTCACGCCTTCGCAAGGTACTAGCAGAGCGCGCTGTTGCTTCCATGCAGCAGACTGCCCAGCTAACCACTGTGGTTGAGGTTGACGTGACTCGTATTGCGAACCTGCGCAAGCGCGTTCAGGGTGAGTTTTTGCATAAGACCGGCGTGAAGCTGAACTTTATGCCGTTCTTCACGCTGGCTGCCGCGGAGGCGCTGGCAGCTCACCCAAAGATCAACTCATCAGTCGACGGTGACACCATCGTCTACCACCCAACCGAGAACATCAGCTTTGCGGTTGACACCGAGCGTGGGCTACTGACACCTGTTATCCGTAATGCAGGTTCACTCAACCTGGCTCAGATTGCCCAGCAGATTGCAGATCTAGCAGACCGCACTCGCAACAACCAGTTGAAGCCAGATGAGTTATCGGGTGGAACCTTCACTCTGACAAACACCGGTTCGCGCGGAGCCCTGTTTGACACCCCAGTTGTGTTCTTGCCGCAGTCGGCAATTCTTGGAACTGGAATCGTGACCAAGCGTCCAGCGGTAGTGACTGATGCAGAGGGAAATGAGTCGATCGCTATTCGATCACTGGTCTACCTAGCTTTGTCATACGACCACCGAACCATCGATGGCGCAGACGCTTCAAGGTTCCTAACAGACGTCAAGGCAAGGCTAGAGGCGGCAGCCTTCGAGGCCAATCTAGGAATCTAGATAAAACGCCCAGGACCCCCTGGGCGTTTTCCTTATCGTCACCCCATCGATTAGAAAAGGGTTTCCGAAGATAGGTATGCAGCGCTTCAGTGCTTTTACGGTGATGGGCTTCATGGATACATCATCACGGAGCCGTGCTTCTCTCGCGCTGGAATCATTTAACCTGTTGAGAAGTTGGATTTCTTCAAATGCCTGAATTCAAGGTCGTCGGCCTCAATCCCAACTTCGTCTCCTATAGCGATGGTCTCAATCTGCAGCGCCAACTGCACCGACAAGTCGTAGATGGCCTCTCCCCCGATACGGTTCTGCTGCTTGAGCACTCCAGCGTCTACACGGCCGGTAAGCGAACTGAAGCACACGAGCTTCCTGATGATGGAAGTGAGTTTGTTGAGACCGACCGGGGTGGGAAAATCACCTGGCACGGACCAGGCCAGTTGATTGGTTACCCCATCATGCGGCTCCCCCAACCTATTGACGTTGTCGGCTACGTCCGATACCTGGAGCAGGTGCTCATCGATGTGATTGCAGACTTCGGCGTCGTAGGTACGCGCGTTGCAGGAAGAACTGGAGTTTGGGTAGAAACACCACTTGGAACTCAGAAGGTTGCGGCAATCGGAATCAGGGTTGCCGAAAAGGTCACCATGCACGGTTTTGCTCTGAACTGCAACAACTCACTGGATCCATACGATCACATTGTGGCCTGTGGAATATCTGATGCCACTACCACAACCCTGTCAATTCTCACCGGAAAGCTAATTACCCCCGAGGATGCGGCTACCCTAGTAATGCAGAAAATGGGAGAGATACCGAATGAGCGACAAGCCAGAGCGTAAGTTACTGAGGCTTGAGGTTAGAAACTCTCAGGTTCCGATCGAACGGAAGCCGGAATGGATCAAGACCACTGCGAAGATGGGTCCCGAGTATCGTCAGCTTCACTCTTTGGTGAAGGACAAGGAACTCCACACAGTTTGCCAGGAAGCCGGCTGCCCTAACATCTTCGAGTGCTGGGAAGACCGAGAGGCTACCTTCCTTATCGGTGGATCACAGTGCACCAGAAGGTGCGACTTCTGCCAAATTGACACGGGCAAGCCTGCGGCCTTTGACGCTGATGAACCAAGGAGAGTTGGTGAGTCTGTCCAGCAGATGCAATTGCGCTATGCCACTGTCACCGGGGTGGCTCGAGACGACCTTCCCGATGAGGGAGCATGGCTCTATGCGGAAACCATTCGCCAGATTCACAAGCAATCCCCCGGCACCGGTGTCGAGATTTTAGTTCCTGACTTTTCTGGTAAGCCTGAGCTGCTCCAGAAGGTTTTTGATGCAAAACCCGAGGTCTTCGCTCACAACGTAGAGACCGTTCCGAGAATCTTTAAGCGCATTCGCCCTGCGTTTAGTTACGAGCGATCTCTGGATGTCATCACCCAGGCACGAAATGCCGGCATGGTCACCAAGAGCAATCTGATTCTAGGTATGGGTGAGGAGCTCGAGGAGGTTTCGCAGGCGCTCAAGGATCTCTACGAGGCTGGAACGGACATCATCACAATTACTCAGTACCTGCGCCCCTCCCCGAGGCACCACCCGGTAGAGCGCTGGGTGAAGCCGGACGAGTTCGTTGCCCTGGCCAAAGAGGCCGAGGATCTGGGTTATCTAGGCGTGCTGGCAGGACCTTTGGTTCGAAGCAGTTACCGAGCCGGAAGACTGTGGGCAAAATCGATGATTGCCAAGGGCCGCGAGATCCCTGCGGACCTGAAACACCTTGCTGACAAGCTCGAATTCAGCCAAGCAACCGCTGTTGCATAACTAAACTACTGACGTGCCTAAAGACAAGAAGAACAAAGCCCCCGGTCGCTTCAAACAGCTACTGCAGGTCTACAAGATCACCGCGAAGTCCGATCCATCAAGCGCTTGGGCCGCTGCTCTGGGATTCCTACTCGCTCTCGGTACTGGACTTGGCACTGGTTTTCTTCTGGACTCGGGGAACCCTTGGTCTTTGACCCTCTGGGGTATTACCGGCACCACCTCGGGCATCCTGATCGCAATGATTATCATGTCAAAGCGTGCTGAGCGCAATGCCTACATGAGAATCGAAGGTCAGGCTGGCGCTGTCGGGGCCGTCTTGGATAGTCAGATTCGCCGCTCCTGGAGAGCAAACGCGATGCCCGTAGCGATAAACGGCAAGACCAAAGAGGCGGTCTATCGCATGGTTGGGCCCGCTGGTGTTGTGTTGATTGGCGAAGGCTCTGGAGCCAGGGTGTCGCAGATGCTCGAGGATGAGGCACGCAAGATAAACCGCGCCGCTCCGGGAGCAACTGTGCATCGACTAAAAGTTTCACAAGTTGACGGGATTCGCCTGCACCTACTCCTAAAGACCGTCTACAAGCTAAAGAAGACCATGACACGCGCTGAGGTGACCGCAGTGACTAATCGCCTTGAGGCTTTGGGTGCATCAGGAGCACTGCCAATTCCGAAGGGCATTGATCCGATGAAGGTTCGCCCACCAAAGCGCAAGGGTTAACATTCTCGAAACATACCTTCGCTAGGTTTATAGCGTTCCGCTATCCCATTACCTATGAGAGGGCATTCAATGTTCAAGACCGCGTCCGAAGTGATTGCGTACATCAAGGCAAATGATGTCAAGTTCCTAGACGTGCGCTTCACCGACCTTCCAGGCGTGCAGCAGCACTTCAACCTTCCTGTATCCCAAATCGACGAGGACTTCTTCGCCAACGGACAGCTATTTGATGCTTCCTCCATTCGCGGATTCGCTTCGATCCACGAGTCAGACATGCAGCTGATTCCAGATGTCACCACCGCGTACATCGACCCATTCCGTATTGAGAAGACTCTGATCATCTCGTTTGACATTTACAACCCAAGAAATGGTGAGCTTTACCACCGCGACCCTCGCCAGGTTGCGCACAAGGCGGAGCGCTACCTAGCCTCAACCGGAATCGCAGACACTGCGTTCTTCGCTCCCGAGGCTGAGTTCTTTATCTTCGACGAGGTTCGCTACGAGACTAAGGCGAACACCGCGTTCCACATCGTGGACTCCATCGAGGGTGCCTGGAACTCTGCTCGAAACGAGGAGGGTGGAAACCTAGGAAACAAGACCCCATTCAAGGGTGGCTACTTCCCAGTTTCACCGGTTGACCACCTAGCTGACATTCGTGACGCAATCGTTCTAGAGCTTGAGGCAGCTGGCCTTGACGTAGAGCGTAGCCACCACGAGGTTGGAACCGCTGGTCAGTGCGAGATCAACTACAAGTTCGACACCCTGGTGAAGTCGGCAGATGACGTATTGAAATTCAAGTACATCGTCAAGAACGTTGCTCACCAGTACGGTAAGACCGCCACCTTCATGCCAAAGCCGCTATTCGGTGACAACGGCTCCGGTATGCACGTTCACCAGTCACTCTGGAAGGACGGCAAGCCACTGTTCTACGACGAGGCTGGTTACGGTGGACTTTCAGACATCGCACGTTGGTACATCGGTGGTTTGCTAAAGCACGCGCCAAGCTTGCTGGCCTTCACTAACCCATCGGTGAACTCGTACCACCGTCTAGTGCCTGGCTTCGAGGCACCAGTGAACCTGGTCTACTCAGCTGGAAACCGCTCAGCGGCGATCCGTATCCCGATGACTGGAACCAACCCGAAGGCAAAACGCATCGAGTTCCGTGCCCCTGACGCATCGGGTAACCCATACCTAGCCTTCGCAGCCATGCTGATGGCCGGATTGGACGGCATTAAGAACCGCATTGAGCCGCACGCACCAGTTGACAAGGACCTTTACGAGCTTCCTGCTGAGGAGGCGAAGTTGATTCCTCAGGTTCCTGGCGACCTCGGTTCGGTACTAACCGCCCTGGAGAACGACCACGAGTACCTGATGCAGGGCAACGTGTTCACCAAGGACCTCATTGAGACATGGGTGGACTACAAGCGTGAGAAGGAGCTAAAGCCACTGGCTCAGCGCCCTCACCCTTACGAGTTCGAGCTGTACTACGGCGTCTAAGTCCATCAATGAGACGGGGTCCTTCGGGGCCCCGTTTTTTTATGCCAAAAAGATTCGTTCGTAAACCTGGCGACTCTTTCTGGTTGCTGAGAGGTAATGCTCCTCGAGTAGCGAAGCCGAACCAGGAGCGTATTCCAGTATTCGCGCCATTGCCTCTAGCTGCCTTCGGTCCGTGGGCAGAACGTCAAGTTGTTTGTCAACAGCCAAAACGAGTGCACTTCGGCACCTCGAGGTCAAGATCCAAGCACTAGAGAGTTTCTGGGCATCCTCTTGGTCAACGACGCCAGCTAGCACCAATTTCTCCAATGCATCGAGGGTTCCAAGAGCACGAAGCTCTGGGTGTGCACCCACATTCTCAAGTTGCTTTAGCTGGACCAGCCACTCGACATCGCTTAGTGAGCCGCGGCCTAGTTTGAAGTGTCGCTGCGGGTCGGCTCCCTGAGGTAGACGCTCTGCTTCGACCCTCGCTTTGATTCTGCGAATCTCGGTCTTTTTGGCCGGCAAAAGTTCTTTCGGATATCGATAGGCATCTATCAATTCTGTGAACTCGGATCTGAGTTGCTCAGAGCCGCTGATCAGGCGTGCGCGTAGAAGTGCCTGGAATTCCCAGGTGTCTGCCCAACGTTCGTAGTAACCGGCATAACCCTGGATAGTTCTTATTCGAGGTCCGTTCTTACCCTCGGGCCTAAGTCCCAAATCAAGCTCAAACTCAAGAAGCGAGTCCTTGACCAGCACCATCAACTCAGAGCTGAGTCGGTTAGCGCTATCGCTCTGCTCAGGCTCGCCCCTATAGACAAGCATGCAGTCCGCATCTGAGCCAAAGCCTAGTTCCGAGCCGCCCAGACGTCCCATCGCGATAATCCCTAGGTCAAGGTCAGTGCCCGTTCGCACCTTTGACAGTTCGAGCATGGCAATGAGGTAGGAATCTGTGATGGCTGTTAGCCCAAGCGATATCTCGTTCAGATTTGAAGCCCCAAGCACTGCTCCGATGGCAACACGAAGGTACTCGCGACGTCTTACGCCTCGCACTAACTCAGCTGCATCAGCGCCATTTCTTTCAATGAGAGAGCGCAACTCTTCAAGGATCTGATCGCCCGAGCGAGGGAGCAGATTTGCCTCATCACCAAACCATTCAGACGAGTCGGGGATGTGTTCCAAGAACTTGGCTACGAAAGCAGAGTTCGAAAGCACGGTCATCAGGCGCTCCGCTGCCCCCGAACTGTCTCGGAGCATTCGCAGGAACCAGTGCGTCTCCCCTAGATCCTCGGATAGACGTCTGAAGGTGAGCAGGGCTCGATCGGGATCAGTGCCATCAGCCATCCACCGAATCAGCACCGGGAGCAATGTTCGCTGAATGACTGCCCTTCTCGAAACACCCTGGGTCAAAGCTTCAATGTGCTTGGTCGCCCCAACAGGATCGGTGAAGCCAATCGCAGAAAGCCGGTCCGAAACCTGGTCGCTACTGAGTACAACGTCATCCGCACCTAAAGCGGCTGTGGCCTGAAGTAGTGGCCTATAGAAAACCGAGTCGTGAAGCTGAGCTATTTCCGCCCGCACTGCGCTGTATCGGTCGAGCAGATCGCTGTGGCTAAGGCTCATGGCCCTTGCCACTCGACGCTGGTCGGACTCGCTGGTTGGGAACAGGTGGGTTCTGCGGAGTCTGGAGAGCTGCACCCTATGCTCAACGGCCCTAAGAAACGCATAGCCATCCCTGAAGGAGTCTCTATCTAGCCGCGATAGCAACCCAGAGTCTGCAAGGGAATCGAGCGCGCTAAAGGTGTCCATTACCCTCAATGACTCATCCGTTACCCCATGCACAAGCTGCATAAGCTGGGCAGTGAACTCCACATCTCGCAGGCCACCGCGACCAAGCTTGATTTCAATTTCACGCGCAGCGGAAGGTATTTGATCGAGTACGCGCTTACGAAGGTGCCGGGCACTTTCGACGATTGCTGAGCGGTTTGGTTGGGACCAGATCAGGGGTTTGATTGCTGCTATGTACTTCTCCCCTAAGTCCTGAGCCCCGGCAACGAATCTGGCCTTTAGTAAGGCCTGGAACTCCCAAGGTTCCGCCCACTTCTCGTAGTAACCGCGATGCCCCTCGAGGGATCGCACGAGTGCTCCCTGCTTACCCTCTGGTCTTAGATTTGGGTCAAGTTGCCAAATCCCTGGCTCGACCCCCGGTTCATCAAGCACTCTCGCCAATTGGGTTGCCAGCTTGGTGGCGGTTTCTAGATAGCTATCGAGCTTGCCACTTGCAACGTAGATGACATCAACGTCGCTTAGGTAATTCAGTTCTCTTGCACCAGTTTTACCCATTGCAATAACCGCGAAGTCCAGATCATCAAGCTGTTGCTCTGTTACTCGACTCTCCGAAAGAAGCTCACTCTTAGCTATGTAAATTGCGGTTTCGATGGTTTGGTCCGCGAGATCCGAGAGCAACGCTGTTACCTGCCTCACTGTCGAAACAGTGGGCAATTGGCTCAAGTCGTAAAGGGCTATTCCTAATAGCTGACTTAGGTAACTGACTCTCAGTGATGAACGGTCGGTGACGCCTGAGTATGCATCCGATAACTTTGGCAGCGCCACCTTTTCGGTGCAAACCTTGAGCTGGTCGGGATGCCTGAATAGAAAATCGGCTAATCCATCCGAAGCTCCAAGAATCAAACAAAGATGCTCCGCATGCTGTTGATTGCCTAGAAGCTTTGCAAGCTGCTTAGCATCGTCCCGCGCAAGCCTAATTAGACCCTCAAGTGCTCGATCTGCGGATGCTGCTTTGCTGACAGCCGCCAGCGCGCTATGGCCCGAGTCGCCTACCAGGCTTACCAGCTCGTCAAGCTTAGGAATCGTCTCAGACAACTCCTCGAAACCCAGGCGCGCGAGTTCGCTGAGCGAGCTAGGACGATGTTGAGACATTACAAGGTGCGGAGATTCTGCTCGATCTCAAATGCGGTCACCTGGGAGCGGTACTGCGCCCACTCTCGGCGCTTGTTGGCCAATACATAGCTGAATACCGATTCTCCGAGCACCTCTGCTGCAAGCTCAGACTCTTCAAGCTTTCTGATGGCGTGGTCAAGGGACTGAGGCAAAGACTCAATACCCATCGCTCTACGTTCCATGTCAGTAAGAGACCAAACGTCATCCTCGGTCTCCGACGGAAGCTCGTAACCCTCTTCGATGCCCTTGAGGCCGGCAGCCAGTAGCAGCGAATATGCCAGGTAAGGGTTGGCTGCCGAATCCATCGCACGGTATTCGATACGAGTCGACTGAGCCTTCTCTGGCTTGTGAAGCGGAACCCTTATCAGTGCACTGCGGTTGTTGTGGCCCCAGGAGACGTAGCTTGGGGCCTCTCCGCCGCCCCAGAGGCGCTTGTAGGAGTTCACAAACTGGTTCGTGACGAGCGTGATCTCTGGTGCGTGACGCAAGATACCAGCCATGAACTGTCTTGCGGTATTGCTCAGGTGGTAAGTGGCAGCGGGGTCGAAGAAGGCATTCTTGTCTCCTTCGAATAGTGAGAAGTGGGTGTGCATGCCACTACCCGGGTGGTTGGTAAAAGGCTTGGGCATAAACGTTGCGTATACGCCCTGCTCGATAGCAACCTCTTTCACCACGGTTCTAAAAGTCATTATGTTGTCGGCCATCGAGAGCGCATCCGCGTAGCGAAGATCGATCTCGTTCTGGCCCGGCCCACCCTCGTGGTGAGAGAACTCGACTGAGATTCCAAGCTGCTCGAGCATTGTCACTGCGCGGCGACGGAAATCATGCGCTGTGCCACCTGGGACGTTGTCAAAATAACCCGCGGTATCAACCGGAACTGGCTGACCGTCTGGGCCTAAGTCCGCGCTCTTGAGCAGATAGAACTCGATTTCAGGGTGCACGTAGAAGGAAAAGCCCATACGAGCAGCTTTGTCTAGCGCCCTGCGTAGCACGTTGCGCGGATCTGCCGCTGCGGGCTTACCGTCAGGAGTCGCAATGTCGCAGAACATACGAGCCGCAGGGTCGACGGTTCCGCGCCAAGGAAGAATCTGAAAGGTTGATGGGTCCGGTTTTGCAAGCATGTCTGCTTCGCTGGTTCTTGCAAGGCCCTCGATTGCAGACCCATCAAAACCGATGCCCTCCGAAAACGCACCCTCGATTTCTGCAGGAGCAACTGCAACAGACTTCAACGTGCCAGCGACATCCGTAAACCAAAGGCGAATGAACTTGACGCCGCGTTCTTCGATTGTGCGCAGTACGAACTCTTGTTGCTTATCCATGCTTCACCTTCCTGGCTAACTAATAGGCTAGTGCTTGTGCTACCTCTAAGGCTCGCTTTCGGTCAGACCAACCCTATTGTTGGTGACTTTGCGGGCAACCTCGCTCAAATCATCGAACATTGCGAGAAAGCCGAGAGGGCGGGCGTTGAACTCCTTATTTTCGGAGAATTGGCGGTCTGTGGCTATCCACTCGGTGACCTGAGCTACCGCAAAGACCTTGTCGAGCTCTCAGAGCTGGCGCTGTCTGAACTGGTGACTAAGTCCGCCGCTTTCCCTAGCCTCACGATATTGGTGGGATTTGCGAGGCTAGCCAAGGAAAGAAGCGCTCTTCAATCTTCAAAGGCACTCGCTCACAATTCAGCGGCTGCGATTCGCGCGGGACAGCTGCTCGGCGTTTACGACAAAAGATTGCTTCCTAACTATGACGTTTTTGATGACTGGCGGAACTTTGTCCCAGGAGACAGAGACCTAGTTATCGATGTAGTTGGCACAAGAGTTGCCGTCAGAATTTGCGAAGACATTTGGGGCGGAGATAAAGAGAGCACTGAAGCAGATCTTGTAGCCGTGCTGAATGGCTCCCCTTTCACATTCAACAAAACTGCTCAACGGATCGAAGCAGCAAGAACTTTTGCTGCAGGTAAACCAATCGCCTATGCAAACCTCAGTGGCGGTCAGGATGAACTGGTATTCGATGGCGAGAGCTTTGTTCTTGATGCCGCCGGAAACGTA
>JACCDW011596582.1_pt1 | contig 15138 bp, 15 predicted proteins | sample 7449781 | NCBI WGS metagenome assembly JACCDW01 (sample SAMN15323449, study PRJNA562643) | freshwater metagenome | isolation source: river surface water | place: USA:Blue River Watershed | collected 2017-08-18
ATTGTGAAGAAGTCAACATCCAGCCTGGCTAGTCCGTTGGTCACTACAGTCCAGGCAAGGGAGACCAGTGGAATAACGGCCAGCGTGAATGCACTTGTAACAAGAGCGGTAACTAACCTGTCAGCTGCCTTCCTTCGTCCCTCAACTAGACGCGAGATCAAAACCGAGGAAACCAGAAACAGGACAAATCCACCCAGCGCCGTTGAAACAATGTTTGGTCCTGACTCAGAACCAGAACTTGAAAGAGTGTTAGCTGCTAGCGATAAAGCAAATGAACCAACCAAAACGGTGGGAGTGAACCAGCGGGGTAGTGAAGCCGATGCCTGCAGACCTGAGGTGATAATTGCCATTAGTTAGCCCCCGAGAATTCTGCTCTGCGGCTGATGATGTAGCGGGCAATCATGTTGACAACCATGGTTATCACAAACAGCATGAGGCCAGTGCCAATAAGCAAACTTCTGTAGTCTCCGCCTGATTCAGGGAAGTCAAGCGCGATGTTGGCTGCAATGGTGTTGGAGTTTTGTGAAGTCAGAAGTGCAAAGCTAATTATGGATGCAGGGGACAGAACCATAGCTACCGCCATTGTTTCTCCCAGTGCCCTACCGAGCCCCAGCATCATGGCCGATATGATTCCTGGTCGACCAAACGGAATAACTGCCATTCGAATCATTTCCCAGCGCGTTGCACCTAGGGCAAGTGCCGCTTCCTCATGCAGCTTTGGTGTCTGCAGAAAAACTTCTCGGATAATTGCCGCCATGATTGGCAAAATCATGATTGCTAGCACTATGCCAACGGTCAGCATGGTTCGACCAGTTGCTGACACCTGTCCTTCAAATAATGGAATCCAGCCAAGGTTTTGGTTCAGCCAAAGATATGTGGGATTTAAGAATGGAGCCAAGACCAAGATCCCCCAAAGTCCGTAAACCACCGAAGGAATAGCTGCAAGAAGATCGATGATGTAGCCAAGGGTTTGAGCGAAGCGTCTTGGTGCATAGTGAGAAATGTAAAGAGCAATTCCAATAGCTAGGGGGGTTGCAATTAGTAGTGCAATGACCGCGCCATAGAGCGTTCCAAAGACATAGGGTGCGACGTAAGCCAGCGGACCATCTGGGGCTTGAGCTCCGAGTTCAGCTTCGGGCGATAGCGCTGGCAAAGCTTGGATAAAGAGAAAAAAGGCCACCGCTGCCAAGGTGACCAAAATAGAAGCGCCAGCAAATGTTGCCAGCTTGGAGAAAATAAAGTCTCCGAGACGAATTTGGGATTTGCCACGATTGGCCGTTGTGGTCATTTCCCCTCCGTCTTTTCTAATTTAGAAGATTAGCCCGAGCCCGGTTGCCCGAGCTCGGGCTAATCCTATGGTTTTTCGTTATTGAATTTGGTCGATGATGGCCTGAGCCTTCTGGCGCAAAGCGTCAGTAATCGGCGCAGATCCAGCCGCTTCGGCCGCTACTCGCTGTCCCTCAACAGAAACAATGAAGGATGCGTAAGCCTTGACCAGAGCAGCCTTGGAGTCATCTGCATAGTCCATGCAGCCTTGCAGGTAGGAGATAAGTACTACCGGGTAAACACCTGACTCGGTTGTGTCACGTGCTAGGTCGTAAGCGAGTGTTGTTTCTAGGCGACCTGACTTCAAAGGAGACACATCCACGATTGCAGCAGCAGCTTCAGCGCTGTAAGGAACGAACGCGTCACCAACTCCCACCGCAACGGTTCCTAGGTTGCCCGCACGGGAGGCGTCTGCATAACCAATGGTTCCCTGACCACCTTCAACAGCGGAGATCACACCGGAAGTTCCCTGGCCACCCTCGCCACCAAACTCTGCTGGCCAAGCCTCGATTGAACCAACATTCTCGCCATTTAGAACCCAGCTGTTTGGTGCAGCTTTGGCTAGCCAGTCAGTGAAGTTACCAGTTGTACCCGATTCATCTGAACGGTGAACTGCGGTGATAGTGAGGTTTGGAAGTGAAACTCCAGGGTTAGAAGCAGCAATTGCTGGGTCGTTCCACTTAGTAATTTCACCGGTAAAGATTTGGGCAATTGTGTCGGCAGTCATGTTGAGCGAAGTGATGCCTTCGAGGTTGAACACAACTGCGATTGGAGAAATCCAAATTGGGAACTCAAACACTGGCCCATCTGCAGGGGAGCAGTTTGGGTGTGGAGTAGCAAGCTCTTCGTCTTTGAAAGAGGAATCTGAGCCGGTGAAGAATGTCAGCCCTTGCTCAAACTGATCGCGTCCAGTTCCGGAACCGGTTGGGTTGTAGTTAATGGTGACTCCTGGGTTTGCTGTCTGGAAAGCAGCGACCCAAGCTTCCTGGCCAGCTGCCATCGATGATGCGCCTGACCCGTCTAGGGTTCCGGTGAGTTGATCGGTCGATTCAGTAGGTGCTGCCTCTTCATTAGCTGCACAACCAGCTAGTAGCAGAGCGCTTGTGGCGAACACTGCACTTAGTTTGAGCATTTTTGCCATGGTTTCCTCTCTTTTGGGGGCAGGAGGAACCTAAGAAACTAAGGGTAAGGGGGTCTGTACACCTAGTTAACGCAAGGTTAACAAACCTGTTAATTTGCTGGCAAGCCTGCGTTAACTCTCTCAAACGAGACGAATTTGGGCTTTTCACCAAGAGTCAACCTAAGTACTACAAACTCTCCTGGCTCGAGGCTATTTGCCCCAAGGACGTAATCTCGAATTTCCGTCACAGCTCGAGTAGCCAGTGTTTTTGTAATGGTTGGAAGTGCTGGTCGATGTGAGCAGATTAGAGCAGACATTGCCGAGTCAAAAACTGACTCCACAGCATTGATCGTTTTCCTTGGGCTCAAGGCACTAGTGAGTTCCGTTAGTTGCGATCTTTGAATAACTTTTTTCTTTGTTGCCGCGGCGTATGGTTCTATCGTCTGCTCACATCGCGCCCATGGGCTAGTGACTAGACGTTTTGGGCCATAGCAATTCAAGAGACCCACTAACCGTTTTGCTTGAAGTTTCCCCTCAGGAAGCAGTGGGCGCTTCGCCTCTGCTCCTTTCCAATCTGATCTGGGAGTTGCCTTGGCATGTCTCAGGATAATCAGGGCTCGAGTCTCGAGCTCTTTTTTCTTGTAAAGCTTTCCAACCTCGTCCAAAAGCTTCTGGTCGTGTTGATAAGTCAGCACTGCTAGAGCTTCTGATATTTCCATCCACTTGACTTTTGCAATTTCCTCGTTGGGCTGAAAAACAGATTTTTTCCAGGCTTTCGGCTTGAGCTTAGAGGACCAGTAGTGAACTTCTTTCTCCTCACCTGTTCCAACCTGATAATTGATTATTGAAAGTTTTCTCCCAAGCTTTAGTCGTATTCCCGTTTCTTCCAGCACCTCTCGTACCGCGGTTTCAGGCAAAAGTTCACCCGGGTCCTGTTTGCCTTTCGGAAATGACCAGTCTTGATATTTTTCGCGCCGAACTAAGAGAACTTCGAAGCTTCCATCTTTTTCACGCCAGCAAACCACGCCGGCCGCATAAATAGTCATTATCGAATTCTCTTTTTGGAAAGAGCCTGGAACATCATTTGATCTTGTAGGTCTGCCAATTTCTCGCCCGATGCAGCAGTTGATTTGCGCAGCCAGGTGCCATCAGCTTGCAAATGCCATGATGCAATTTCATCGCTGAAACCCAGATTCAAAATTGTTCTAAGCTGCTCGATTTGATCAGGTTGCACAATCTTTACCAAGGTCTCGACCCTTCGGTCTAGATTGCGGTGCATCATGTCGGCAGAGCCGATAAAGACGTCTGGATTTCCGCTGTTTTCAAAGTAGAAGATTCGAGAGTGCTCGAGGTATCGCCCTAGGACTGATCGAACGCGAATAGTTTCACTTAGACCCTTGATGCCTGGCTTTAGTGCGCACATTCCTCGCACCAGAACATCGACAGGGACACCGGCCTGCGAGGCAAGGTAGAGCTGGTCAATGATTCTCTCGTCAACCAGGGAGTTTAGTTTTAGTGCGACTCTGGCGGGCTTCCCTGCCTTGTGATTGTCGATTTCACGTTGGATTCGCTCAGAGAGACCCTCGCGCACTCCACCAGGAGAAGTCAGCATCGCTTTGTATTTTGGTTCTGATGCATAACCCGAGAGCAGATTAAAGAGTTTGGTCAGGTCTTCACCTACTTCGGCCCTTGCCGTGAGCAGACCGAGGTCCTCGTAGTAGCGCGCAGTCTTGGGGTTATAGTTGCCTGTTCCAACGTGGCAATAGCGACGAAGCTGGTCTCCCTCTTGCCTTATTACAAGTGAGAGCTTGCAGTGGGTTTTTAGTCCAACCAGACCATAAACAACGTGCACTCCTGCACTTTCAAGCTTTCGCGCCCAGCTGATGTTGTTTTGTTCGTCAAATCGAGCCTTGATTTCAACCAGAGCTAGAACTTGCTTGCCAGCCTCAGCAGCCTCGATCAGTGCATCCATGATTGGAGAGTCACCAGAAGTTCGGTAGAGAGTTTGCTTGATAGCCAAGACCTGTGGATCTTGAGCCGCCTGCTCCAAAAATGCTTGGACGCTAGTAGAAAAAGATTCATATGGGTGATGAACTAATACTTCTCGCTCTCGAAGTGCGGCAAAAATGTCGGCCGCCTCATCTTCGTCTGCTTCCAGGTAGGGATTGGTAGTTATCTGATGTGGTTCGAATTTGAGCTCAGGTCTTTTCAGCCTGTAGAACGAGTTCAAACTTCGGAGGTCAAGCGGCTCTGGCAAAGAATAAACTTCGCTGATTTCGATGTCCAACTCCCGCTGAAGTAGGTTCAAAACCTTCTCATCTATATCTTGAGCAACCTCGAGCCTCACTGGTGGACCAAAGCGCCTACGAAGAAGCTCTTTCTCTAGCTGAATTAGAAGATTCTCACCTTCTTCTTCATCGACCTCTAGATCTTCGTTTCTAGTCACGCGGAATGTGTGGTGCTGAATAACCTCCATTCCCGGGAAAAGTTCGCCCAAGAACTCACCCATGACATCTTCAAGTGGGATGTATCGATTGGTGGAGTCAGGAACCGAAACAAATCTGGGCAATAGTGGTGGGACCTTGACTCTGGCAAAGTGCTCACCCTTTGTCTTGGGATTTCTAAGAACAACGGCCAGGTTTAGGGAAAGACCTGAGATATAAGGGAACGGGTGAGCCGGGTCGACCGCAAGTGGCGTCAGCACAGGAAAAACCTGCATTGTGAAGTAGTCGTGGAGCTTTTTCTTTTCATCCTCAGTGAGTGAGGAAATATGCACCAAGTTAATGTCAGCTTCTGCAAGCTTAGGAAGTAGCTCATTTATGAAGAGAGCAGAGTGCCGCTGCTGCAGAACTCTTGTCCGTTCTGAAATCTTTTGCAAAACCTGCTGTGGACTCAGGCCAGAAGGCGAGGTGACAGCAATTCCGGTTGCTATGCGTCGCTTAAGTGACGCAACTCTAACCATAAAAAATTCATCCAAGTTAGAAGCAAAGATTGAAAGATAGTTGATGCGCTCCAACAGTGGGGTAGTTGGATCTTCGGCGAGTTCAAGCACCCGCTGGTTGAAATCTAGCCAGCTGAGCTCTCTTTCAAGAAATCGATCTTCTGGCAGTTCAGGATTTACAGCAGGCGTGAAGATTGTCGTCGTCTCATCAGCCATGGCAATATCTTCCCACTAATTCGAGGGCTTTGGTTAAAGGTTAATTTTCTGAACTACCGCTTGGATCTAGACGATAGCCGACGTTGCGCACAGTTCCAATGAGCCCCTCAAACTCGCCCAGTTTTGCCCGCAGACGTCGGATGTGAACATCGACCGTGCGGGTTCCACCAAAATAGTCGTATCCCCAGACTTCACTTAGCAGCTGTTCTCGACTGAAGACCTGATTTGGATGCTCGTGGAGGTATCTAAGAAGTTCAAATTCTTTAAAAGTCAGATCAAGAGTTTTGCCGTTGATTTTTGCAGTAAAAGTTCCAATGTCAATCGAAAGTCCAGTATTTGGTTCAACTGGAGAAATTTGGTTAGTCGGGCGACTGAGCATTCGAATTCGTGCATCAACCTCGGCAAGTGATGCCCCATCTAGAACAAAATCCTGACTTCCCCAATCACCACTAACTGCAGGCAACCCGCCTTCTGATACAACAAGAAGTAATGGAGTTTGCCAATTCGCCGCTTGCAAAATTCTGGAGACTGCTCGTGCTTCAACTAGGTTCGCGCGACAATCAAGAACAATCAGATCGTGTCTTGGGGCCGCCGCCAAAGACTGCGGTTCAAAGTCAACGAGGTGGAGCTGATGCCCGAGCACTTCAAGTGGTGGGAGCGGATTTTCGCGCTGGGGGGAGATACAGAGGATTCTTGCCATGGCCCGCCTTACGCTTGGCAAAATGATAGTGGCATCGACAAAGGCGTTGGATAGAGTCTTGGCATGAGCAATCAGTGGTTCCAAATCACCGCAATTTGGGCGGGAGTCTTTGTCGCCGGACTGCTGGCATTTACGAATCTCGCCGGCGAAACCAGATTTGCAGCCTTTGGGGCAATCGCGGCAGCTGCGATTGCGATCGTGAGCCTGGAACACCTGGTCTCTTCAAAATCCAAAGACACAGTAAGGCAACAGATTTATGTTTCTGCTGGAACCATCCTGCTTCTGGGGCTGTTCACTCTCCTAAGCCTGATTGGTTAGACTGACAGCATGCTTTTGGCTATCGAACTGGTTTTCACTGGACTACTAATCCTTGCCTCACTTGCAATTGCAGGCGTCTCCGCACTCGTGCTTTACAAACTCTTCAAGGGCCAGCGCTAAGTTGTTCGTCCTGCCGGATGATCTTCCAATCGAACTTACTCCATTTGCATTTCTAATCGGCAACTGGAAAGGCTCTGGCGTTGTTTCATATGCAGATTCTGGCGAAAGTGAATTTCTGCAGAGCATAAAGTTTGCACCGGTTGCCAATGGAAGACTTCAATACGAGTCTTATGTAACTGACCTAAAAGGAAACCCAATTTCTTCAGAGCATGGCTATTGGATGCTCTCTCGTCCGAGTAACCAATCTGATGCCGGACCTGGCCTTCTACCTGGCAAAGGCGAAAGCGCCATAACTGTTAGAGAAGATCTAGAGCTATGGCGCAATCAAGCAGGTGGCTTCGACATTGAAGCGGTGATCATTCAGCCCACTGGTGTTGCCGAACTTTACTTTGGACAGATCAAAGGCGCACGAATTGACATTGCAACCGACGCTGTTCTTCGCTCACCTAATGCAAAGGAATATGCGTCGGGACAAAGAATGTGGGGACTCGTTGAAGGTGCTCTGCTGTGGGCTTGGGACATGGCAGCTTTAGGCAACCCTCTAAAGTCACATGCGTCTGCAAGATTGGTTCGCCAAGATGCCTGAGCACTTCGAGAATCCCTTGCTTGAACAGCGCAAGCTGCTGGCAGGAGAGGCCTATGTCGAAAGAGATGATCAGAGCGTAGTTCGAGTGTCTGGAGAGGATGCCAAATCTTGGCTGCACTCACTATTGACTCAAGACATTTTGAATCTCGGTGAAGGTGAATCAACCGAGGCACTGCTCCTGACCCCCCAGGGCCACATCGAACACCAGCTTAAGGTTGTCATTTCGGAAGGCGGCGTTCTTCTTATTGTTGATTCCACCCGAGCTGATTCACTCATTAGCTGGCTTGAGAAAATGCGCTTTCGAACCAAAGTTGAGATATCCAAATCCCCACTGAAGACCTACGGACTATTCGTAAAAGTCCCCGGCCTCTTGTGGCACGACAGTTTTTCAATACCAAGTTCTTTTTCTGTCAGCTACAACCCGACCCGACCTCAGTTCAATTACTACGAGCTAGTTTCCGATCACTCTCCGAACTTAGAACCAGCGGGACTGATGGCTCTGCGCGCATTGCGAATAGCTGCGGGCAGACCAGAGATTTTTGATGTTGATGAAAAGTCTCTACCACATGAATTCGATTGGCTCCAGTCAGCGGTTCACCTCAGCAAGGGCTGCTACCGAGGACAGGAAAGTGTTTCAAAAATTCACAACCTAGGGCACCCTCCACGCAGGTTGGTGATTCTAAATCTTGAATCCGGAGACGATCTCCCCAGTCGCGATGACCTCGTCTTTTATCAAGACAAACAGGTTGGAAAAGTCCTGTCATCCGCTCTCCACTATGAACTTGGTTCTGTGGCACTTGCGCTGGTTGCCCGCAACACTCCCTATCTTGATTTGCTGGTTGAAATAGCTGGACGCAAAGTCAGCGCCAATCAACAAGTGCTGGTTCCAGCTGACGCCGGCAAGGCGGCTAACCTTCCGAGGCCAAGTGCGTTCAAGCTCTCTGGAAAGCGCGGTTAGTAGCTGAGTAAGCTGAAGCTATGACTTACCACCTCATTCTCCTCCGTCACGGCAATTCGATCTGGAACCAAAAGAATCTCTTCACTGGTTGGGTCGATGTCGATCTAACTGATCAGGGTCGAGCGGAAGCGAAAAGAGCCGGGGAACTGCTTGGCGAGTCAGGGCTTAAGCCCGATGTGCTTTTTACCTCAGTTCTCAAGCGTGCAATTAACACCGCACACATCGCTTTGGACCAGATAGACAGAAACTGGATTCCAACCTTTCGCTCTTGGCGCCTTAACGAGCGTCACTATGGAGCGTTGCAGGGACTAGACAAGGCAGAGACTCTCGAAAAATACGGCCCCGAGCAGTTTCAGCTTTGGAGAAGAAGCTATGACACCCCGCCGCCTCCAATCTCTGATGATGCCGAGTATTCGCAGGCCGGAGACGATCGCTACGCAGATCTTGGAGAGCAACTACCTCGCACTGAGTGTCTAAAGGATGTTCTTGAAAGAATGCTGCCCTATTGGGAGTCAGATATTTCTCAGCAGCTAAGGCAGTCGAAGACAGTCCTGGTCACCGCACACGGCAATTCGCTTCGTGCCCTTGTTAAGCACCTCGATGGGATCAGCGATGCCGATATCGCAGAGCTGAATATTCCAACCGGCATTCCGCTTCACTACAGACTTAATAATCAACTCAAACCAGAAAACCCTGGCGGAGAATATTTAGATCCAGCAGCTGCGGCAGCCGGGGCGGCAGCGGTCGCGAATCAGGGCAAGAAGTAACTACCACTCTCCGGTTTGCAAGAAGCTAACCTTTGAGCTGATGTCAACAACGTGGTCGGCAAATCTCTCGAAGTAACGCGACGCCAACGTCACGTCGACTGTATACATCGCGTTTTCTGACCAAGTCGGTGCAAGGACGACATCAAATACTTTTCGGTGCAGAAGATCTACAGCCTCATCGCGTGCCTGAATTTCTCGTGCTAAATCAACATCTGGGTTTTGCAAGAGCGCAACAGCTTTGTCAGCGAGCTCGAGATCAATTTTTGCCATTTCCGCAAAAGTAGAGCGCAACGATTCTGGAATCGCGCTGCCTGGGAAGCGGTAGCGGGCAATTGCAGCTAGGTGAGAAGCTAGAGAACCCATGCGCTCAAGCGATGCACTCATTCGAAGAGCTGAAACTAGAATTCGGAGATCCTTGGCCACCGGAGACTGAGTAGCCAGGATCTTGATAACTAGCTCATCGAGGTCCAAAGCTTTCCGCTCGTTGCTATCCGATAAAGCAAGGGCTTCATCGGCCAGTGCAACATCAGAATTCAAAAAAGCGCCAGTGCCCTTTTTCATGATTACTCTGGCCCCTTCGGCCAGCTCAACCAGGCGGGACTGCACCTCTTGCAGCTCTTGCTCGAATATCTTGCGCATTCTTCCTCGTTCCTAAACCCCCACAGCCAATCAAGGCAAGTGAAACAGTGGCTTAATTTCAACCAAACCGGCGGAAAACTGGGCCATCTGCAGGCAAATTTACTCCTAACCTTATCCCTGATGGTCGTTAACCTAGTGAACGGAGAAGACGTGGGGCTTTTTAATAGCAAACGCTCAAGCTCCGCTCAGCCCGTGACTGATGCGGTCGAACTGCTGGCCGCTCAGCTAATAGACGTTGTCGCTAGTGCTGGGGTAATCCTTGACCAGACAAATCTAGCTTTTCGTGCATCCCCTGGCGCCAGTCAGTTGGGGCTAGTTAGTAGCGGCAAGTTAGTGCATTCAGAGCTCAAAGCTTTGGTTGACAGCGCGAGAAAATCTTCAACCGCGGTTGAGATTGAGACCGAAATTGAAACTGGTTTGAATAAAGATCAGACCTTTGTTCACGCCAAAGCAGTTCAGTTTGGTGATCGATACGTGATGCTGCTGGTCGACGACCTAACTGAAGCCAAGAAACTAGAAGATACCCGTCGCGACTTTGTTGCCAACGTTTCCCACGAACTAAAGACTCCAATCGGAGCCATTAGTCTGCTTGCCGAGGCTCTCAGTGGTGCTACCGACGATCCAGCAGCCATTACAAAGTTTGCTGAGAGTCTTCAAAAAGAATCACAGCGACTTGCGAACATTGTGCAGGAACTAATTCAGCTCTCGCGAGTTCAGGGCGCTAATTTGTCGGAGACTAGCGACCTCGTTGATCTCAACACGATTATTGCAGATGCGGTTGATCGTAATCAGCTTCTTGCAAACCAAAACAACATTCGCCTTGCCAGCACCGCTGACCTTTCGATCAAGTTGCACGGCGACTACGAAATGCTTGTGACGGCTGTGCGCAATCTGATTGAAAATGCCATTGTTTACTCAGAGCCCGGGGGACAGGTTGGCGTTGGGGTTAAGTCCCTGGCTAATGTTGCGGAGATTTCTGTGACTGACTCTGGAATTGGTATCCCAGAGAGTGAGCAGGAGCGAATTTTTGAGCGTTTTTATCGTGTGGACCCCTCCCGCTCAAGGCAAACCGGTGGAACAGGTTTAGGTCTTTCAATCGTCAAACATGCCGCTTCTCAACATAAAGGCGAAATCAAGATTTTTTCCAAAGTAGGCGTAGGTTCAACGTTCACTCTGCGCCTTCCAATCAATGCGAATGAGGAAAAATGACTCGAGTACTGGTAGTAGAAGACGAACCAAATCTGCGCGAACCGCTTGTCTATCTCCTCGAAAAAGAGGGATACCAGGTTCTCGAAGCAGCCGACGGCAATGCAGCGATTGAGAATTTTCAAAAGCACTCGCCCGATCTAATACTTCTCGATCTGATGCTTCCTGGAATTTCAGGCAACGAAGTCTGCAGACTGATTCGCCTAGAGAGCCAAGTTCCAATCATCATGATTACTGCCAAGGACACTGAGATTGACAAAGTGGTTGGCCTTGAAATCGGGGCAGATGACTATGTCACCAAGCCTTACTCAACCAGAGAGCTGCTTGCCCGAATGAAGGCTGTGCTGAGGCGCGGAGCTGAGTCACCGGTTTCCGAAAGCGGTTTGTTGAAGGCTGGACCGGTCGTTATGGATCTCGATCGTCACACAGTGTCAGTCAACGGCGAACCGATTCAAATGCCGCTGAAAGAGTTTGAGCTGCTAGAACTGTTGATCGAGAATGTCAACCGAGTGCTAACGCGTGGGCAAATTATTGATCGAGTTTGGGGAAGTAATTACTTTGGTGATACAAAGACGCTTGATGTTCACGTAAAAAGAGTTCGCTCAAAAATTGAAGAGGACCCATCCAGACCCCGTCACTTGATTACTGTGCGCGGCTTGGGTTACAAATTTGAGACTTAGTCAATAAACGAACGGTATTCCTCGAGTGTTCCATCCAAGATAGGAACCAAAATCTCGGTTGGATCTCCGCCAGCTCTGATGTAGACAGGGTGCATAGAACCTGGCATCTCAGTTAGCAACAGTCTTTTTCCTTCGGTTCCGTTGTATCCAAGGTCAAACTTTCCTTCAGGAGAGATTGTGATTTCCGTGAGCACTACTTTGCCCTCCGAGTCCATTGTCTCCAGTTGAGCCGAAACGGTGCCGTCAGTTGAGTTGATAAAGGATCCAATCAAAACTGCGTTGCCATCCGCGTCAGCCACAAACAAAACGTTTCTAGCCTTCAGCTCAGGCAAATCAACCTGCACACCATCACTGGGGGAATAAGGGTCAAGCGAAGCTACTTCGCGGTGAAGCGAGCAGCCAGCAAGAGCAAAAACAGTGATTAGAGCAGCGATTGCCGCAATGATTTTCTTGGTTTTCAACGGTCCTCCAGGGGCCTAACACCCTTAGTTTACCCTAGGAACCAAGCCCGCACTGTGGTAAAATTGGGGATTTGGAGCCGAAAGAATTCTATGAAGTTTGAAGTTGGCGAAACTGTCGTTTACCCCCACCACGGAGCAGCAGAGATTATTGAAGTCTCTGAAAAGAAGATCCGCGGGGTAAAGCAGAAGTACCTGAAGCTAAAGGTTGCTCAAGGTGACCTAATTATCCAGGTGCCAGCTGCCAACGTTGAGATGGTCGGCGTTCGAGATGTCATCGATAAAAAGGGTGTCAAGCAGGTTTTCGATGTGCTTCGAGCAGAGTTTGTCGAAGAGCCAACCAACTGGTCCAGACGCTACAAAGCAAACCTGGAAAAACTAGCCAGTGGTGACGTTGTCAAGGTCTCCGAGGTCGTTCGAGACCTGTGGCGCCGAGACCAAGACCGAGGACTATCAGCTGGTGAGAAGCGAATGCTCGCCAAGGCTCGTCAGATTTTGATTTCCGAGCTAGCACTAGCTCGCAAGGTGGATGAAGAAAAAGCGTCTGCTGAACTAGACAAGGTATTGGCCAGCTAGCTCATGTCAGTTGCGGTGGTATTAGTTGCCGCCGGTAAAGGGACAAGACTCGGTGCCGGACAGCCAAAAGCAGCTACAACAGTTGCGGGTAAATCACTTCTCGAGCTATCCCTACTTCACATATCCGAATTCAATCCAGATCAACTTGTTGTCGTAGCACCCAGTGAACTGCTGGGTGAGTTCAATCGATTAACGGCAAAGTTCTTTGATGATTTCAAGGTCGTGGTTGGCGGCGAAACCAGACAAGACTCGGTTGCCAATGGAATGGCTGAGGTCACAACTGATTATGTGCTTGTGCACGATGCAGCCAGAGCCTTCACGCCAAAAGAAGTTTTTGAGAGAGTTGCAGCTGCGCTAAAGCACGCAGAAAGCGTTGTTCCTGCAATTAATCCTGCTGACACCATCAAGGAAGTTTCTGATAGCTGGGTGGATCACACACTCGATCGCTCAAAGCTGAGAATGATTCAGACTCCGCAGGGTTTCCGTGTCAAAACTCTGCGCGAAAGCTTTGCCAAAGCTGAATCCACCTTCACCGATGAGGCAGGGCTTCTCGAGTCACTAGGAATCAAGACTGCTGTGGTTGATGGTCACGAGCATGCCTTCAAGATCACCTATCCATCGGACCTTGAGCGGGCTAGGGCGATCTTTGCCGATGTCAGAAGTGGTATTGGAGCCGATGCTCACCACTTCGGTAGCGATGGCACATTGATGCTCGGATGCCTTGAATGGCCAGAGCTGCCAAGGCTTGAAGGTCACTCCGATGGCGACTCCGTAGCTCACGCGATTGTTGACGCTTTGCTGTCAGCTGCCAATCTCGGAGATATCGGTTCGAACTTTGGAACCGATCGCAACGAATACGCAGGTGCCTCGGGTGAGAGGTTTATCAAAGAGAGCTTGCAACTGCTTGCTCAAAACGGTTTTACTCCAGTGAACGTGGCGGTTCAGGTAATCGCAGAAAAGCCAAAGATTGCTCCTCGCCGAACTGAGCTTGAACACCACCTGAGCGAGGTTGTTGGCGCTCCTGTGTCAGTACTCGCTACCACCACTGATGGACTTGGATTCCTAGCTGATTCACGCGGCATTGCCGCGGTGGCAACCGCCCTCGTTAGAACCCAAAGCTAGGCTTTTTACCATGAAGCTGTTTGACACCCAGGCGGGTGAACTGCGGGAGTTTAAGCCAATCAAGGCTGGCCAAGTTGGCATTTATGTTTGTGGCCCCACGGTTCAATCGGCCCCACACATCGGACACCTTCGCTCAGCTTTGGTTTATGACCTGCTAACCCGCTGGCTTGAAAACAGAGGTTTGAAGGTCACGCTGATCAGAAACGTCACTGACATCGATGACAAGGTTTTAGAAAAAGCTAAAGAGCAGAACTTGAACTGGTGGGAAGTTGCCTACCAAAATGAGCAGCTGTTTAGTCAGGACTATGCCCGATTGGGTCTGGCTTCTCCAAAGCTTGAACCCAGGGCAACCGGCCACATCCCGCAGATGATTTCTCTGATTGAAAAGTTGATTGAAAAGGGTCACGCCTATCGCTCAGAAAACAGCTCTGATGTTTATTTTGATACCGGTAGTTGGCCAAGCTATGGCGAGCTCACACATCAAGACCTGGCCGACGTTGAGTCCGAGGAAACTCACCCAGGTAAAAAGGCACAAACCGACTTTGCGCTTTGGAAGACAACCAAGGCCGGTGAACCTGAGAGCGCCAGCTGGCCTTCGCCATTTGGCGCTGGGAGACCAGGTTGGCACATCGAGTGCTCAGCGATGGCCACCCACTACCTCGGATCAAACTTTGACATTCATGGCGGGGGATTGGATCTTCGCTTCCCACACCACGAAAACGAGCTAGCTCAGTCAAAAGCAGCCGGTGATAAATTTGCGAACTACTGGATTCACAACGGACTCGTCAACGTCGCAGGCCAGAAGATGTCCAAATCGCTTGGCAACACCGTATCCAGTCAAGACCTCTTTGCATTGGCATCACCAGCAGCAGTTCGCTATTACCTATCTAGCGCTCACTACCGCTCAGTTCTTGATTATCAGCCAGCCGTCTTGGCAGAAGCTGAGGCAGCGCTAGAGAGACTGCACTCATTTTTGAAAAGAGCAGAGCGAGAGCTTAGACAAACCCAGTTTTCTCAAATGGATGAAAAAGCTGATTTGCCAGCAGAGTTTGTTTCAGAAATGGATGATGACCTAAACATTCCAGCGGCGCTCGCGGTTATTCACGAGGCAGTTAGTGCTGGAAATAAAGAATTAGATGAGCAGCAGTGGCGTGAAGCCGCTCAGCACAGAGCGGCAGTCAACAAGATGCTCTTAGTCTTGGGCCTTGCCCCTTCGCAGTGGCGAGGTGCTGAGGGTGAAGAACACGCAGCACTGGACAAGCTAGTGAAGGCCCTCATTGAAGAGCGCGAGCAAGCAAGAAAAGATAAGAATTTTGAATTGGCAGATGCTATTCGAGATCAACTAGAGCAAAGTGGCATCGAACTTTCGGACGGCCCGAGCGGCACACATTGGAGCATTAGCTAA
>JACCDW011232663.1_pt1 | contig 15132 bp, 22 predicted proteins | sample 7449781 | NCBI WGS metagenome assembly JACCDW01 (sample SAMN15323449, study PRJNA562643) | freshwater metagenome | isolation source: river surface water | place: USA:Blue River Watershed | collected 2017-08-18
GAGCGGATGGAGATTGAAATCTAAGAGGAGGCTAAAGTGCGTGACCAAAGCCACACAAGATGGATTCCTTTTCACCAGACCATTTGTTTGATGAAATGGAGGCCGAGCTTCCTCTTTATGCAAAAGAACCAGAAAAATGGCTCGCAATTTGGCGGAATCGCTATGACCCCGCAGTCTACCAGATTCTGACGCATGTCTATGGGCCCACACTGGATGCGTTCTGGAAGACACATACACCCCCCTTGAAATCTACAAAGGCATTTGTCATTGTAGAGCGTCGCTGTCATCCGAATCTGTGGTTCATTCTGCGGAACATTGCGTATTTTGGCCGCGATTGGTCCATTTACATTTTTTGTAGCAAGCAGAATGCCGCCTATGTTGCAGACATTCTGGGAGACAAACTCCCCCATGTTCATCTGAATATTATTTTCACAGAAATTGTGGATGCGGCGACAGGAGTGCGTGAATACAACGAACTTCTGAAGCAGCGTGGATTCTGGGAGAGGATAGATGCGGAGAATGTATGTACCATAGAGATGGACTGTTATTTGCGGAAGCCAATTCCTGAGGAGCTCTTGACCTATGACTACGTTGGAACTCCATGGGGATGGGCCCTTCAGATGCCAGGTGGCACTGGCATGTCTCTTCGGAGAAAGACGGCAATGTTGGATGTTTGTGACCACGGTGATAAAAAAATACCTATGCAGGACCATTTTGCGTCTGAGGGGATGTTTCTACGCGAACATTCATGGCTGGCCGCTGCGCCAGATGGCATCAATACATTTGTAGAAAATTATTATACTGAAGACCCTGTTGGTGTCCATCAATGGTGGACTTTCTTTTTTAATCGGTTTTTGTATGGTGGGTCAAAGGATATTGCGAGGAAGCTGTTAACGCTTCACATTTAATACTGAGACACCTCAGTGAAGCCAGCGCGGCGCGCCTTGACGCGCTCAGCGATAGTGGTCGTCGGCCAGAACTGCTGCTTCTGAGTCTTGGGCTGGTGGCGAGCGGCGCGGTCAGGCTGGACACGGCGCGTCTGCTGCTGCTGCTGCTGGACCCACTGAGACTGGGTGGTGTCATAGCGATACCACTCACCCTGTGCGGTAGTGGGAGCAGGCGCAGTCCAGGAGCGGAGAGCCATGAGGGCCTGCGCGGCGGCGAGGTCGCCCTTGGAAGGAGTGACGGTGGAGCTGCGGAGGTTGTAGCGGAAAGAAGCGGTGGAGGAGGACATGGTGGGTTTCTAACTTTGCGAACGAGGGCTCGCGGCGTGTCAAATTTTTGGAGGGCACCGTTCAACTTTTAACCAAATAGACATCCCAGCATATTCGCAAACACTGCCAATACGGATAAACAGGAGCAGCAACAGCATGCTGCCTCATTCTGCGCTTTTTGAAGAGAAGCATCTCGTAATTCATCTTTGCGGAGTTCACGTGTATGACAAAAAGGGCATTCCATGCCTTTTCTTTCATAATACTCACTCCAGCACTTTTCATGAATACTCACATAGCAGGGGCAATTCAGAATCCACGGTTTACCTGATTTTCCAGGGGCTACAGGTTCAAGGCATATGACGCATGCCTCGGTGGCCATCTGGTTTTCTTAGATTGAAATCTTTGAACTCCCTTTTGGGATTCGTTTCTCACATTTGGCCGCCCACCAATAGATGTCCTTTTCTACAGTGCCGCGGCGCGGAGGAACAGGGCGTTTGTCTGTCCGCATGAGAGGATTCGTGTAAAACAGCACTTTCTGGGAGCGGATAACAATTGCCGCAATTAGATAGGGTTCAGGCAAATCGCGCAGAAATGCGGCGGCATCCTCATCACAAAGAACGACTTCACTCACAATATATCCATTCATTTCACCACTTGTTATGAGATTGGCTCGGTGGACCCGAACCAAGTTCTGGAGTGCGCGTTGGTTCATGAGATTTATGCGCGGATTGTCCTGGAGAGGATACAGTGTGAAAATCGTGTAACAGGTCATTTCTGATTGGACATGGGATTTAAGGGAGGTCAAGGTCAAATTTACGCGGCGGCGGTAGCCGAAAAATTGATGTAATGAGTGCCATACTCAAAGGCACACGCGCACTATGGCCACTACGCACGCAAAGGTTTGGTTTCGTAGTCTTCTGAGGCCGAAGGTGAATTCGGTGATGGTGGAGGTCTATGAGAATGGTCGCATCATTCGTGATTTCAGTGACTATCCGCGCCATAAGCTCATCCCACTCATGCGGGCAGTGAATGCTCTTTGGCAGGATTCCAGGACCAATGCGTATTGGTTTGAGACAGAACTCTTTGAACTTCAACCTGGTTGTTGGTCTCGGAAGGGCCACGCAGTGACTCTCCATGTGTCGTGTTATCGCGAATCCAGAGCTTCTAATGATTTTAAGAGTCCATTTCCAATTCCACCTCGCTTCATGAATCGCATGCTAGACAAGCGCCATCGGATTTATCTTGGAAATGAGTCTCTTCCAACAGTGCTGGAAGTGAAATTTACTCTTCTAAAGTAGAATGTCTGGCAGTGGAAAGAAGCGCACGCTCGCGCATCGGCCAGGATTTAGAAAAGGGTATTCCCCTGAGAATATTCTTCATGCGATTCAAAAGCAGAGAGTGAAGACTGCGATAAATGCGAATCGGCGGAAAGCGGAAATTGAGGCATTGCGCTCTTCTGTAGCAAGTCTACCTGTTGGTCGCAGACTCTCTTTTTCAACGGAGTCTCCGAAGCGGGGTCCTGGAGCACGAGGTTCTGCCGCCTCCGCGGAGTCCCCTGCGCCGAGCGCCGCTGCAGGGGCTGGCACACATGAGCCGAAGGCGATGGGAAGTGGTGTGTCTACCTTAGAGCGGTTTCGCCAGATTCTTGCGGAACGGAAAGCGGCGGCTGCTGCTCCTGCTCCAAAAAAGGGAGGGCGACGTCAGACGCAGAGAAAACGGCGCACTGCTTGTTCTACAAGGAGAAAGTCTCTTTCTGTAAAAAATTGATGAGGGGTGCTACTCATAGGTTCATTCAACCACAACAATGAACGCAGCTACCTTTATCGGCCTTGGAGTTGCCTTGTGTCTGCTTTTAAAGAAGCGAAAGGAGAGGGTTATTCCAGAGCCACTGTATATTCGGCATGGAAATGCGATTTGGTATATGGGTCATAGTTATGCTCATTTACTAAGTGGCGGCTACTCATCTCCCTGGGGTCTCTGAGCAGCGGGTTCAGGAGGAGAAGGTGGCGGCGATGGCTCAACAAGGGCAATCAGAGCAAGTGATGTCTCTACTTCAGTCATAGCCTCCTTTACTTTTGTCATGGCAGCTTCACACTCTGTCCAATTGCGGAAGCAGATACGAAGGTCCTTTTGAACATGAAAGGTGAGGAGGAGATACGGCCGACCGAAGCAATCTGTATCAATACTGACACTGGAGAGACTGGGTACATGAATCATCGTATTGAAGAAACGGAGGAAGCGAGGCATTGTGAACTTGGAGTTGGTGTGCTATGAGCACACGGGCTTCAAATTTACCGATGGCGTTTTGTGTGACGTCTGTGTTTGGTTGTACTGCGTTTTTTTGTTATCACCCTCGTATGTGTCTTTCTGTGTTGACGAGCACCGCCCATCCATCCAAACCATCCCATTTTCTTTCTGTATCGTTTCTCCAAGCCTTTCAGAGTTTCTACAACTTCTGGGAAATATTGTCTCCAAGCCTTCGCGATATCGAGAGCAGTTTGGCCTTCCTTATTTTTGTGGAAAGGATTCGCACCCAGCTCATACAGAAGAAGCAAAATCGGCTCACGACTGGATTTCCGAGTTGCTGAATGGAAAGGGGTATCGCCTCTCTCATCTTCTACCTCAAGATTCGCACCTGCCTCAACGAGATACCGACAAATATCGGGATGACCTTTCTCTGCAGCAATGTGAAGAGGTGTTTTCCCCTCAGAGTCTTGTGAATTTACATTGGAACCCGCTTCCACGAGCAGTTTACAGCTCGCAAGGTCTCCCCCGTATGCATTATTATGAAGAGGAATACGTATCATTCCACCTTTTTTATTAACATCTGCGCCATTCCGTATAAAAATACTGATTAGCGTGGAGTTTCCTCGAAAGGCAGCATGATGAAGTGGAGTATCATTTAAATTGTCTTTAGCATTTACGTCTGCTCCCCTCTTAATGAGAAATTCAGCAATAGGATAGCATGCATTTTCTATGGGTATGTGTGCGATTCCATGAAGAGGCTTAGCTCCATCGTTCAATGTTTGGGGATTGCCTGATAAATTCGGGTCGGCGCCGCGACTCATGAGAAGCTGGACAATCTCCATATTACATTCTGAGGCAGCATAGTAAAGATTTGTGAAGCCGTACTCATTTACCGCATTCACATCAGCCCCCGCATCAAGAAGCAGTTTCACATTATTTATATCTTGATTAAATACAGCATCAATTAGTTCTGAGTTTAGCCTTTCTTGATTTACCATCGTTCTACTTAGACCTAAATTTTTAAAGTTGGGCATTTTCGGAGGACCTAAAAAATTGAATCGCCGCGTCGCCAACCGAGCCCTCACACGAACCAAATGGCTTCCACCTCTAACACCCAGAAGATAAGCATTACGCAGGGCCTCGCTGAGCTGAAGATGCTGGACAAGCGCATCACTACCCACCTGAAGCATCTGCGCTGGTGCGATGTGAGCACGGAGACCAATCGCGTGGACGCAGAGAAGCTGAAGAGTCGGGCGGAGGCCGAGTATCAGTCCTATATGGACCTGGTGAAGCGGCGGGATTCCATCAAGCGGGCCATTGTCCTCTCCAATGCGACGAGCCGGGTGAAGGTGGCCGAGTGGGAGGGCACGGTTGCAGAGGCAATTGAGCACAAGTCGTCCATTGAGTATAAGCGGCGGCTTCTGGAGTCCATGAAAGCGCAGCTCCAGGAGGCCCGCGCGAAGTATGAGACGGCCAAGGGGCAGATGGACGCAAAGCTGGAGCGCCTTCTCCAGTCAGAGCTTGGTAAGGATGTGAAGACGAATCCAGACACGCTCGCCGCGCTGACGAACACGTTCCGCAGCCAGAACAAGATTGACCTTGTGGACCCTCTGGACCTTGCGGCGAAGGTGTCGGCCCTGGAGGAGGAGATTACCTCCTTTGAGACGAATGTGGACTGGGTCCTCTCCGAGGCGAATGGCAAGACCACGGTGGAGATTCCCAGTTGCTCGTCCAAGGTAGTCGCGCCCTCTTATAAGCCTGACTCTGTAGAGACTGTAGGCGGTTACTTTGCGTAAAAATTGAGGCGTGGCGGTTGCCCGCATAAAGCCAACACGCAAACAAATGCTAACAGAGCGGCAGCAACTGAACCGAGAGGTGGCAAGGTATTGTGGGGTGACGGGTCTCTTTGTAGCAGGTTTGACAATGGCAATTGTAGGCGGCCTTTCAGGAGGGACAATCCTCTTTGGAGTCGGCCTCAGTATTTGTATTGTAATTACTGTAGCTGGACTAATTGTGCGTGAGCGGAATATTGCGGGTATGTAGATAGAAACCACCAAAAATAAAATCCCCCTACTCTGGCGAAGAGCAAACTGGCCGTTGGCAGCGAACGATATCGCTGTGCTGTTTTACACGTGATTCGCTGTTCCTCTAATTAGAGAAACGCTGCGTTTAAAGCTCAAGGACTAAGAGTCAATCTCCAACCTTCAACGAAAGGCATTACGGCTTCGTCGCGGAATTCGGGCGAAGCAAAACGCAATGCTGTCAAAGTTCAAGTTTGAACGGCCAAAGATTACGACTCAACCTTCTTTCAAATCCAGGATATAGGTAATGGGACCGCTAGATTCCCGCGAACCTCCTGGCTGCCAGGGTAGGGGACCCCTTTTTTCCTTGAGAATTTGTCTATACAGATTCCCAAGGCAAGAAATCACGCACAACTGCTTCATAATACCCCTCTGCGGGTTTTTCAATGGCAACACCGACCTCTGGCCAGGAGTGGATAATGAGCCCCTCTCCGCAGACAATCGCAATGTGCCCCTGGTCTTCTTCATGATAGTATTTGCGTAGAAGAATAGAGCCAGGCGGATAGGCGGCACCTTCCACATAGGGTTTCAGCTTCCCTGCGCCCTCAAAGAACCTCCACCAGCTGACGGTGCCTCCTGCGTAAAAGCCCCCCTCTGCTGCGTCAGGAATAGGGATGCCTGCGCGGAGGCAGAGGACATTGAGAAATCCTGCACAGTTCAAGTGCCCGCGCTGAACCTCTGCGAGGAGAACTTCTGCATTACAACCCGCCCAAAATGGGCCCGTTGTATCGCAGCATGAAACGGCAGGATTCCACCATCTGTAAGGAATGCCGAGGAAAGACTTGGCGTAGGTGAACATTTTCCGCGCTGAATTGTATTATTAGAAGGCCGCCTCATCAATTTTGGCTCTTTTTTTTAAAATTGCTCATACACAACTAAAGAACCTACTTCACAACTGTTACTGGACGTAGTCACACCCTTTCCAATAACTGTGTCTGCTTTATTATCTTGTCCAACCTTATCTCCTTTATAAATTTTCGCACCCGTATTCGGAGTGGCTACAAACATACAAACTCCCTTCTGAGGCAAGACCTTGTTAAGTCCTTCATATTTTAATTTTTTATTGTTCGCATCCCTATTTTTGAAACACGCAGTTTTCGTTGTCTTTCCATCAGGGGCTGAATAGATTATTTTAAGAGAAGTTGCCCCACAATCTTCCGCATAGTTCTTCTCAGAATTAGGGGATGACATAGATTGTCTATCAGTCCAAAAGGTGCCTGTGCTGGACTGGAACCCATCCACTGACGCCATCACAACGCGATAGACCACGTAGACAACGACCAACGCAATCACCAACTTGACGATGGCCAAATTCTGCTTCTTCATTCTATTCAAGGCCCCTATTTTCCGCAAGGCCGGGCAACTCGCCTAAGACTTGACTGATAAGCCATGTAGAATGTTCACAATGTTCGCACTCCTTTTCGCAGCCTTTGCCGCTTCTCAGGTGACGGAACTGAATCGCACGCAGTATCTTGGCCGCTGGTATCAAGTGTATTCAGACCTGTTTGTGGACGCAACCTTTGAAAACAGTTCCTTCTGCGACACGGCCGACTATGGCCTGTATCCGAACAACACGATTTCTGTATTGAATCGTGAACGTCAGTATAATACCTCAGGCCCTGAGCGCAAGATTTATGGCTGGGCGGATGTGGAGGACCCCACGAAGCCTGGAGAACTCACAGTTCATCTTCAGACGACGGAATTTCCCGCGCCGTATTGGGTTCTTCAGCTCGGCCCCACAGTAAAAAATGAGTATCAATACAGCATTGTCTCAGACCCTCTTCACCTGACTTTGTTCGTGCTTGCGCGCAATGTCACTGAGTTTTATGAGACTTACAATACACCTGTTCTACAGTTCTTAGAAGACCAAGGATTCACGGGACTCGTGAATAGCCCTGTTGCGACTCCTCAGGAGGGCTGTGTGTATTGGGAATAGACTACACTATTCTTCCTCTTTCGCAAGGAATTGATAAGTGTGCTTTTTGAAATAGGCTGTATAGTCTCACCGTCTGACACGAGCGCATACTCAAATAGGAGCTGAATATCACCACGAATTGCTTCAATATCCTTTTCACAGATTGAATCAATTCGTTCCTTAAGAATCCGAATATCCTCTTGAATCTCTTCCTGCTGCACTGTTGTGGTGGCTTCTGAGAGTGTTTCTTTCAAGCGGAGGCGCAGCTGGTCAAATGAAATACCCACCTTTTCATGCTGGAGCACTACGCTCTCATTGCTGAGTTTCATGAAGAGGAAGATGAAGAATGCTGTGAGGCATGCGAGCGCAAAGGTTTGTTCCATGGTTTCTGACATCTTGAAAAGCGTAGCTTCCGATACATATACAATGCCATCCGCGTAAATCAAATTTTTACCGCGTGAAATTCAAAAGTCACTTTAGAGCTATGAGTTCAGTCGCACCCACTCCACCCTCTGAGGGGTTTAAAAATGCGAAATACTTTATTGAAAAACTCCGCGCAGAAAATGAGGTCTATGTTCGCGAATTACAGGCTGAGGCGAAGCCTATTTGGGATAAGAGGGGTCCTTTGTGTGATAGTGAAGGATTTTACCAGCACACTGGAGAGTGTCAGAGTGATGCATTTCAGCAAATCCTTTTGAATACAGATACGATAAAGGAGAAGATTCAGAATGGACTCATCCATATTGATTTCAATTCAGCGCCTCCTGACTTGCCAGATACGTTATTTTCTTATGAGCGCTTTAGTTTTTTTGGTGCGGGAGGGAGTGATTATATTACTGAGAATTATGATTTAATTCAGCAACAGAAACAGTGGGCTCTTTTGTATTTGCGAGAGGTTCAAAAGAGATTTCTTCGTCATTACATAACGGAGGCAGGCAGACGAAATCTGAAGGAAGAATTATGTAGCAAAGGGGAGCAGCCTGCTGACCTTGCTGTGCGAAAACTTTCTGAGATTTCGAGGTCAACCCGCGCGAGGCGAGGAGGAAAAGAAGCGCAGCACTCTTCTATTTTCGGATTAATTTCGCATGATGTTTTTAATAGAAAAAGGAATGCCAGGTATAGACCGAATCTTGAAACCTATACAAAAAATATTCTGGGTGGAACAGTTGGAGATACAGACCTGTTGTTAAAAATTATAAATCATGTGTTTTTCTCTGGCGAAAGTATTGAATCATCCCTCTGGAATGATTCTTTTTTAAAGGATATTAAAAAATTAGGTTTATTTGAAAGACTTCTTAAGTCCTATCCATCATGGGTGGCCGCAACTGTTTCAATACAACGGAAGGGGGAAGCAGGTCATGCGATGGCTTTTTATACCTGTGGTGGAAAACATTTTTTGTATGAAGATAATAAAGGTATCATTGAATTTAACTGGCCACTTTTTATTGAAAGGCATATGAACATTCTTAATGAAGATAAAGATTATACGGTGAGTTTCATAGCTGTTAAACTATATTCTAAGAAGAATAATTATATTCAACCCTATAATTTTTATCCGATTCTTACTCTAACAACAGATGGAATACGTAAAACCCTTTTTTTATTCGGCACCGAGTTTATTGAGTTAGACAATCAAGAGGATAGTTTTATGTTTTCATTTCAGAGAGGGGACTATGAGGTAAGTGGAAAGGTGAATCGGCCCAAGGATTATGTATTGAATTACTATAAAAACTTTTCAAGACTCAGTTCCGCGGCTCATAATTTAGATTTTCAGTACGACCCACGGGCAAGAATTCAGCAAACCCCCCTTTACACTTTAATAAGTTTTGGAGATGAGAGTAAAATTGTTCAGTTTTTAGAATCTCAACCTGTAATTCCAGACTTATCTTTGCGTATTGAAGGACAAGGAAATTTTCCCCTTTTACACATATTAATAACGAGTTTGTTTGATACTGCTGCGAAAACAGCGATTGAAAAAGGGTATGCGTATGACTTTGTAATTAGGGGGTTTCCGCCTATTTTTTGGGCAGCAAAGAGGGGCCTATCCAATACAGTTCTTACTTTAATAGAAAAAAACGCTGGCCTAGATGTTGAAGATGCGCAAGGTCTAAATGTTTTTACACTCTCCATGTTCTTTATGAAAAATCCAAGGCCAATTCTTGAAGAATTATTCAAGAAAGGATTTGATATAAATGGTTATAATAAGCAGGGATTTACTCCTCTTCATGTTGCTGTAGCTTATAAGAGCCTTGGAGCAATAAATCTACTTTGTGAAATGGGCGCTGACCCTAATAAACCAGATGGAAAAGAAGGTGATATTACACCTTTTGACTTGGCGGATGATAAAGCGCCTGAAATACAAGAGGCTTTAAAGAATTGCGCTCTTACGAAAAAAGGCGGGCGTCGCACAAGGCGAGTCAAAAAGCGCCGCTCTACAAAAAAATCTAAGAGGAATTAAAATAAACTCCTAGAGTAATGAGTTCGAGCCAGCGACCTCCAACTCCTCCGCCTCCTCTAGAACCTTTACTCTTACCCCTTCCGCCTCCCCCGCCTTCGGATAGGTATAAAAAGGTAGAGGAGTATGTTGAACTGCTACGCGAAGAAAATGCGGCCTACATTGCTGAACTCCAGCAAGAAGCGCAAGCAATTTTTACCAAACGGGGTCCTCTATGTGACAGCGAAGGATTTTACCAACACGCTGGAGAGTGTTGGAATGACGTATTTCAGCAAATTCTATTTAATGCCGATTCTATCAAAGAAGAAATTCAATATCAAATGATTCATCATACATTTGATACAGTAGCAGAATCACTTCATGACACTCTTTTTGTCCCCTCTCATGAAAAAACTATGTATTATATTCAAGAGAACTATGAGGAAATTCAACTTCTGAAACAATGGATGTCCCTTTACATTCGTGAGATACAGAAGCGGTTTCTTCGTCACTACATAACGGAGGCAACGCGGCGCACGTTGAAGGAGGAAGTTTGCGCAAGGGAAGGAAAGGAACCTGGAGAAGTTGCGCTGAAGGAGATTGCTGAGGTATCCAAGAGATTGAGAGCAAGAAAACAAGGCGCAGAGGGAATTAGGGCTGCTATTTTTGGAAAGATGAATTATCGCGGAAGAACTCTTCAAGATGTCATGTATCACAAAACAATTGATGAGCACAAGGAAAATATTGTCGGCGGTTCTTTATTTGATATCTTACTTCTAACAAATATCATCAATGCCATATTCTTTCCAGAAGATGGCATTCACATACATGCTTACACATATGAACAAGTGAATTTTGAAGCGATGTTAAAATCATCTCGTGCCGAGTTTGAATCGGTTCTTGAGGAAGCTACTGGTGTTTATGTAGGATTACAGAATCCGATTGCTGAAGGAAAGGGGCACGCGATTGGATTTTTAAAGTGTGGTGGCACCCATTATATTTACGATGACAATTTTGGGTCCATAGAGTTTCGTTGGGATATTTTCCTTAGGCATCTTCTTGATATAATGGAGACTGGAAGGCACCCAGTTGTAAAATTTGTGCGGATTTATTTTAAACACATGGATTCTACAGAGAATTTATTTTTCTTATTGTATCCAATACTTGAATTTATGGACGTTGGTAAAGTGCGTAGAGTGCTTCTTTTTGATGAAGAATTTATTGAGATTCCTGCTGAAGCAAGAAAGTTTGAATTTGAGCGTGGTGCTATTCGGGTTGTTGGAAAAATAAACAGAAGTATTCCATATGTAATTGATGATTTCGGGTTTTTGGGGAAGAATACTAGCGAACCGAGCAATCAGAACTTCAGAATCAATTACAAGGCAAGAATTGGACAGCCTTCTCTTTTTCGGTATATATCGTTTGGGGACGAGGCTCTTGCTTTAGATTATATTGAAAAAACTCCAGTTGACCCTGAATTAACGTATCGTGAAGAAGGGAAAGGGATGGTTCCTGTTCTTTTTATGGCAATTATAGAAGGTATGGAAAAGGTGGCGATTGCGCTTGTTGAGAAGGGTTACAAACATGATTTCATTGTTGATAGATATCCAGCCATTGTGTGGGCAATTGTTCAAAATATGCCCTATTTATTTAGGGTTCTTCTTGAGAAGAAATCAATGATGGAGTTTAAAAGTCACGATGGAAAGGGTTTACTTCACTTTGCTGCCTCCCATGAAAATCCAGCGTTTGTTCAAGAACTTCTTAAATCGGGTGCGGATATAAATATTCTTACAAACAGCGGACGGACTCCTCTTTTTTATGCAGTAAACAATGGACATGCGGAAGTTGTAAAGGTTCTTTGTGCCGCGGGGGCAGATGCTTCCATTCGTGACCTGGGAAATCCTGAAAAGGGCACCCCTCCTTCTAAAGCAGAGGACTATGCGAAATCGGATGATATGAAGCAACTTCTGGCAACATGTGGTTTGAAAAAAGGTGGAAATCGGAAGACACGACGTCGGCAGCCCCGCAACACCACAAAACGCCTCGTAAAATTGAAACGTGGCGCGGCTTCACGACACAACACCAAGCACAATGTTTGACCTCGTTTTCTCTGCCACTGCTTCTTACGTCCTTGCGCTCTCTCCCCTCGGCGCAATGATTCTCACAGGTCTTTACAAGCTCTATGAGGCCATTATGAGCCAGCCTATCGTCGCTTCCGTCGTAAATACTACTCTTGTTGTCTTGGAGTCAACAAAGGAAGTATGGATGCCCGTGGCTTCAACCGCCCTTGCCGTCATCAAGCAGGTAGGCGCAGCACTGGTTGTTATCGCAAAGTATGTGCGTCATTTGGTTCTCTTTGTGCAGAGCACAGTAAAAGGGCTGGTTCTCTGGTTTAAGAATAATGGGGTAGATGTTGGCGTTGCCGCACAGAACTTCGGAAATTCAATGTTTGTCATTACGAAGGCGTTTGGCCGTCTTCTCTTCTATATTGCGCAGGGACTGAGTGCGTTGATTGGCTCCTTTGAGGAGGCCAGTGCGTTTCTCGGTCAGGTTTACAAGAATCCAGAGACAATCACATGGGAGCTCTTTACTGCGAATGCCTATTCACTCGCAGTGACGCTGACCATCGTCAGCCTTCTGACCTGGTGGCTCCTGAAACCCGCACGTCCTCAGAAGGCTATTCTGATTGAGCCACCGACGAAGCCTCCTCCGCGAATGGAGACACGAGCCTCTCGCCGACGGGCAATGCTAACGTGCGATAGTTGAGCTTAGGTGAGGCACAAAAAATTGGCAGGGCGAATTCAGAACCTCATGTCACCAACATGGCAGACGACGAGCGACTTCAAGATGGAATCTTTTTCTGGGAGACGGTTTGGTATAAGGTAGCAGAAAAGGTTGTGGCGAAGGCGATTGAAGTGTATAAACTGGACGCAGCGCAAGCAGAAGCTCTGCGTTCAGTCTATTTGCGACCGAATCTATATCAGGTCAAGGCGGTTTAAGATAAAATTCCATAGATAGGTAATGCCAATTACAGAAGAACAGCGTGCTCAAATCATATCAGATTTAATTGCTGTGTTTCAGGAGCGATTTGGTAACAATTGGATTAGAAAACTCAATACAAATCTACGTCCTTCTCCAGTAGAAGAGATTGCGGAACGTAGAGGTGTATCCCTTCATGAAGTTCGCAAGGCACGTTCTTCTTTGCTCCAACTTGGGATAGTATTAGAAGGTATGCGAGGCGAAATTCCTCACCCAATGTAAATCTTTACACGGTCCTTTACATTCTGACGGCAGATATAGCACTGGCTGATTTGGCGTTTCACACATCCTGCGCAGAAGCTGTGGCCACAGGGGTTCAGGACATATTGAATTGTATCGGTAAAGCAGATACAGCAGAGGGGCTCAGACATAGTTGTTTCAATAATGCGGCGCGACAGTAAAATATCACGAAGAAGGAGGAATTTTCTATAGGCGCTAATCATTCCAGTGTAGCATGATTCAATCTCGCAACCCTGGAAGATTTTTTCCAGATACGCCTTCGTAGCTTCCATCAACGGTTCCAGTTCGTCGTTGACTTGAAGTTCCGCGAGTCCAGAAATACGCGCCTGAACCTTATCAAAGGTATCCAAGCGTGATTGGAGCAGGGAATCTTGACGAAGAATTTCCTCTCCTGCTTCGCGGAAAGTGTCAATTAAGAATCCAGTCGCCTCCTGGTATCCTTGGAGTGTCATAGGATAGCGGGTAAGTTTCGCATTGATTTCGCTGACAACATCTACACCTGAGCCATCAATCGCAACGTCCTTTAAAGAGTGATGGTTAACTTGAAAATTTCCACGGGAGAATTTGCGGATGAGAACTTCTGCGGGACCCAGCGTCGGGTGTTTGGCGATGGGTTTCGCCGCGAATTCAAGAATATCATTCATCCGATTCAGTAGAAAATCGCGCAAACGACGACGCGAGTGGCCTGCGCCTTGGGGAGCAGGAGGAAATCTCTCACGAATTTCATGAATATGGCGACTCGCCATATTATTCACTGCACTTGTAAAAATAGAGGCTGAATTTGTGATTCCGAAATCAAAAATGGCTGTGCTCGGCCTGTCGTCTTCAGCATCGCCAAAGTCGGCAGGAGCATAATTACCTCCTCCAAGGCCATCCATGTATCCTGACATCTACTCGGAGGTTAGTTTGAAAGCCCAACCTCAATTACGCACCCGTGTCTGTTTCTTCCAAGAGACGACGGGCCGTCGTAAGGCGTGTAGTGAGAGGAACAGAATCCTCTTCCATAGCATCAGGGCGTATAGTTACAATCGTCTTATGCTCATTTTCACGCGAAACCGAGTCAATAAGGGCACCGCCTCGCTGTTTTCGTGTTCTGTTCTGGCGTGCGCGGCGGCTTTTTATTTTCCTTCCACGAGTTTTGAGTTTCTGATGGCTGCGGTGGCGCATCTCTATTCTTGTGTGGAGACTTTATGGAATCTCAGTTCTTTCCCCAAATCAAAGCTGAGAGCTTCCAGGCTCCGAAGGTTTTCATCCTTTTTTCCTGATAGACTCACTCCGTAGGCAGAAAGGACTGCGCGCACACAACCAGGGTCTTTTACAACATCCAACACAGGTGGATAAAGTTCATCTTCTTCCAATTCAACGTGATTTTCAACCAGGATATTCACAGCCATCTTTGTGCTAAGATACTCTTTACAAGTGGGCAATTGATGACCTGCTTCGCGGCAGTAGGAGCATGGGAGCCCTTTGCGCTTCCGATAGGAATCCTTGCTCATAGTAGGTTGTTGAACGGTCCGATGAGCGCCGACGACATTCATTTTTTTTTCACGATGCGTGAGCAAATCAAGCTGTATCACTGGCAGACAAAAAGTTATAGCCGCCACAAGGCGACGGATGAAGTGATTTCATCTTTGGATACAACTATAGACGAATATGTGGAAACGTATATGGGAAAATATGGTCGTCCGAAGATGAGTGCCCGGAATAACATGATGAAAATACAGAACTTATCAGAAACAACGATTGTTCGTTTTATAAAGAATTGTATTGCGCATTTGTCAGGGCAGCTCACAAAGAGACTCAACCCTGCGAAGGATACGGATTTGATAAATTTACGCGATGAGATGATGGGTGATTTGAATAAGTTACTCTATCTATTTACTCTTCACTGAGGTGACTTTGAGAGTTGTTCCCGGTTTTAATCCGAGCGCCTCAGCATCTCCAGCGGCGAGCTCAATGGCA
>JACCDW010163040.1_pt1 | contig 15131 bp, 4 predicted proteins | sample 7449781 | NCBI WGS metagenome assembly JACCDW01 (sample SAMN15323449, study PRJNA562643) | freshwater metagenome | isolation source: river surface water | place: USA:Blue River Watershed | collected 2017-08-18
AGCAAAAAAGTCCCTCAGTAATTTCAAGTACACCGCGGCTGTGGTGGAATTGGTAGACACGCCATCTTGAGGGGGTGGTGACGAAAGTCGTGAGAGTTCGAGTCTCTCCAGCCGCACCAAAAACTTAAAGAGCCCTAAATTATTAGGGCTTTTTTTATGCGGTGGGCTTGTGCAGTTAATAAAATATGTATATAAATACTGTAATTGTTAATTTCTTGACTCATATTAAGTGTTAAATTAGCAATGCCGTAGGTACTTTTAAACATTAATTAGGGAAAATAACATGAACAAATCAGAATTAATCGAAGCAGTTGCAAAATCATCAGACCTATCTAAAGCGGCTGCTGGCCGTGCAGTTGATGCAGCAGTTGCTGCAATTACTGGCGCACTTAAAAAAGGTGACTCAGTAACATTAATCGGCTTCGGTACATTCAAAGTAACTAAACGTGCTGCACGTACTGGCCGTAACCCACGTACTGGCGCAGAGTTGAAAATTGCTGCACGTAAAGCGCCTGGCTTCTCAGCTGGTAAAGCTTTAAAAGATGCAGTCAATAAATAATTGATTTGCCCTTAATAAAAAAGCCCGCTTCTTGCGGGCTTTTTTATTGACGCTAAGGGGTAAGCCTTAGCTAAGCAGTTTCTTGGTCAAATTAGCTACTTCTTGCAGCTCCTTCTTGGTCGCGCCGCTCACCGCTTGCACAGAAAGTCCGGTGTACAGTGTAGTGACCGTTTTAGCAAAGGCTGCAGGACTAATCCCGCTTTCAATTTCTTTTTTCATTTGCGCCATTTGAATGCGTTTTCTGAGTTTGCCTTCAATGGTTTTTCGAACATCAATCAGACTTTGTTTTACCTCTATATGCTCCTCCGCACAATTTAAGATGCCTTGCACGATGAAGCAGCCTTTATTCGCCTCGCCTATGGTCATGAGTTCGATTTGAGATTGGAACATGTGCTCAAAGGTTTCAGTGAGGCTTGGTTTTTCGATTGCTTCATCAATAAAGCCAAGATGTTGTTCGACGTAAGTTTTGATACATAAATCAAACAAAGCGACTTTATTGCCAAAAGCGCCATATAAGCTAGGGCGATTGATACCCATCGCAGCCGTTAAATCATTGAGTGAAGTGCCTTCGAAGCCATATTTCCAGAATAATTCCAACGCAATATTTAAAGCTTTTGCATGCTCAAATTGATAGGGTCTTCCTGGTCTTTTTTGGACGACTAATTCCATCATGATGGCTTAAATATTATTGAAAATATTTGCAATAATATACCGAATGGTAAAAATTTCAAAACATCCATATTTATTAAGCTTTTTGATATTAAATACCATTTGGTATAAAAATAAATTATTGCATTTAATTTGCAAGAAAATAAGCGGTGATTTTTTGTGAAATTTTTATTAAAAAATGAACATAGAAAAATCGTTTAATTTTGATACGTGGCGATGGGTAAAACTTAAAAATCGAAATCCGATTGATGTAACTTTAGTCTTAAATTTTTGAATGAATTTTAGATGAAAATTTTGGGTTGATTCATGCACCAAAAGGGGGAATAAATGCCTAAAAAAAAGCATAGCCATGGAGCCCAATGAAAATATTGCAATTGCATGAAAAAATTGAAGATTTTTTATAAGAAAAAAGCTTGAAAAAGCCCCATAAAAAGGTAAGATGCATATTGGCTCTTAATGCGCCAAGGGCTTTTGTGCGTATTATTTTTATAAGTCATTGAATTAAATGTAAATAGTTAAAGAGAATATATTGTTTTTATTAGCATTGCCAATTAATCTAAATCAAAAATATCGTCATCCGCATGTATTTGCATGCGTTGTGATGGTGATTGCTCTATTTTTCTGCTCATTAGCAGATGCGGCAGGAACGCGCCCTACAGATCTGGACTTCAAAGAAACTCAGAATATTAATTCTTACGGTGGACAGATTCTTCAACAAATCGAGCGTGATTTGGATGTTAAATCTTTAGAGACTTTGCCTTCAATTGAGACCTCTCCTGATAAGGCAGCTGATGATCAGGGCCCTAAAGTGACCGTCAAAAAATTTACGTTTGTCGGCAATAAAGTGGTGAGTTCCGTGCAGCTTGAGTCTATTTTAGAGCCGTTGATGAATCGAAGTATTTCGGTGACTGAGCTTAAAACGAGCCTGGATATCATTTCAACTTATTATCGTGATCAAGGGTACCTCGCTACTGCCACTTTACCAGAGCAGGATATTACTGAAGGCACTGTCACTATTCAAATTGTTGAGGCGCTATTTGGCGCCGTCAAAATTGATGGTGAGTATGGTAAAGATTTTAATCGGGTTAGACCTTCAGTGGTCGAGCGTTTCATTACTGCCAAAGCACCTAAGGGCAAAGCGCTTGATCAAAATCAGCTTAATAAGAGCTTGATGTTGATTAAAGAATTGGCTGGCTTTGATGTTTCTGCAAATTACCAAGCGGGTGATGTAGATAATTCGACGGATTTGCTAGTGAAGGTGAAAGATCGCCGTATGATTTCAGCGAGCTTTTCTGCTGATAATACGGGTGGTCGATTTACTGGACGCGACAAACAAACTGCATTCATTAGTTTCGCAAGTCCTTTGGGCTTAGGTGATGATTTAAATCTTACCTATCAGCAATCTAGAGGCACGGATTATGGTCGCGTCGCCTACAAATTACCGGTGGGTGCGCATGGCGTTAAAGTGGGGGCTAATGCCAGTTTCTTGGAATATGAGTTCGTTACCAAAATGAGTGCTGATAGCACATCGCAGCCAGTCGGCCACTCTTCAACGAAAGGCATCGATATCAGCTATCCGTTGTGGTTAAGCCGAACAAGTAAAGTCAATGTTGAGCTTAATTATGATGAGAAGTCTTTCAAGAACTTCTTGCTTGCGCCAGAACGTGAGCTTAAAAATGATTACAACGTGAATATTGTTTCATTAGTCTTGAGCGCAAGTCATTTCGATTCGTTTTTAGCAGGCGCTCAAAACAATGCCTCTCTCGATTTCGGAAGCGGTAAAGTCAATATGACCGGTTCAACTCAAGAACATAGGGATGATGACTTGAGTGGTCAAAATACCCAAGGTCGTTTCAAGCGCTTGAAATGGAATCTATCCCGCAATCAATTTCTTACAGATACCTGGGCGCTTAATTTTGATGCTTCAGGTCAATTTGCAAATCGTAATTTAGATTCTTCTGAAAAATTATACCTAGGTGGTATTAATGGGATTCGCGCCTATCCAACCAGTGAGGGCTCTGGAAGTGACGGCTACATCATGAAGCTTGAGCTTCGTAAATTCCTGCCATATAACTTCAACGCTTCTGTTTTCATGGATCATGGCCGTGTTCAGCAATATCACGATGATAAGAATCTTGAAGGTGAAAACCTGATTCAGCCAGATGTTGACGGAAAATCTGTTTCTAATCGTTATATCTTAAACGGTTACGGTGCCACGCTTGCTTGGAATGGCCCTTACAACAGTACGATCAAGGCAACTTACGCAACACGTATTAAAGACAATCCAAATCCAGCGACCGATAAAGTGAGCGACCAAGATGGTAGCTTGAGACGCCATGTCCTTTGGCTAAGTGGGAGTATCGCTTTTTAATGTTTAATTTGATTCCAACAATTGCATTACGCAAGCAACTGGCCATCGCTGCCAGTGCTTTGTTATGCCTATTGTCTGGAATTGCGCATGCTGAAGATGTGGCTGCTAATGCAGTGCCAACAGGTGGGCAAGTGGTTGCTGGGGATGCGGCGATTCAATCAGCTGGAACAGCAAATGCGCCAGTTGTAAATGTGAATCAAACCAGTCAACGCGCGATTGTGAATTGGTCAAAATTTGATGTGGGCAGCAATGCGACGGTGAACTTTAATCAACCAAATGCTCAAGCTTCTACTTTAAATAAAATTGGTAATGCAAACCCAAGTCAAATTCATGGCCGCATTAATGCACCAGGTGAGGTCATCTTACAAAATAATGCTGGTGTTTATTTCTCACCAACAGCTACCGTCGATGTTGGCTCAGTGGTTGCCACTTCTCACAATATTAGTGATGCAGACTACATGGCAGGTAAAGCAAGCTACGACCGAAATGGTGCAACTGGTAAAGTGATTAACGAAGGTAATATCAAAACAGCCCTAGGTGGTTATGTTGCCCTGCTTGCGCCAGAAGTAAGAAACTCAGGCGTCATTGTTGCGCAAATGGGCACGGTGGTGATGGCCGCTGGTGAGCGTATTACTCTAAATTTTGATCCGAGTCGTCATTTAGCAAGTATTACCACCACTCCAAGTACTATCGATACTTTGATTGAAAACAGAACTGCAGTGAGAGCGCCAGGCGGATTAATTATTTTATCTGCACGTGCAGTGAATGCTTTAACGGCTGGCGTAATTAAACAAAGTGGAACCTTAACTGCCTCAGCGGATGCTAACACCATCACCAATAAAGGTGGTCGCATTATGCTCAGTGCATCGACGGTGAAATTGGAGGCAGGTTCACAAACAGTGGCACGTGGTCCAGCCGGTGGTGGTAATGTTGAAATTGTGGCCACAAAAACAGTCACAGTTGAGCCGACCGCAAAAGTGAGCGTGTCAGCAACTGAGGCTGGTAATGGCGGCACTATCAATATTCACGCAGATGAAAAAACGACCATTCAAGGTACCTTGTTAGCTCAGGGTGGAAAAGAGTCTGGTAACGGCGGTACGATTTCTACAACTTCACATGGCCAAGTTGAAATTGCTCAAACTGCTGAAGTGAAAGCTGGCGTACGCGGCACCTCTGGAAATGTTGGTACTTGGAAAGTTGAAGCTGCCGCAGTTCAAGTAAATACTGTGAATGCGGCAGTGATCTCAAGTGCAATCAATCATAACAACGTGACGGTCAAAGCAACGACAGCGGGTTGTCAGACATTGGGCACTTGTGCACAAGTCGCAACTTCTGAAATTTCTGCGGGCCAAGTGAAAGTGGCTGCGGATGCTGTGATTCAAAAAACATCGCCGCGCTTAACGCATTTAAGCATCGAAGCGAGCGGCGACGCCCAAAATCCGAGCTTGGTTGAGGTGAGTGGACGCATCGAGAGTGCTGAATTATCTCCAATGACATTGAAGATCATGAGTGAGCATGCAGTCGAATTGCGTCAAATTTCTGCCCTTATTGCGCAAAATATCGAAATTATTTCAGAAAACGGCCTCTACAATAGCGCTATATCAAGTTATTTTGGCAGTTCTAATGGTATCCCCTTGGGAGCCATCAGTTTGTTCGCTAGAACGCTTGCTATCACAGGATCGGTGAGATCAGGCTCTCAAAATCGCGCTGGCAGCATCAAAATAGAGGGTGAAGACAGCGTTACTGTCCAAAATTCGTCCATTATTGCCAATGGCAGTGATGGTGGAAATGTTGAAATCGTGTCATGGAATGGCACAGTCAGTCTCATAAATTCGGTCGTACAAACCAATGGTGGCGAGGGTCGTGGCGGAGCAATTTCTGTAGCCGGCCTTCATGATGTTGCCATTACAGGCGCAACACTCGAAGCAACCGGGACAACACAAGGCGGTCAAGTCACAGTCACATCACGTGCAGGTGACGTTAATTTCTTAAATGCTATTATTCAGACGAATGGTGGTTCTGGCCTAGGCGGAACGATCTCGTTTGACGCATTCAACTCGTTGACTATCAATGGTCAATTGAGCAGCAATTCTCTATCTGCAAAAGCAGGTCAAATTACCCTAGTCGCAAAAGATATTCTTCTCGGCTCACAAGCAAATCTTCAAGCAACAGGTTCAACTGGCGGCGGTACGATTTTAGTCGGCGGTGATTGGCAAGGTTCAGGTTCTCTTCGTCAAGCAACAACCGTGACCATGAATCAAGGTGCGGTCATTGATGCAAGCGCGACCCAAAATGGCGACGGCGGAAAAGTAGTACTTTGGAGTGATATCACTAACACAAGCTCAATAACAAAAGTCTATGGCAGTGTCTTTGCAAAAGCTGGTATCAATGGTGGAAATGGCGGGCAGGTTGAAACCTCTGGGTATGATCTAAATATTGATAACGCCAATATTTCTACCCGAGCTCAAAATGGACTGAGTGGTGAGTGGTTGATCGATCCGCGAAATATTACAATTAGTAGTGGTTCCGATAGCGGTGTCTCAAATTATACGGCTAATGCCGATAGTGCTGTTATTAACGTCACGACGCTAACTAATGCTTTAGCAAATACGAATGTCACGGTTTTTACTGGCAGTACTGGTACAGCGCAAGCTGGCAATATTACGGTGAGTAACGCAATCAATGCTGGCGGTACTGGTACTCTTACATTCTGGGCTGCAAATAATATTACGATTAATGCAGACATTACTCGTTCATCCACTGGTGGTTTAATCCTAAGATCTGGTTCCGGCTCAGTCAGTGGCTCAGGTAAATTATACTTGAGTGGTGGCACAACGCTTACTGTGGCCCATGGCAACTCAATTTCTAACAATATTGTCGTTGGTAGTGGCGGCGCAACCATCAAATTATTTGACCAACTGGATGTTCAGGTTCTGATTGTTGCCGGTGGTGGTGCGGGGGGTGGAAATGGCTGGGCTGGTGGTGGTGGCGGTGGCGGTGTTATTTATGGAAACACAACATTATCAAGTTCGCCTGCAACAACAGTAACAGTTGGTGCAGGCGGATCTGGAATGGTTTCTGGCGGTAATGGTCGGGGTAATAATGGCGCTAATAGCGTCTTTGGTACAGTAACCGCAATAGGTGGTGGTGGTGGTGCTGGATATGGTTGGGGTAGCGGCTATACAGCAAGTGGTGCTTCAGGTGGTTCTGGAGGTGGGGCTGGAGAAGATAATTCAACAGCAGAAATGCAGGGGGGTTCTGCTGCAACTCAAACAGTTCCAACCGGATGGACCGCCTATGGAAACCCTGGTGGTAGCGGGTCATATACATCGGGAGTGCAAGCTGGCAGTGGCGGCGGCGGCGCTGGTGCGGCTGGGGGCGGCACTTCGGCTTATCGACAGCCTGGAAATGGTGGTAACGGAATTACTTTTGATATTTCTGGATCTAGCCAAACTTACGGTGGCGGTGGGGGTGGAGCAACTTGTTGGAATTGCGGTGTTCAAGGTTCTGGTGGTTCTGGCGGAGGTGGTGCAGGTGGTGATGGTCAAGGTGGATCAGGAGCAAATGGATTTGGCGGCGGCGGCGGCGGTTCTCATGGTTATCTCACGGCACCTGGTGGCTCTGGTGTTGTTATTGTTCGTTATGCGGGTTCAAGTGCTATTGCGACAGGTGGTGCAGTAACAACTTCAGGAAATAGTATCATTCATACTTTTTCTGCAGTTGGGAATGATACCTTAACCGTAGGCAGCTCATTTTCCGCTTCAATCACTGGCACGATTTCAGGGACGGGTGACTTAACAATAAATGCATCAGCAGGCTCACTAACCCTATCTGGTGCCAACACGTTATCTGGTGCTACTACTATCAGCGCTGGAACGGTTCGTTTAGGTGCTAAGAATGCATTGTCAGCAAGCTCTGCGTTAGCTGTTAGTGGGGGCGCAACTTTAGATTTGTATGGATTTTCGACTTCCGTTCGCTCGCTTTCTGGAAGTGGAACCATCACTACTACAGCTATGCCAGTTCCAAGTTCTTCTAATTTGTTAGTTAATTTGGATGCAAGTAATTCCGCGTCTTATGGTGGCAGCGGTACTACTTGGACTAATTTAGCAAATGCTTCTTTGAATGCAACGATTGTCGGCAGTCCTAGTTACAATGCTAGCGGTGGATTTTTTACGCTTAATGGAACCAGTCAATATTTTGATTTGGGTACTTCTACAACATTAAACTTAACATCCAGCTACACATTAAATGTTTGGGTAAGTCTCCCTGACCAAGTAGATCCGGATCACAGTACATTAGTTAGTCGGTACAACTATAATGTGGCGGGTAACTATTTATTTCGCGTCAGTCCAACTGGAAATTTGCAGGCATATCACAATGTGGCTCCATGGGGAATTTCTTCATCTGATTCGGTAGCTACGAACGCGCTAGCGCAGCTTAGCGTGGTTTACAATAGTTCCACTTCTAATCTCAGTACATACGTGAATGGCGTATCAGTTGGCTCTGTTAGCATTGGGATTGTTGGGGCTAGTTCCACAAAGACACTTATTGGCGCGGCACTTAATAGTTCAGTACCTGACTTTTTTCTAAAGGGTAATTTATATGCTGTTCAGATATATAACACAGCTTTAACCTCAACTCAGATTCAATCATCTAATTTGACCCTCACAGTGGGCGCGGATAATGTTAGCGCTACTTTTAGTGGGGCTATTAATAAAGGTATTAATGTCACCAAAGTTGGCACTGGGTCCCAAACATTTTCTGGTACTAACACTTACACGGGAGGTACGACTCTAACAGCTGGTATCCTAAATATGGGGGCTGCTAATGCGATTGGCTCTAGTGGTATGATAAATTTTAGTGGTGGTACGCTTCAATATTCAGCTAGCAATTACACCGATTACTCAGCACGATTTAGTAACGCTGCAAATCAAGCTTATAAGATTGATACCAATGATCAGAGTGGGACATTAGCGACTGCACTGACGAGTTCTGGTGGGTCGTTCACCAAGCTAGGCACAGGCACGCTAACGTTATCAGGCAATAACTCTTTTGATGCTGGTATGACAATCAGTGCTGGCACATTGAAGATGGGCTCTGTAAGTGCGTTGGGAGCTAATGCTTCAACTGTATCGGTTGCAAGCGGTGCAGCACTTGACTTGAATGGTCAGACCATGACTAATACCAACGCACTTACAATTAACGGCACGGGTATCAGTAATACTGGTGCACTAACAAACTCAAGTGGCACAACTGGCACTTATGCAGGTTCAGTCAGTTTAGCTAGTGCAACTTCTATTGGTAGTACAGCCGGTGAAATTATTGTGTCAGGCGCTATTTCTGATTCAAGCACTTACGGGTTGGCGCTGATTGGCGATAAAGCGATTACGCTGAGTAACACTGGCAATACCTTATCCACGATTGCTTCAGGATCTGGATTAGGTGCAATTATAGTCGTTAATAATGCTAATTTAACTATTGGTTCTGTGACTGCTGGTGCTAACACTTATACTGGCCTTGATTCAACGGGCATTATTTCGGTAAAAACTACACGTGATCTAACGATTTCCCAAAATGTAGCGACCACAAGCACTTCTGCGACAGCATCGGCACCAGCCTTATTGTTAGCCGCTGGTAGCTCAAGTGGGGTGGGAAGCGTTACTTATAATATTAAATTAAGTGGATCTCCAACATTTACAGTTGGAACGGGTGGTATTGCAGATTTCTATTCAGGCGGCATGGACGAAAGCACTGGTTTAAATGCCTACATTAGCGCAAGAACAACTAAGAGCTATACTTATGAATCAACTTTAAGCACGCAACCTGCTACTGCTGGATATAACGTCATTTATCGTGGTATCCCGCCTATTGTTTACCTAACTATTGTAAATGGCCAGACAGGGACCTATGGTACGGCAAGCAGCTTAAGCTATTGGTATTCAACAAGTGCGACACTTTATGGTGAAGCTTATGTGCCTGTCTTGCTTTCAGCCTTCAATACCGTTCAGACCTTTACTGCTGGGCAAAGTAGTATCACGATTAATTCAAGCGGTCTTTCTGGCACAATTGCGATCAGCACAGCGCTTACTGGAACACTTAGCGCTAGTGACTACAGTAATCTAACTCTAACACCATCTTTGACCTTGGCTGGTTCAGGCACGTCATTCGTGGCGGGTACAGCGAAGAGCTTCACAGTCAATCCTAAGTCGCTCGATATCGCAGTATCAAAAGTTTATGACGGTAATGCGACATTTACTAATGCCAACACTTATACCATCACTGGTATGGCCAATAGTGACACTGCGCCAACAATCAGTTCAGGTAGCGCAACTATTGCGCTCGAAAATGTAAACACAGGTTCGCCAGCGAGCTCCTTTACAACTAATACCTTTGCTTTGAGTAGTAGCAACTACACATTAACTGGTGGCACGGTGGCCGCTACAATTAGCCAGCTTGCATCTGTGACCTATACAGGACCAACTGGCGGCGCTTGGTCAGATGGAGCTAACTGGACAGTAACAGGAGGCGCAACAGGCGCAAGGCCAACATTAGCTAACGTGGCGACTGTTGTGATCCCATCTGGCTTAACAGTGAATTACAGCGAGGCGATGTCTGGATTGACGCCAACAAGTGCTGTGGGAATTACCAATAATGGTGGAGTAAGCTTCAGTAACATTTCTACTGTGACATTACCTGCTGTGATCAGTGGTGCAGGGGCAGTGACCATGGCAGGTTCTGCGCCAGTGATCTTAAGCGGAAATAATAGTTACACAGGAACGACCACCATTAATAATGGTGCTACTTTGCAACTAGGCGCTGCAGGGGTCATTCCTAATAGCTCAGCATTAGTGATTGACGGTACTTTGGATCTTGCGGGCTATTCTGAAACAGTTGGATCAATTGCTGGCGCAAGTACAGGACGGATTACTAGCTCAGCTTCTGGTACGCCAGTGTTGACTGCAGGTGGTGATAATTCAAGCACTACCTTTGCTGGAGAGATGAATAATGGTTCTGCAACAACAGTTGCACTCACTAAAGTGGGGACTGGCACTCTAAGCTTAACTGGTACTAACACGAATACCGGCATCACTAGCATTAATGGTGGTGTGCTAAGTGTTGCGATCGATGCTAATTTAGGCGCTGCGACGAGCCTTGCCTTTGACGGCGGCACTTTAGAAATTACTGGTACAGCAACATTTACTTCAGCTAAAACCATTACTTTGAATGGCGCTGCAACGATTAATAATACCAACACCACGAATGCTTCGATTTTCAGTGGGGCTGTCACAAATGGTGCTCACTTATTGACCATCGATGGTGCAGGTAATACAACGCTGTCAGGTAATATTGGCAGTGGTAGTGGCGGCCTCACAAAATCAGGCACAGGTACATTAACGCTCTCTGGAAATAATGCTTATACCGGCGGCACGATCATTAATGCTGGTACGGTGATGCTGGGTTCAACGACGGCACTTCCATCTGGCGGCAACGTTACTATTAATAGCAGCAGTGGTGGCACTATCTTAGATCTTAATGGCAACAATATTGATATTGGCGCTGGTACATTAACCATTGCAGGTTCTGGTGTTGCAAGTGTGATGAGTAGCACTGGTACGCCAACACTTCAAGCGGCAAGTTACACAGTGAGCTCAACCGGCACCACGACAATTTCTGTGGTGCTCGCAGATAAGACCGGAACAACAAGTGGCCTTACTATGTCAGGTGCTGGCGGTACGCTTAATTTAAATGCAGCGAATACCTATACCGGCGCGACGACTTTCTCTGCAGGTACGATTAAATTAGGTGCTGCCAATGCGATTGCGAGTTCTGCGCTTACCATGAGTGGAGCCGGTTATTTTGATATGGCGGGTTATTCAGTGAGCCTTGCATCTCTTTCAGGTGCTTCAGGCAATAAGATTTTGAATTCGGTTTCTGGCACGTCTACATTGACCGTTGGCGGTGCAGCCACAACGACTTTTGCGGGGATCATTGAAGATAATGAAGGTAGTGGTCCTGGGGTGGTTGCAATGATTGTTTCAGGTACTAGCGCATTAACCTTGTCAGGCTTTAATACCTACAGTGGCGGTACCACAATCAGTACGGGAGCAACAGTAACGGTTTCAAGTGACAGTAACCTAGGTGCATCAACTGGCGATCTTATCTTGAACGGCGGTACTTTGGGTATTAATGGCAGCGTGGCTGCATTTAGTAGTTCTAGCCGTGCGATTTATGTGAATACGTCTGGCACGATTAACAATAATAATAGCTATGGCACTAATGCGACTTCGGTGACCTTTGGTGGGAATATTACTGCGCTCACAAATAATGCGACCCTTACCTTTAATTCGGCTGATGCAACCCATCACACCAGTTTAGATGGCTTATTGCAAGACGCGACAGGCCCCCCGATTAAGACATTAAGTATTGTTCAAAGCGGTACGAATCAATTAATTTTCAACAGAGCAAATACCTACACTGGGACGACTTCGGTCAATAATGGTCAGGTTAAAGTTGGCATTAATGCAGCATTGGGAACAGGATCTGTCACTGTTGCCTCTGGCGCAGCATTAGACCTTAATGGCAAAACGCTTGCCAATAATTTAAGCCTTGCTGGCACTGGCATCAGCGCATCAGGCGCATTATTTAATAGCAGTTCTTCATCTGCCACTGCAAGCGGTAATATCACCTTAACCGCGGATACTACAATTGTAGGGTCTGGTGACTTAATCTTAAGTGGTGCGATCGATGGTGCCTTCGGCCTCACCATTTCAAATTCAAGCTATGCAATTCAGTTGGGTGCGGTTGGTGCGACGACAGCGCTGACGAGTTTGACACTTCAAGGTACTGGACTTAATACACTTGGAGGCAACATCACGGTTGATGGTGCGGTAGATCTTAAAGGCACTTCAAGAACGACAACATTCACAAATGCGGATCGCACCATCACGACTACCGGCAATTCTGCTAATGGTGCAATCACGATCGGTACACTTAATAGCGCTTACGGCTTAACTTTAAATGCAGGTTCTGGAACGATTACTTTAGGACTTGTTGGTAATACAACACCTTTAGATACATTGACCCTAACAGGTACTGGGACAAATACTTTAGCTGGCGGCATTACGACAACAGGCAATATTGATCTAGGCACAAATAGAACGACAGCAGTATCCACTGATTCAACTATCGGCTCATCAACAGGTGATTTAACTATCGGTGCGATTACGATTGCTGCCGGTAAGACCTTGACCTTAGGTCTTGCAGGGGTAGGTAATATTACTGTAGCAAGTATCACTGGGCCGGCCAGTGGTAGTGAAGCTAATGTTAACTTTAGTAATTCTGGCACGGTCACTGTCAGCGGCGCAATCACCACAAAAATTGGTACCTTATGGCTTAACAAAGCAAGTGGTGCTGTGAGTTTTGAAGGATCACTACAAGTGACTCAATTTAAAACAGACACCAATGCGGCTTATAACATTAGCTTAACTGGCGAAAACAATACGATTGAAAGCTTCTCTCAAGCGACCGCATTTGCAACATCAGGCACATTAACAATTGGTGATGAAGCAACCGATAGCTTTACCTATGCTGGCGGCGCTTTTGCACCAACAAGCCCAAGTAGCATTACGTTAGCAGGCTCGATTGTTACAAGCAGTACAACATCAGGTGCGGGTAGTGTGACGCTTGGGGATGCAGATACTACACTTGCGATTACAACTAACTTGACCATTAATACGAGTGCAAGTAATGGCAATATCAGTATTGCTAATACGATTGCTGGTGGCGGAAAAGCTCTCACATTAGATGCTGGCACTGGCACGATTAGCATTACCTCAGCGCTCAGTAATATGGGTAATTTAAGTTTCACTGCCAATGAAATTAACTGGTCTGCAAGTATTGATGGTACCGGCACGTTAACACTTAAACCAACAACAACCTCTTATGTCATTAATGTAGGCGGCGCGACCGATGCAGGTTCAACAACGCTCGATATCTTAACTAGTGAAATTAACCTACTAGGTTCTAATTTCACTAATGTTACTTTTGGTAGCGCTTCGCAAACTGGCAATATTAGCTTGCAAGGTGATTTGACTGTCCCTGGAACGGCATCAGTGACCTTTGACGGTCCATTAGTCCTCAATGCTTCGAGAACAATTACTGCATCAACTGTGACGGCGAAAGCAATCAATGGTAGTTCGTCAGCATTGTCGATAGTTGGTAACGCAGTATTCAATGGTGCGATTACTTCGACATCTACCTTGAGTGTCACTGGTACGACATCGATTGCTGCAAACATCACGACCTCAAGCACACAAAGCTACACTGGTGCGGTGACCTTGACAGGTACTGGTGCAACACGAACATTGACTGGTTCAACTGTGACATTTAGTTCAACGATTGCTGGCGGTAGTAATACTTTGGCGATCACTGGTAACGCATCATTTGGTGGTGCAGTGACTGGTGTGACTGCCTTGAGCGTCTCTGGTACGACAGCGATTGCTGCGAACATTACGACTTCTGGCACACAGACATACACTGGTGCGGTCACTTTAACTGGCACAGGTGCGACAAGGACATTAACTGGTTCTACAGTGACATTTAGCTCAACACTTGCTGGCGGTAGTAATACTTTAGCGATCACTGGCAATGCATCATTTGGCGGTGCAGTTACTGGAGTTACCGCTCTAAGTGTATCGGGTACGACTGCGATTAATGCGAATATCACGACAAGCGGTACACAAGCTTATACAGGTGCGGTGACCTTGGGCGCTCCAGTGACATTAGCGACGACAGATAGCAATATCACATTTAGCAGTACGCTCAATAGTGCAACTTCAGCGCGTGCACTCACGATTACAGCAGGTTCTGGGACGGTGACGTTTACGGATGCTGTAGGTAGTTCTGTAGCCTTAGGTGCAACAAGTATCACAGCAGCAAGTGTTGTACATAGCTCTACCTTGGTAGGTAGCAGTACTTATGCAATTACTGGTAACGCATCATTTGGTGGTGCAGTGACTGGTGTGACTGCCTTGAGCGTCTCTGGTACGACAGCGATTGCTGCGAACATTACGACTTCTGGCACACAGACATACACTGGTGCGGTGACGGTGAATACGGCATTGACCTTAAGTGCTTCAGGGATCACCACAGGATCGACGCTTGCAGCGAGTGCGAATGCATTGACGTTAACGACGGATGCAGTTGAATTAGGTGGAAATGTATCTGGTACAAGTACTTTAACGATTCAACCTAAGACTAACACAACGACGGTTGGGGTGGGTTCAAGTGCCTCAGGCAGTCTAAGCTTGAGTGATACAGAGCTTGGATACTTGGTGAATGGTTTTAGCTTGATTACGATTGGTAGTACAACAGGTACAGGTGCAATTGCAGTGAATTATACTGGTAGTTATACCTTTGCAGATTCACTAACGATCAGAAGTTCTAATGGCACGATCACTGCGAGTGATGAGCTCAATACAGGAAGCAATAGTTTAACAATTACAACCACTGGGGCTGTGAGTCTCGCGGCAA
>JACCDW011965155.1_pt1 | contig 15128 bp, 11 predicted proteins | sample 7449781 | NCBI WGS metagenome assembly JACCDW01 (sample SAMN15323449, study PRJNA562643) | freshwater metagenome | isolation source: river surface water | place: USA:Blue River Watershed | collected 2017-08-18
AAGATAGGTTTCAGCAGGATCTAAAGCCAACATGAATATGCCGTTTTTGAAATAAGTTGTTTGATCTGTAGGGATTTGGGTTTGAAAATCTCTTTTTGATTTGATTTCATCAGCAAGGTAGACCTGTGCCAAGCGCGTATTTCTAGGACAGTCAGAAAATTCAAAAAAGTGTTTTTTGTCATTCAATAAAATATAATCGGGTCGATTATTAATAAATTGCGTTGGCGGGTGAACAAGACAGAAATCAGCAAAAGGCCAAAATTCGATTTGAGAAACGAGTATAGGAACATCTTGATGTAAAGCTTCATAAATGGAGTGTGAGTAGCTGTTCGGGTCATATTCACCAAATAAAACTTGATCAATGGTAAGCGGATCAACTCCTGTAAGTTCCGAAATGTATTCGCCCATCATTTTGTTTTCTCGAGAGTCAGAAGTTTCGTACAAATGACCATATCCACAAATAACAAGCGTTTTGCGCCATTTACCGTTATCAAAAAGATTATTTTTGAGATTGACTGCTTGCAGCGAGTCTCGAAGAAGCGAATTATGAAGCGTGTCTTCGTATCTGATGAAATCAAATCCCAATGCAAGTGCTCTTCGGTAGACCTCTCCCATTAAAGGCTCAGCGGTATAAAATCCGGTCGAGATACTTAATTCTCCACTAGGTGCAGCAAAGGTTTCCATTGCAATATGGGTAAATCCTTTTTCTTTTAAAAGTGGTAAGAGTTGATAAAGAAAGGCACGCTGAACCAAGCGGTCATGGGCTTCATTGATCAAGATCAAAGAATCATTACCTATAATGGAGTCAAGTTTTTCAAGAGGGAAAATAGATACATCAGTCGCTCGAAATAACTCGTAGGAACTCGAGTCTATTTGGGTTTGTATGGAGCGGAATTCAGTTTTCAAATCTCCAACAAATGATAATAGTTGATTGTCTTTAGAATTTGGAAGCTCTATCGATTGTTGGTAGCTGTAAGAACAATTAGCGGCAATTGCATAATTTAACTGAGGCCCATGCTTAGTTTGTACTATTATTGAACTTGCCGAATTCTGCCCGAAAGAATAGCTTGGGTTCAAAAGGAAGAACAAGAAAGCGATTAAATAAGGAAAGAGTTTCATTACGGTAGAATCTGATGTATTATAATGACGATTATCTAAATGTGTTTGTAACATTAGTTTTTCTCATAAACATACCGCTTATTCGTAAAGTCTAGAAATGACTCAATTGGTTCAAGATTTCCGATTTACTTAATCATCGTTACATCCTTTAAATTGAATATTATTTTTATTCCATTATAATATTCGAATTCCATACGTATAAAGCCGTAATACTTTTTATCAAATATAAAAGTTGAATACGACTCACCCAATTTACTATGTTTGTCTGACGATTCTATTATCCAGCAGTTTTCAATGCTGTTTCCAGCAACCGTTGTTGTTGTTAGATAGTCTCTGACAATAAAATTGTTGGTTACCGTCCCAACAAATTCTTCATTATTAGGAAAACCTTTTGCAATTGAAATCTTACTTTGCCAATTTCCGCCAATTTTCAATTCATTAAATCTTACTTCTGGATATGCTGACAGATAAGTATAGATGTATTGATTGGATCTAGGTGGGTGAAGCCAAATAATAGTATCATTTTCTATTTTACCAGTGGTTTCCTTCAACATAAGCCAAGTATAATTAGCCCATGATTTTTTTGTTTTTGCTTTGGATAAATTCCGTTTAATTCGCTCTCTCTCGGCCTTTAAAGGATAAACAAAATTAACCAAGGCAGATGAGTCAGGTTCGTAAAATATTTCTAGTTCCGTTTGTGTTTTTTGAAACTGCCAAGAATTTTCATTCCCTTTCAAGGCTAAAATCTCCCTAGTCAGAGTATCACCACTTTTTTCAATAAAAAAGGCGTCGTAAGTAAAAACTTTCTTTTCATTAAAGATTGTGAACTCCTTTTGCGCCAAAATGTGATTTCCTATAAAAAAAAGAATGAGGAAGAATAGTTGGCTTTTATGCATAGGGATAAATATATTAAAGTTCCTGACAACCCTGAACAAAAGAATGCGTTTTAGCTAAGTAAATTCTTGCAAATCAAAAACATTACGATATGATCAGACTAATTTTAATAACAATTCTCTTTGCAACCTACTCCTTGTCGGCTGCTTCGCAAGGGGTCTTTAAATGGGCAAAGGATATCGGCACGAGTTCTTTTGAAATGCCGAATAAAATTTGTGCTGATGGGGAAGGCAATTCTTACGTAGCAGGGTTTTATTTGCAATCGCTCATTATTTGTGAAGCCACGCTTGATACGGTAATTCAACCACAGGGTAGTAACCAAACCTCGAATATTTTCATTTCAAAATTTGACTCCCTCGGTAATTGCCTCTGGACAAAAACAGGAATTTCAATAGTACCAATGGTCAACGGAGGAGCAATGGGCCCTACCATCAATGATATCAAATACTACGATGGTACTATTTATTGCGTGGGTGTATTTACAAATAAAATGGTATTTGATGCTGATACACTTTCCAATAACACTTGTCAAAGTTACTGTACAACGTCTTACATTCTTTCTTTAGATGCTTCTACCGGAGTCAATAATTGGTACCAGTGTTTTGATGGCACCACCACGTATTCAAGTGTTTATTCTGTTATACCTTATTCGGACGGCTTATTTGTTTCTGGAACTTACGTCAGTGCCTTGTCTGCAGATACTGTTCAACTCAATTCACTGAACTCATGGAATTATACAGCATATCTATTGAAATTCAACCATTCCGGCACCTGCGAATGGGGAAAGAATATTGGCATCAATCGGGCTAGCGCTGTTGTTGATATGACCTTTGATGAGGATCAAAACCTTTATCTAGTGGGTACTTATGCTGACTCCATCATCTTCCCTACAATTACACTTCACGACATCCTTCCAGTCTATGAAAGAGCCACATTTTTCGCAAAATATGACACCGCAGGAAATTTTATCTGGGCAAAGGGTGGAATGGCAGATTTACGAGGAATCATTTGGAATAGTCGCTTAAGTTATGGTCCAGATGGTTATCTTTACTATACAGGGTCTTTCAAAGACAGCGTACGCTTTGGTTCTACTTCATTTGTAACGAGCTCATCGGTTTATAGCGATGTAATTGTAAAGCTCGATCAATCAGGGCAATTCTTATGGGTAAAAAATATCGGAAATAGGCCAGGTTATCAAAATTATGCTTCCTCGATCGCAACAAATAATAATGGCTTTATGCTCTTTTCTAGCTTTGATAATTCTGTGGTTTTGGAAAATGACACCCTTCAAACCAATGGCATGCTTGATAATTTATTGATTCAATTTGATTTCGACGGCAACATTATTTACGACAAGCACTTCGGAGGCCTCAATCCAGAAACAACCATAGATGTTTTCTGCCATGGCGCTGATATTTATTTAGCTGCCACTAATGCCAGCAACTATGTGGTCGATAACATCAATATTTCTAATGTATCAGGTGGCGACATCTTCATCGCACGAATGTATGATTCCACCATTTCAACAGCAGCTGTAAAAGACCAAATGAAGGAAGTCAATTTTCAAGTATTTCCAAATCCTTCAACTGGTTCAATCAATGTCAGGTGTGAACATCCAGTTAAAGAAATAAAAATAACAAATACCTGGGGTCAAACGGTATTTGCAGAAAGCCCCAACTCAAACACAGTTCATTTTGAACTCCAGATTTCAGGTGTTTATTTCGTAACGATTTCTGACGGAAAGTCAGTAATGACAAAGAAATGCAGTGTGTTGAAGTAGGTGTTGATCAACAAAGAGCATCATCTAGTCCGCAATTGTTGGAGTTTGCTTATTTCAAAAGAGACCAACTAATAAACGAATTCATTACCTCAGGCCATTTTCCTTGACTATGGTCGGGTTGCCCGTTGGATTGAATAGGAAAAAAATTGTGTTCAAGGTTTGGGTAACGCTTGACGACATAATTGGATTTATTGTTTTCAATAAAGTACAAAGGAAGCAAATCACAGTAATCAGCAACAATATCTTGGCTTCCGTAAGCAATATAGACTGGGATTTTTAATTGTGTCAAGGCTTGGATAGTGGGTTGAGAAAATGATTTCCAAGAAATCAAACTTGGATGCGCAGGAATTGAATCTGGCGTCTGGATCATTTTATAAAAGTCATACTGCTCTTGTTGAAGTGAATCTGCGATTTCCCATGAAATTTTACCTGCTTCTGCATTTTTTCGAATCTGCCTGATTGATTGATCGATTCTTCCGTTTGGATTGTAACCAAATAGACCAAGTTCAGTGACGTGCTTATTCGACGCCGCAATTCCAACTGCAATTCTTGCACCTTGAGAATGACCAGCAATTACAAGTTTGGTATTGTCAACCCATTTTTGCTTGCTAAGGTATTTCAATACTTCATTTGCTCTATTGATGTAATTTTCAGAATAGTCAGCTTTTAAGTACTCCAATGCATAACTATACTGGTTTGTTGTATCGGTAATGTAGTTATATTGATTGTTAAGATGGTCTGCACCAACTATTAATGGGGTATGAGGCATTGAAATAACGACGACGTGATAGTTTTTTTTCATTTCAGCCACATCAAAGTTGTTCAAGGCAACAGGAATAAGGCCCTGATCGGGGAAATCAAAAAACAAGGGTACAGGTTGTGATCCTTGACAAAAAAGTAAAAGAGGTTTCTTAACTGAGAAATCTGTTTCAGCAACAACGAAATCAATGGTGTTTTTCTTTAATGTTGTTTGAAAGTGAGTGTAGCCTGTAGCTTTTATTCGGTCTGAGGATTGTCCAAATAAAAAGACGTTAATAGTCAAGGAAAAAAGGAATAAAAATATTTTTTGAATCATTCAGAAAAGTTTATTTGAAAATAAGCATTTAGAACGATTTGATTGTTGCAATTATTGTTGAGAAGGTAGAGTTGGAAAATAAGGTAATAGATTTTATCTAATCAATTTACCTATTACTTGTAGCTTAACAATTTGTTTGAAATCTTTTCAAAGTTAATTGAAAGAAAGGTTTTTTATAACAGAACATTATTTGATGAACGAAAACATGTTATTAGGTTGTTTGCTTTTTTCAGCTAGGCAAATCATCAATTTATCTTGTTTTATTTAAATCGTAATTTTCTGCTTTTTCACTTTTATCAAACGCATTATCGATATATTTGTTGGGATTCTCTAAAAAAGTTTCTTCTTCCACATAGGAAATATATGAACCAGTCAATGCATTAATTGACTGACAAGAATCACATGAATAAACTTTTGGGGTTTCGTTGTATCGATTGTTTTTAATAATATCGTAAACTAAATTTTCGTAATAAGAACTTGATGTACAACCATCTGCTTTTTGACCGTTTGATTTGAACCAATCATAGCCGCCTTCAACTTTTTTTATTACTGCAACTACACCATTCGTTTGCGATGTTCTTTCCTTCCTAGTATTGTTTTGAATACAGTATTCAATTTCCCAATCAATCCATTTGCTTTGTTTCATATTTGGAGAAATTATCACAATTAACACGGAAGTGTTAAACATCATGTCGGTCAATTTCTTTTTAATCGTATTTGTTGTTAAGTCTGTCATGTCAGCGGAATCACTTGTTTCGCCTTGATAGTAGGAAGCATCTTCTCCTAATGAATCTATAATTTTATCACGTAAATCCTGCGCTTCGCTGTATTTGTATGAAATGAAAGTTTTTCTAGCCATTATCTTATTGTTTTTAATGTGTCTATTTTAATTTTAGAATCGTTTAAAATTATGTGGTTTATCTTCACTTGTGCTTTGTCAACTCTTATGAATAAACTGTCTGTCTCCAATTTGGTTGAAACTTGTATCGGATCATTCGAAACTGGACTTTTGGATAGTAGAAGTACAATAAAAAGTAGTATTGAAAAAATACCAAGCATTATATAAAACCACGCAATTGTTTTGGACATAAATACACTTCGACGATTATTCCTTGCAATTATTAGAAATGGTTTAAAATTCAGTGAATATTCGCTTGATTTTATTTCTACTTCTTTTTCAAAATCAATTATTCCATCATCGGATTGCTCCATATATTCTTTTAATAATTTTTCGTTTTTGACTCTTAGAGTATAGTTGTTTATTGCAGAATTGTAAAGGCTAATAAAACATCTTTCTTGTGCAAGATAGCAAGAGTCCAAATACCAAAATATCAAAACAGGAACTAACCCAATCATAGCAATGATTGGCTCTTTAAAAGTCCCTGCTAAGGCTAATATACCTGAACATAATGTAATAGCCCATCCCTTTATAATAAAGGAATTACTATTATGCCTTGTAATAATATTCTGAATTTGATCTAGGTATTTTTCGTTTACTGCCACTCTGATTTATTTTCTTTTCAACCAATCTTTAAGTAAGATTTTTGTATTATGAAATTCTACAAAGTAATTACCCGTATTATAAGAATACTCTGAAGTTATCACAGGGTATATCTGTAAATATTCACTTCCGCTAAATGCGGCTTGTTCATTGTCCGTTATTGGCATGATTGCTATGTTTTTGTCGTACTTTTGAGCATCTCCTAATCCTAACTCCCAATTACACCATTTTGATGCAATTGCTGCCTCGGTTGCCAATAAAATGAACTTGTCACATTGCTTAATTTTTTCCTTAATTTTTTTAGCGGTAACCCCGCTTGTTGTTTTTGGCATACCTTCGTCAAGCCAGTCAACATAAACTTCAACCCCAAGTTTATTTAATAGTAATATGGTATCTTGTATTATTTGTTTTTCGTCATGTTTGTGAGAGAGAAATACAGACACCTCACCGTATGGCTTCAAACTTCTTCTCTTACTTTCAACCTCCGAAAAGAATTTAGTTGACTCAATTATATTCTCTATGCGGTATTTTGCCAATAAATTCTTTGAAATAAATTTTTCCATAATATTTTGTTTGATGACGCTTGCTCCTCGTGCTACATTTAATCGCCAACATTTTCCGTCTAAGAAATAAAAGCAAATCAACTTAGCGTTTGACATAAATTTACAATCAATAAAGCCATGTGATTTTGCAAGAAATGGTCTTTATTATTATGAAAAAGAAGGCTAATATACTCTGTAAATCAATTAAATAGGGTAATTAGTGAAATCACTTCAAAAGTAAAAGTGACGTTGAGAATAGTATCAATCCCCCAATTTTTAGTACACCTACTATCCCAGAAGTCTAGTAAATTCCACAAACCAATTTGAAGAACAGGGGTTTTGTAGGGTAACTCAACCCAAACACTCCACCAACTTCTCTAGCAAATTATCCTTGTAGGAAATTTCTAAGAATTTGATGTTGTTTGCAGACAGAAAGTCTTTTTTGAGTTGGTCTCGCCTTTGATTTTCGATCAAGGCTTTTTCGCCTCCGAAGCTATTCACGGCTTCGTAATGTTGGCGGCCATGAAATTCGATGACCATGTTTTGATTAGGTAGATAGAAATCACATTTAAGGAGTCTTCGGTCTTTGAGTCCAGGAAAGGTGTGTTGTTGGATAAACGGAATATGATTTGATTCTAAAAAGCGTTTGATTTGCTCTTCGCCTTTGGAGCTATTGCAATTGGGGCAACCATTTCCACGTTGATGGTTGTTCGGTGTCTGGAAAAATTCTCCATGTTTCGGACAAATCAACTTGACCATTTTTTTACCGCCCTGATAATCAACTTGGCTGTAATCGTATTTCTCTCCGTGTATTTTGATGCTGTCTTGAATAAAAGCTTCAACTTCCTTCATTTGAAGTTTGTGCTGAACAATAATAGCACATTGTGGGCAAGCACTTCCCGTTAGGTGATTTTGCGGTTCTTGATTGAAAGCGCCATGAGTAGGGCAGATGATTGTTACCTTCTTTGTTTGATTCAGATAATGTACCTGGCTGTAATCATATTTTGATCCATGTACATTCTTTGCCCTTTCCAAGAATTGATCAATGCCTAATTGACGCTTTTCAATTTGACTATTTCTTCCACATAAAGGACAACCTTGCTTTTGATTTAAATGAGCGTCAGCTTGCTGTTCAAACCAACCATGTTCTGGACAATGAATCCTGACTTTTGCAGATATCTTTGAGTATGATGTTTGATCATATTTATATTTCGACAAGTGGATTTCGTTGGCCTTCAATTCAAAATCCTCGAAGCTGATTCGCCTTTGTTTTGCTGCACCAGATTTCCCACAAATAGGGCATCCTTGACCTCTCTTTAATTGGTCGAATGAGCTTAAAAATGAACCATGAATTTTACAAATGAGTTCTAGTTTTGACTTACTCGTTGTGTATTTCAATTTTGAGTAATCATATCTATCGCCATGAACTTGACGGATGATATCTAGAACTTCAAATTGATTTAATTTTTTGGCCATTTAAATTTTGAAAATAAAATTTTTGCTCAAAAAAATTGGTGAAAATTTTATTGTAGTAAAAGTAATAGAATAAGAATTTTATTCATAATTCCTTTTAAGTTCTCGATAATCAAAAAATTCTAAAATAACGTTATCACCGCCAATCGCAGAAACAAATTCAACATATTCATCCTTGTTGATTCTTGTCAGGTCATCAAATACAATTGCAATAATAATTGATGTTGTTTTAGAAGGTCTGTTAAATGCAATTTCAATCTTAGGTTTTTTAGCCAGAAATTCTTGAATTTTAAGTTTTAATTTTTTGTCCGACCGTGAAAATTGCCAGAATTTAACTTCAACTATAAAAGTCGAATTTCTGTTTGTTCCAAATCCATCAAATTCAAAGTGTGCCAATGGTGTTCTCAATCGAACTTGTGGTTTGAGGATAACGTTGTACTTTAGGTTTAACTCATTTAAAGTCCATTTCTCAGAATTAGTATACATTTTAAGTAATTCGGAAACAGTAATATCAGAGCTTTGAGAGCCATCAACAGTATCTTGATTTTTTGAATTTTCTGATAATTTTGTTACGTCTGAATTATCTTTTTCTGAAAAATCTTCAGACTTTGGAGAGGTTTCAAGGCTTTTAACCTCATCTTGAATTCGTTTAATCCTTTTATTTTCATCTATTGTTTGAATGAAAGAGTCATCATCTCTAAAATCGCTTGGTGAGTAAAGTTTCTCATGATGGAAAATAACTAAGTAAATAAATGCGGCAAGAATAAATATTGGAAAAATGATAACAAACCAAATCAATGGAAGTCGTTCATATGCATATTCTAGATTTGTAATACTAGTGCTTAACACGAGGCATGAAAAACCATAAATCATTGATACGAATAATGCAATGATCCCAAGTGGATTTCGAGTTAAATTTTTTATGTTGCTGAGAAATTCCATGGGTCTTTTATTCGATAAATTAACAAAAGGGAATTGGGTTAAACCTTGTTTTGATTTTCGACAAATTTATTCGTTTTTGATTAATTAAATTTTGTCTAAAATATCTCGGCTTAACCCTTGATATCCCTTGAATCAATTCCTTAAGACTTCAAGTCACGGCTTTTACTATTTGTCTTTATTCAATCAATATAATTTGCTGTTTGATTATCTAATCACTTGAAGCGGTGCAGATTTAAAAGTTCCATTTTCGTTAATTCTAACAATATAGCTTCCAGGACATAATGTTGTAATATTTATTTGTGAAGTGGAATTTCCCTGGAGTACCTCATGCCCTTGTAAATCAAAAATTACATATGATACATTTTGAGAATCATCCGTAGAAAAATAAATAATTTCATTTGCAGGGTTAGGATATATACTTGCTTGGTATTGATTAACTTCTGAAATACCTACAAATGACTGGAAATCACATGTTTCCGAAATTCCAGTCGAATAAATTCCAGAATTTTGTTCATTATAACAACGTAAGCCAGAGATAATGGCTTCACTACATGTATAACTCCATTCAGGAAATAAATTGAACATATATTTGATATCACCAATACGCTCAATTATGTAAGAATTATAGGAGAAATCTGAAATGTTATCAAAGTGTGTGGTATAAGTAACATCAAATCGTTTTAATTCTATTCCATTAATGGTGACCAGATCTATAGCGTTGATAGAAATTGAAATAGTGTCTTCATCACTTAGGTCAGGAACTCGAATATCCCAAGAATCACCTTGATTCGCATTCATGCAATATAATACTTGAAAAGAATCATATGTTGGCTCGTAAAAAAAGACAGTGTCATTTGAATAGTAAGTATATTTCACGCTTTGTTGATCACCACAAAATAGTGGCGTATTAACAATCAATTTATTGCAACTAATTCCTTGAATGGTGGTATCACCAGATGACGAAATTTGAATAAAGTCTTCAAGAATTGGATTAGGAACTAAGAATATCTTTGAATAATACCAATTAGTCCCATCAGGTCCAAAAAACTGGGCAAATGTTGAATTGGTTACTAGTATTGTGATTATCACAGAAATTTTGATTAACTTTTTCATAGCACGTTGATTTAGATTGATTTTAGTTTGAAATTGAATAAGCAATGAAGGGCAGAGTACATTTCTACCCTCCTTGCTTAAGTAAATTCTAATTATTTGTTGACAAGAACTCTATTTTTATAGATATCTCCATCTTTAGTTGTGATGTTAACAAAGTACACGCCCTTGACTGCATTCATGATATGCAGTTGTACTTTACCATCTTCGTGAATTGCAAATTCAAAAGGAACTTCTTGGCCACTAATATTAATAACTTGAATAGTGCCTATTTCATTTTTTTCAGGAACTTGTGCGAAAAATATTCCATCATTCGGATTTGGCATAATCTTAAGATTTTGAAAATCTAAATTATAATAAGAGTTGTTTCCAGTGGCACTTTTAGTACTTCCTGAATTAGCCAAAGGAATTTCACCTTGAATATCTTCACATAAATTTTCAAAGAAGCAAAGAATATTTCTAGACTGACGTGATGCCTTACCATGAAAATTTGTCGCCATGTATTCAATTTGCGAAATTTCTTCAGGTTGTAATTTCTCAATAACACCTGTATTGTTAGTAATACTGAGAAGATATCTTTTAAAGATTACAAAGTCCTCAAGTTCTTGTCTTGTTCTATCCATACCGTATGTAGCTAATTGTAATTCAATTACATCTAACATATTATTACAACTGTCAATATCTTTTCTGGATAAGAAATAATCCGCAATCTGACGCTTTGTCTCAATATTATCTCTGAAAAGAATCTTCTCTTTGACTACATTCCAATTTGTCTCAGAGCTATCTGCCATAGCATCAGAAATCATCAAATTGAGAATTAATTCTCTTTTATCCGAAAGGTCAAGTATTTCTATTTCTTTTTGACCACGTTGAGTAAAATTCACATACCGATCGGCTTTAATTTCATTGATCATTGTTTGTGGCATCGGATTAGGTTTAGTTTCAAGAAAATATATTAGATCATTGTTTCTTGCAACTTCAATATTCGAATCAATAATATCTTTTAGCCAAGTGTTAGGGAATAGCGTTTCATTTACTAGACCTAATTGTTGAATAATCGAAATTGAAAGGAATGGACTTTTAGATAGTAATTCAGCTTTTATTTGATTATTATTTGACGCATTAATACCTGAAATTAAGTTTGATAGATATTGAGAATTCCCTATGTCCAGAAGACTATCTAATTCACTTTTTTTAGAAGTCAATGAATTTTCTAAAATAGATAATTCATTATACATATTCGTAATCGAATTACTCGTAATTAACTTCCCATCTCCAATAGCAATTTTGGAATTAAAAGATGATGGGCAATAATTAGTAGGGGATTCAATTAATGCAATATTACCCTGAATTTCAGTTGGTATTTGATTACTTGCTGATGAGTGAAAATAACCAAGTAGGTCTTGATCCAAACTGTTGATGTGTAAATCATTTATTGGTGAAGATTGATTTATGTTTGAAGAAAATGTGTTACCCGATGCACTTGTATGTGATCCTTGAAGCAGGCGTACTCCTTCGCCATTCATCAACGGGTCAAACGAATCAACTTCGTTAATAAAGTCAAATAAACCATCTGAATTTGAATTACATTTCCATTGTAGCCCTGTTGCATTCGAAATATTTGATTGATCATTTGAATTGAAACCTTTTGCTATATTTCCAACATTTAATCCGTCGTAAAAATTACGATAAATCTCATTTGCTTGTGGTCCTGAATTTAAAATCAAAGTCCCGGTAGCAGGTTGTGATGAATTTTTATTGAACAAATTTCCTTCAACTAAATAGCCATTACTTTCTCTAATGGAGAGTTCATACATAGAGTTGATGTCAATTGGATGATTCGAGTTAAAATCAAATTTATTTCTTGTTATAACAGCATTATCAACGGCATCAATAAGTACACCATAAGAGTTGTTTTCAAAAAAACTTTGATCAATAAAAAGATTATAGAAAGTACCGAAATTCATTGCATGAAGACCGCATTTTAAATTTTTGAAATGATTCACGTTATAATCAATATCTGAAAAATTGTCTGGTTGTATGAAGTTTAAAGGATAAATACTACCTGTGCCAATGTATTCACCAATAACTTTATAACCAGCATCTATGGACTTAATACCTATGGTCCTATTGCTTGCTGTGACATTAGTTCTGTTATCAATAAAATTACATCCTTTAACGATTATACCATTAACGTGATACAAGGTTAGGGCAGCTAATGGTGCACTATCGAAATAATAATCATCCCAGATAAAGTCACAGTTTGTGAATTTACTTTGGTTAAGAATTTCAACTGAAGGATTTGTAGGATGCTGTGAATGATAATACAAAAATTCAGCTGATCTCCAATTATTTCTAAAAATAGTATTTGAGCAATTTATAACTGCACCAGTTTTTAGCCAATCTAAATTTTCATCTTGATCGTAACCGATAGTGCGAATAGCATTTCTGGAATTTTCAATTACCGCATCATTTTTGGTTGTAAGGTAAGATTGATAAAGTTGATTTTGAGGTGCAAATGCATCCCCCCAAACAGTTATTCCATCCCAGAAATTATTACAAGAACTCGTTAGTTTACCACCATCTAAAATTAAGTTTGAAGATTCTTTTACATCAATGCCATGATTTTGTGACATTTTAACGATACACTGTATAGTCAGTGTCGCATTGTTTTTTACAACTAGGGGATTATAAAATTTTATATTAAAATCCCAGGTCTCGTTTGTATTTACAGTTATTGAACTAGCATTATAATCCTCACATTTTACATATTCTCGAATAGATTTTAATGCAAGAGCCCTATGCATTCTTGCAATTTGCATTGGGGAAAAATTACAACTTTCAGCTGTTCCCCCCATGATATTATTTGTACAAGTATTGGTATTTGATAATACATTACAATCCCAACCTGCATTTTGAGGGCAGGGTCCATAATTGAAAACGTCGGATAAATAGTCAAGACTATTTTGATTACATCCAATGTTTTCATAAGTATGAAATAAATCTAAATCGTGCGCAAGTTCATGGGCTAAATGGACTGCAAAGCCATAATCACCCATTGGATCCGCTTCGTTATTAAAAGTCACAATAAAATGTTGGAGCGAAAAGTTACTATTTGGTGATATTGTGTATCCTGAAGCATCACCATATGACCCAGCAGTAACGTGAATTAAAAACTTTTTTTCATCACTTGGAAAGGCTTGATAGTATGCGTTGTTTAGGGTGCTGCTTTCACCTGAACCCCACATTGTTGTATTTGGAATAAAAGTATATTTTGCCTCAAATCTGATTTTAGTATCTTGAAGATGCTGCACTCCAGGAATTGGGTCAGATGCTGTGCAATTATTTGTATAGATGTTGTTTAGCCATGCTATAATCTGATTTAGTCTGCTAATCGAACTTGGGTCATTAGTCCAATTACCAGTACCATCGTCTTTTTGCCAAAAAACAAATTGGATTGGAATAGTTACCACAGGATGAATAGCATAGTTGTCCAAATAAAATTGATAGCGATTGTATTTGTTAAGGAAATCAGGGCTGCTTTGATCGCAATCTAAAGTGTATAGACTAGTTGAGGGCACTAAGTCATTATCATGATTTAGGTTGATCGGATGCACCCATTGGTTTTGGCTGTAAATTTCCATGGTTGACATGGAAAGAAACATGAATAGAAATTTTAATAATTTTTGCATAGAAAAAAAATAAGTTAATAAATCTAGTGTTGACGAATTGACACACTTGTTATGAATCAAATTTAGATTATGCAGAATTTTAATAATTTGCTTTTGTGCAAGTCTTGAGCCATTCAAATTGAACAAATCATCAGTATTTATTGACGTTGTCTCGCTTTCCTATTATTTATCAGGAATAATTATTCTAGTAAGAACACATGAATTATTAGTATTTCTACCCAGCAAGATTTTTAATTCGAAATAAAAAATTAGTACATGTACTAATTAAAGGTGTAATTATACCAAATATAATCCTCGACTTTTTGCTGGAAACTCGATAAAATAAAGCCTTTAGGGGAAAGGAGTGTATGATGAACTTGAAAATGATTTAATATTAAAGTCTATTTTTGGCTCCTAACCAATTAAATCAAAAAATATGTCATTTAACGGAAACGAAGGCGAATTTGTAACTTTGAACGATGCATCACGCTGGACTGCTAACTACCGAAATACAATCCAACCTGGAGATGTCATTGCATTCGCAGCAGGGAAAGAGAAATTGATTGAATTGTTAAATCAAGATGAATGTTTAGGCGCCAGAATTTATTATGGTATTGGTGATGACGGTCAAAAAAACCTAGTAATTGTTGGTGTAGATGCAAATGGTGATGACATGGAAAATGGGTTGATAATTGACCGTTTTTTTCCATGTCCGCAATTTTGTTCAAAAAAGAATAATTTGAACTCTTAATACCTAGACAATAAATAAATGCTAGAAAAATATTTCAATTTTCTAAGTTACTCTTCTTTTGCTTTTTCTATTTTTCCCATTGGAATTTCAATTTTTTATTTGTTTAAAAGATACAAATTTGATTTTTCATTGGCTGTAGTCTCTAGTGTTGAATTTTTATCAGGATTAAGTAATATTACTCTCGAATTTTGTGGTTTAGGTCATATTAAACTCCAATTTGTGATATATGACACGTCTATAAGTTTGATCTGGCTGATTTTATTTTTGAAG
>JACCDW010742807.1_pt1 | contig 15124 bp, 22 predicted proteins | sample 7449781 | NCBI WGS metagenome assembly JACCDW01 (sample SAMN15323449, study PRJNA562643) | freshwater metagenome | isolation source: river surface water | place: USA:Blue River Watershed | collected 2017-08-18
CCTTCTCATAGAATGACGGTACCTTATCGTATAGGTTGTGGGCACGGGAAGCCTTAATAACTTCTTCCGGTTTAGCATTATTAATCCAATTCAGTTCAGGTATTGCGTTTAAAGATGTATTCCATTCCACTTGTCGCATAGCAGTCATAAACCGCTTAGCGTAATCCTCGTCAGACTCATCCTTCTTTTGTTTACCAGATTCACCAAAGCGTACTTCACCGTACTCTCTGATTACCTTAAGATTCTCAGGGTCTTTATACAAGGACTCAAAAGGAATCTGTTCCTCTTTCTTAATACGCTGTACTTGCATATCAAGAGGCTTCTTGTTGACAATGGGTAAGTTAAACTCAGAAGTAGATTTCTCCTCTGGTGATACCAGTTGAGTGGTCTGTTCAGTTACAGTTGGGGTTGCGGATGTAGGTATTGCTTGTTTCTTTTGTGATAACCCTACAATCGGCAAGTCAAATTCACTAGCCATTTATTGTCCTTGTTGTTACTGCCAGTTTGTACCGTTCCAAGTCTTTACAGTATTGTCTTCTGCTCTGTATCGTTTACCTGCAACTAATTGACTTCCATCTATCCTACCGTCTGCTGTCTTTGGTATTGGTAGTACATCTTTAAATACTACAGATTTAGAAGGTTCTTTGTTTTCAGTAGTAGTAGTAGGTTTAGCTGGTGCAGCTGCAGGTGCTGCTGGTTTCTTCTCACCCTCAGCAGGAGCTACTGTTCTCCACGATACGACTTTACCTTTTTCTATGTTGGCATATGGCAATAGTGCGTCTTGTGAATTTCTTCCACCAATAATATTACCATCATTGTCTAAGATACCCATTGCAATCGCTTGGTTTTTGACTATCTTATTCTTTTGATCTTGGAATTCTCTAATCGAAGCAGCATCACCAACTATAGGTACATAGTCATTTGCTTCTGCATTAAATCTTACAGTGCCCTTAATTAAGAGAGGCTCCATTCCAACACGCAATGACTGGTTAAACACAGAATTAATTTGTGCTGTAGTTCTTTCTTTTCCTTCACCCTCTTTGAACTTGGATTCAATGATAGCATTTGCAGCTAACTTATCCATTAGCATCTTGCCCTTGCCAGTCTTTGTATCTCCACCATTTGCAACGAGATCCCTTAGCTGAGCTTGTACACTAGCAAGTGTATCTGGCTTCTTAAACTGTGAGAAGTCTACTACACCTTCAATCACAGCCTCTGACGGCATTACACCCTTGGCAGTAGCACGTACCTCTTTCAAGGACTTGCCAGTAGATGCCTCAAATTCAGCTTGTGCCTGAGCAAATGCAGGTGACTCTAGTCCAAATGCACCACGAACTACTTTCTGTGGGGCTTCAACTGTTGGGATAGCGATGGATGTAGACTGTTTAATGAACTCATCGGTAGTAATATCTGTCTTGCCTTTAGTTACAGTGTATAGCTTAGCAAAATCAATCTGATCTAATCCATCTTCATTAGCCTTTAACTGTTCTGCAACACGCTTAGCTACTGCTGGATTCTGTAATAGACCTACAACCTGTGCTTGAGTAAATCCAGTATTGTTAGCACCACGATATGAAGACAGTACATCTGCTGTGGCTTTTAACTCATCACGCTTAGTGCGTAACTTTTCTGTCTGCTCTTCAGATTGTTTCTGCAACTGTTCAAACTCACGCAAGGCAGCTTGACGGATTTCTTTATTACGTTTATCAATAGACGAAGCTGCTCCCTCAGAAGCACCAGCAATGAATGCACCTAAATCGAATCCCATATTATTCCACCATGTCGTTTGGTTTAGCCATTAAACCTTTTGGCTGTTCAACTGTCTCTTGTACAGGCTGTTGCTTTTCCTTCTTTAGTTCTGCAACAGCAAGTCTTGCCTGTCTACGACTAACTACATTCTCTTTAAATACTTGATCAATAGTTTCTACATATTCAACATCATGCATGTCAGCTACAGACATAAGTAATTCTTCTATTACTGGTAGGACTAAGATGCCTACATCGATTGTGTGATAGCCTTCCATGACAGAAGTCTTCATAAGAATGTTGGCAACATTACGAATAGGCAGACCAGATTCAATGATGTCTAATACCTGATCATAGTTATCTGGAGTACCTAGAATACGTCTTGTATAGAACTCCATAGCATCTTCTACAGAAACTAGATTAGGAGGATTCTCCCAAGGTCTATTGCCCGGCTCACTTGTAAGTGACATTCCGGGTACTGGAGCATTAATATATCCTGCATCTGCTGGCATTATTTCTTACTCCTTTTCATCTTAATCTCTTTTCTCTTTTGGCGTAGGGCATAAACAAACTCACCGATATTAGAAATCATATCTTGCTGTTGCTTTACTTCTTTGTTCATTACACTCTTAGGTGCAAGTAGACCACGAGCAGAATCCAGTTCCTTGGTAGAACTTTCTTTCTTGCTAATGTAGTCTTCTATTTTCTTTTTGTAAATGTCTACGCTCATATGTGTTTTACCTTATTATATTGGAAGACCATCAGTATCTATACGATCACCTGTGGTACTTCCCGGACCACTAAATAATCCACCAGCCCAGTTAATCAATTCACCTGCTTTGTCATAGCCCCAGTTAAAGATTTCACCGAAGACCTTAGCACCTGAAGTACCACTCAAGATTGTAGCTGCAGATGTACCAATGGTCTTAGTAATCTCAGCATCCTTAGCCATGGTTGCAGCTAAAATTGTAGCATTAGAAGAGATCTCTTGACGGGTTACTTGGTTTACACGATCAGCTGCATTCTCAGCAGATTTCCATGAGTACTCAATCTCATCACGGAACTGTTGCCACATATTGTTATACTCAACCATGGTAACTTCCATAGCTTTAGTGGCATTGAATTCATTGGCACGATTAATAGCTGCAGTGTTAGCAGTACTAATCTCTCTACGCCACTGGGCATTAGACTGGTCAATGACTAAGCGATTCTGAGCATTGAACTGGTCACGCTGATTCTGTACCTCAGCATTAAACTTAGATACAGTATTGGCTTGGTCTACATTAAACTGTGCCATAGCATTTGACTGCTGAGTATTGAACTGTTTTACTTGTGTAGTTAAGTTAGCAAAGAACTGGTCTGTCTGATTCTGACTGCTTGCATTAAACTGACGAGCAGCATTTACAGCAGCTTGATCTGTTAGGATAGACTGAATGTTAGACTGTGCCTTAAACATCTCTGCCTGTTGCTCATTGGACAGATTAGCCATATCCATTTGTAGGAATGTCTGAGCATTTACTACAGCGGCTTGTTGCCTATTGTTTAGGTTCTGTGTCTCTAAGTTAGCAATCTGAGCAGCCTCAGCCATAACAATAGCTTGTCTGTTATTCAGATTAGCTAAGTCCATTGTCTGTGCTAATCTTGCATTCTCTAAGGCAACCTGTTGCTGTGCCGTAAAATTCATATTAGCAATGTCAGCTACACGAGCAGCATTAGCTACACGGGTTTGGAATGCTTGGTCAAACTCTTGACCTAAGAACTGGGCACGTTGCTGTGCAGTTAATACTGCTACTTGCTGTCTGTTAGACAGATTCTGCATACCCATCTGCTGGAACACTTGGGCATCAGCACTTGCAATAGGTACAGCAGCCTCTAGGGTAGCTTGGATAATTGCTTGACCTGCTAGGCTAGATGCACCTAAACCACGAGCAGCCATCTGTGCTGTAGCATTACGTAACGATGCAGCAGCCCATGCTGGAGGATTACCAGTTTCAAAGTTAGCAGTTAGCTTAGCCAATTGCCCTTGAACTGTCATGTCTTCTGTCACTACACCCTGAGCAGCTTCTGCTTTAGCTAGGGTATTCTCTACCTGTGCCATATTAACTGCAGGACCAGAGATCATTTCACCGACTTGTTCACCACGTACAGGTGCACCAGTTACTTGTCTAGTTAAACCTTGAGCAGCATCTAACTGACCAACAGCAGTCTCAGTAGGTGTAGCTTGTGCAGCTTGTACTTGTGCTTGCTGTGATACAGTACCCTGTGCAGGTTGAAATGCAGCAGCTGCCTGTTGTACTGCGGGTGCAGCTTGTGCTGCTTCCATTGTAGCTGCTGGTGTAATAGTGGGAGCAGTTGTAGTGGCTGCAGTTATAGGTGCAGCAGGTGTAACCTGAGCAGCCTGTGTTGGGGCTAACTCTGTGGTAAGCGTCTGACCGGGTTGAACTGTTTGCAGTGCAGGTGCTACTTGAGCAGCTTGGGGTTGAATCGGCATACCAGTTGCTGCATTGGTAGTTGTAGTACCAGCAGGTACATTAGTTTTAGGGACTGCTGTATCTGTTCTATAGTTTGCATTATAAAATTGATTAAATGCATCAGCATCAGAAGCCAATCCAAAGTCTTGTCCGAATTGATCTTTGCCAGTAACTTGTAATGTTGCAGGTGGCAATTGACCAGACTCTATCATTTTCTGAGCATCAGCTTCTTGTTGCTTTTGAAATGCGGTTCTAGCTTCTTGATAGTTTGCAGGCAATGTTACTCCACCCTCTGCATACTTCCTAACCATACCACCACGATTCATAAACTTAGTACCAATCATGGCATACTTACGTGCCTCAGATGGACTGGAGTTTAAGTACTCATCAAACATTTGCATAGGACCGTCATAGCCCATTCTACGAGCTACGATTTCCCTTTGTTTTTCTGTGAATGTTTTATCTGCCATATCTTAAACCCTAGTAATTTTATTTAGATTCAAATAATGCTTTTTCATCTTTTCTTCTATTGAGTAAACCTTTAAGTACCTTACCACCAGCCATGCAATACTTCAATAGTTCTTCAGCAGCACCCTCATAATCTTGTCTATTAATCTTTTGACGGAGTGTGCTTCTTTGTAGTGTTCCCAAGCCAACATTAAAGCTAAAGCTAACAAGAGCATCGAACTGACCTTGAGTGAGAGGAACGGTACAGTATCGTTCAACACCCTGTTCAAATCGATTAAGATCTTTTCTAAGAATATCGTCACATTCTTCGCTTGTTATTTTTCTATCCCATCCTGTAGGTATAGGCAAATTCTTTCTTTCTGCAAGGGGTACACGAGCATGAGTAGGATCTATTACATGCCCAACACCAATAGTCCACAATAAAGCTGGACACTGGTATGGAGTAAAGCGTACACCTTCATGGTGTTTTATCATTTTAATAGCTTTATCGCTAACCTGCATAGTATAGCAAACTTACTTTTTAAATGCCTGAGTACCGAACCAGAAGGCTATAATTGCAGCAAGTATCTGCATCTCATCGCTATCAAAGATTAGGATAATGGATTCAGCAAATGCAGCACCAGAAGACCAAGCCCACCAGATGGAGGCAATATCTACTACAATAAGCAGGAACACAAATAGGTAGGTAACCATTGGACGTACAGATGCCCTGAGATTAATTACCCACTGGGAAGCACCCTTACCAATCTCAATATCATGAGCATACATAGCACTTCTTTCTTGTGCCTGTGTTTCCATTTGAACTTGCTCAGTCTTGATCTCCTCAATCCTAGCCTGTGCAGCATAGCCACGCTCTAGCATTTGGAGTTCTCTTTCCATCTGCATACGGGCTAGTTCTAGTTCATGGGACTTATCCGACTTGTCTTGAAAGAAGTCTAGTAATTTAGGTAGCCCACCCATTAGGAATGACAATGCAGTTGAGATTAGTGTTAACATTATTTACCCTTTATGACCCCAAGTAAGGTAGTAAGCAATGACTGCAGCCACTGCATAGCACATAAGCATTGCTCTACGAGCCTTTGCCAAATCTTTTTTAAACTCTCTATTAAGTTCATTGTCCTGTTTCTCTATCTTTTGTTTAATGGATTCGATTTCACCCCAGCGTTTAGAGCCATGCCTCTTAATGAAATCTGCTTTTACTTTAGCTTCTTCAATACGGATGGTTTCTTGTCTTTGCCATTCTATTAATGCCCGTTTGAAGTACTGCTCTTTAAGTACCTGAGATTCTCGTATCTGTCTTTTACGCTCTAGGTCTTTCTGCTGTGCTGCTGTTGCTGCTTCCTTCTGTACATCGGTAATACTCTTTGTTATAGAATGACTAGCCTGCCGACTAGCATCCATACTACTAGTTACAGACTTTGCTCCTTCTAAAAACCCAAATTGATCTGACATGATTCATGGTCATTTTCTAAATACAAGATCTGCCATCCAAGTTACAAAGCCACCAAATACAGAGGCAGCACCCATAATAGCCCACAAGCTACCCTTAGACCTTTCAGCCATCATGACAAGCTTTTTAATGTCAGCTTCCATGGTGTCAATCTTTTTCTCCATGGTCTCTACTTGGGCAACTAACTTGCCGTATTTATAGGGATCTAAGAAATCTTCAGACATTATTTAACCTATTTGCTTGTTCAGCTTTAAATGCTTCATAGGCAGCCTTGACTTCGGGTGTCCATGCCGCATTGCAAATATCTTTGACCTTTTGTTCTTGGTTGCTAATGTCGGAATCAGGAGTTAATACCCAACGATGAAATGTGCGAGATACAAACTCACCATCTCGTTCAATAATGGTAGCCTGACGGACTTGGATGTTCCAATCGTTTACGACTTCAATTTGGTCAATTTTTGTAGATTCTGTGAGTGCCATAATTATTCCTTAAACGAAATACCATCCCTGAGCATCTAAATAATCTCCACCTGAAACACCAGAAATATCTGTATCAACGTTACTAGCATTATTTAATAGTCCTCTATAAGATAGATATGTTTCACCCGGTGCTACCCATGGTGATATTTGTGTTGCAGATGTTCCCCAATTTACGCCAATTGTAAATACACCGCCTAAGTTTTGTTGAACATTGGATGAATTGCTTGAGGTAAACGGTAAGCCTGCAACTCTTACAACACCAGAACCCCCAGAAATAGTATTGACTTGAATACGTAAAGATATGTACACCATCCGCCCAATTTTTGTGTAAAAACCATACCTATTACTGTAAGTTACGGTTGGAGCACTAATACCAGCATCTAACACTGGTGTAAAAGTACCTTCCTCATAATCATCTAGCGTATTAGCGTCTGTGCTTGCTGATTGAGTAGCGGGAAATGTAATACCTGAACCTGATGTAGAAGGAGTGGCTCCGCCCACGCCCATAGTGGTTGCAACGATTGGAGTTGTTAATGTCGTGCTGGGAAGAATCATCCCGCCTTGTACTTGTGTCAAAGCCATTATGGTAGCTCCTTAATAAAATCGTCTGCTTGTTCTTGTGTCATTACATTCCCATCGGCATCTTGCAGTTCTGCACCAGCTAAGACTTCTTTTTTGAAGGTTTGGTAGTCGGTGTTGGCTGGGTCAAATGGGATGAAAGCATGGTCAGATAAACGAACAACGCTATGCGTATTGCCGTCCATCCCATGCGAAGAAAGCCTATAGTTGCTCATAATTCTGAACTCCCCTCAATATGCCCCTGTATAAATGTATAAGTTGATGAAGCGACAGACAAATTAACTACAGTCGTACTGTCATCAATTACACTCACGGCTACATCTGTACCTGTGCTAGTTGTATACCCCGTCCATGACCCTAAAGTGAATTGAGGACTGTTTGACCAAACTCGTATTGTTGGATTAGTTCTTTTTTGAACTTTCCAGCTAAATGTCCCGCAATAAGATGTTCCATTAAAATTAAAAACATTACCTGCAAACTTTACAATACCTGAATTATCTGTCGGAGTTGCTCCACCTTGCCAAGTTTTTTCAAAATAGCGTTGGCAAAGTATCAATTCAGTTCCATAAGGTCTGTAATCAAAGCTAGTAGCTGTAGAGCCTACCTCAAGCTGAACTCCTGTGATGTAGAAAGTTGCTCCATTTGTGCCGACAAAATTTACACAGCCTGATGGAACATACAAAGAACCACTAGACCAAGCATTTGCTGTCGCACCAGTATAATTAGAACCATATCCTAAAGTCCAAACTATTCTTAGCCCTGTTGTATTATTAGTTGTCCAAGACCCAGTTAAATCGCCAGTCAAAGTAATTGTTTTATATTCCCAAGTATTTGCCGAATTAATAACATAACTTGTTGGATAAATCCTTGAACCATCATTGTTAGTCAGCCACATTCCAAAAGTGCCTGTTAAAGAAGATTGAACCCAAAAAGATAATGTAACAGTTTTGGCATTAGAAGTTCCAAAACCTAAATCTGCTGTATTAAATCCTTCAATATACTGCTGTAATTGAAAAGCATCTGTTGAACTTAGCGAATATGCTGATGATGATGTTAATTTAAGGCTATTTACAAAGCCTGCAGGGGCTGTTGATGATTGTTGAACTGTAAACTTTGATGCTTGAGTTCCAAGTGCGTTCCATCTATCCACAGTATAAACATTTGAAGCTGGGACTGTAACACTAGAACCAGCATTACGCTGGTCAATCGTCATATTTCCATTAATTATTCGATTTCGAAAACTTGGCGATACCCCAACAGAAGCCTGTTGCGCCAACGATACGGCATTAGTCATGATTGCTCCTTACGCTGTTTGTGCCAAAGTTTAATTGATTCTGAACGCTTTCTTTTAGTTTCTTCAGATTGCACTTGTTTTTTCATACGCTCACTAGCAGATTTTTTCCATTCATCGGTATGTTTACGACCTTTGTTTGGATGTTCCTCTATTGAACTCCAATACTTGCGTTGTGATTCAGACATCTTGGCACGTGTTTCTTGTGTATGTGGCTTACCTAATTGTGGTGCATGGTAAACATACTTAGTTCTTCTGCCGCCTTTTTCAAGGTTGTACCCATTTGGAGTGAGAGTGTCGATTACATTAATCCAGAACTTTTCCACAAAATCTAGGGTTTTGTCATCAGAGATAGAGTCACAAATAACATCATAGGTAAAGTTATTAAACCCATGCTTTTTATATGCGGCACGAATGGCGTGTCCGTGTCCCTGTCTAGAATGACGGGTAATAGTCTGCCCAACGTATTGCTTACCGTTTAAGTTATTGGTAACGCAATAGACACGACCAGTCATTCTATAGCTCCTAATTGTTCATCGGTTGGGCGGGGGAGTGTGGGATGTTCCCACTTGGCGATGTAATCGCCTTTTCCGTCTGAATCGTTTTGTAGTGTGATAACGCCAGAAGCAAAATCAAAGTTTGCGAGTTCTGGATATAGGGAAATTATTTTTTCGTATAAAGTCATTATGCCGCCCTTACCAATGAACCAGTCATATAAGTATTGTACCCAACGCCTGTGCTTGAGCCGCCTTGAATTGCAAGGCTAGAGCCAGTAAAGTATGTATACAAATCAATATAATCAGTTGTTCCGTTGCAATAAATTAACGCAGAACCATAAGTTCTATATGTGCTTGAGTTAGTGTAATCACCTAAAGAAACCCATCCTGAGCCGTTTTTAAATAAAGCAACAATAACTCTAGTTGGAGTATTTCCACCTAAATTGGAAACTCCACCGCTTATTTGATAATATCCAGCAACAGTAGGTGTAAATGTAGAAGAAGCAAAGTTGTTGTTAGTATCAAACACTTCTGCACCTAATGTAACTTTAGTAAATGTAGCGGCAGTTATGCTTTGGTCTACTGAAGCGTATGCAAAAAACGCTGGCATATTACCGCTAACCATTGCTGTGCCTGTTACTGCGGGCAGTGTTATGTTCCCACCGCTTGTTGGCAGCGTTGTTAAATTAGCAAATTTGGCAGATGTTACCGAAGCATCATTAATATATGAAGTTGTTACGGCATTTGCCACCGCTGGAATTGCGTTTAATACGGAGGATACATAGAACGACTCGGTGACTACCAAATCGCCAGACGATGCACCTGAAGCCAAGACCACTGTCGTTCCGTTTGTTGCGGTGTAATCCGCAGTTCCTAACAATGCTCCGTTGCGATAGACATTAATGTATCCAGCGGTATAACTTGGGACTGAGAATGTTGTCTGACCAGCAGTCGCTGTGAACTCGGTCTGGGTTCTGTAGGCGGTAGATGTTACGCCACTAGCGGGGATGCCTAGAAAGCGTACTGAGATATTGCCTGTGCCAGCGGGGGGTGCGGCAGAGAATGTAAGGGTTGTACCTGATACGCTATATGTGCTTGGGTCTTGTAAGACACCTGAGACCGCTACCAAGATTGAGTTGGTATTAGCGGGTGCGACAGATAGAGTGAATACAGTACCAGAGCCGTTAGCCGAGAATGTATCGGTTACGAAGGCTGCTGTAGTTGGTTGTGCGCCTATGTATGACATAAGTTATTCCTTCGGGAAACGGTCTTTTACTGCTTGAATCTGGGCTTTCCATGCGTCTATGCCTTCATGGAAGATGGTGTCAAACTGGTCGGCAAATGATGGATAAGCTGCGGCACGGAGGTCTTTATAAGCGTTAGCATCTACATAAGCCTGAACTGCGGCTTTATCGTATGCGACTTCGTTGCCTTCTGCATCGTAGGCTGTCTTGCCCACTGTGCGGACTACGGATGGGTTTAGTGCGTAAATAACGCTTGCAAATTCTTTTGTATTCATGCCGCTATCTCCAAAAGAGTAATGAATGAACGAGTTTCTTGAACTGTGTCATACCAATTAAAAGCCGCACCATTACTTCTATTGTTATGTGAAGCAAATTGCACTTTGTAAGTAAAAGAACTTGTTGTATTTGGAGAATGTAAATATGAAGTGCTTAAACTGCAAGTGGCGTTATAAGTTGTGCTATTGTTCCAGCCAAGCCCGTTTCCAAGACTTGCTAACACATTATTAGAACCATCAACTAAACGATAATTAGCACCAGCATCGGTGTTACTATTATTGGCTTTTCCAAGACCGTTTAATGAGCATAAAACCAAAACTCTATTTGATGCGCTTGTTGGTGTTATTGACGCAGACAAACTAGTATCAGCATAAGTTGAAGATGATGATGTTTGATAAGTAGTATTCATTACACTAACCACTTGAATTACAGAGCCACTAGGCGCACTAGCGTCAGGGAGTGTACCCGTAACCGCACTAGCTAAAGGAATTAAACTTACTGGCATTATGGTAACTCCTTCACAAAGTCTTTTGCCTGTTCTGCGGTCATGGTGTTGCCGTCTGCGTCTTGTAACTGCGCCTTGTCTTCGAGGATGGCGATCTTGAAGTTAGCGTAGTCGGTGTTCGCTGGGTCGAATGGGATACCAGCATTATCTGATAGTCTTGAAACACCAATTGTTTCGCCAGTTGCTTCTCTAAAAATTAGTTTGTACATTTTATAACTCCGCAGAAATAACAATTTTCGTACTACCTTGTGGTGTTACATTAACTACTCTATTGTTTGCAGATAAGCCAGTAAATCCATCATTGCGTAAAGCTAAAACTGGATTACCAGCATTAAAGTTTGTTACAGTTGTTGTTCCAGTACTTAATACCGCAGCACTAGCACTAAAAGCCGCTACAGAAGTTGTTGTAACTGTTGGCGATGCTCTTAAAAGTGCATTTAAAGGCAGTGTAAAAAATGCACTATCTGTTCCTTCCCCTCTACCAGCTAACATAAATACATCTGAACCAGTTGTTAGTTGTGTGTAATACCTCTGACACAAAGCCAATTCAGCACCGTATGAACCACCCGCTAGTGTGAAGGTCGTTGCCTGTGTGCCTACTTCGAGTTGTACGCCTGTGAGATACCAAGTAGCACCGTTTGTTCCAACGACTGAGGTTGCTCCTGTGGCTGAATAATATGTTGCTCCAGCCCATGCACCAGCAGTACCGCTAAGATTAGACGCAGCACCAATGCTTAAAAATATCTTAATTCCAACGCCATTCGTTGCTCCTACCCATGTTCCACTTGTGTCACCAGCAACAGTAATAGTTTTATATTCCCAAGTGTTTGCAGATGAAATTGTGTAAGTAAATGGATAACTTCTATCACCAGCACTATTTGCAAAAGCACCGCCAAAAGTGCCAGTTAATGAAGAACGAACCCAAAATGACAAAGTAACTGTTTTAGCATTGGCAGTTCCCCATCCTAAATCAGCAGTATTAAAGCCTTCAATAAATTGATTTATGCTAAAAACTTCACTTGTTCCAATGGTATAAGCAGAAGAAGAAGTGCATCCCAAATAATTAGTAAAGCCTGTTGGTGGGGTTACTGAACCAGCGTTTTGCTGAATTGTATATTTGCTATTCGCAGTAGAATAACTCATCCATCTATCAAGTGTGTAAGGTGCTAAAGATGAAGATGTAACACTAGCACCAGCGTTTCTTTGGTCAATAACCATATTGCCGTTGATAATTCTGTTTTTGTTATTAATACCTAAATCTTGCTGGGTGTTTGCATCTAATGTGTTCCAGCTAACGGTGTTCTGACTTGGGGTAATAGCCTGAGTCGTAGTGCTGAGATAACGCACATAGACGTTATTGGTTCCGCTTGACGGAGCAGATGTAAAGGTAATAGTCGTACCGCTGATGGTGTACGCATCGTTAGGGACTTGAACAACGTTATTGACTACCGCCTGAATGTCGTTAACAGAGGCTACCGTGCGGGATAAGGTAAACGCAGTCTGAGCGCCTGTGCCGTTGAAGTAGTCAGTACCAGAGATAAAACTCTGGGTGGTTGGTGTATTACCAAGGTATGCCATTAGGTGATCTCCAAGAGACTCGCAATAACATCTGCAGAACTAGCAGCAGAACTAACTACTTTAAGAACATCGGCAGCTTCTAGAACCAATTTCTGATCTCCACCAATCGGGACTAACGAACCACCTACAGGTACTGTTGCACCTTTAACGATGTAATAATCCGTAGCACTAGAGGTCACATACACATCGACAGTGATAGGACTTGATATGATGTTACCAATTGTCATACCAATAATCGTAGTCTGTGTTGCAGACGGACATGTGTATACTGTAGATGCCGAAGTACCGACAGCTTTACTAAATTGATTTTTGAATGTATTAGCCATTTGTGTTCCTTAAATATTCAATTGCTCTTAACATGATTCCTTCATCTTCTCTTAAATTTCCGATGCCGGTATTGCAGTTACTACACAGAAGACCACGCACTTTACCTGTTTCATGGTTATGATCTACTGCAAATGCCTTACGTTTACCTGTATCTGTTGTACCACATATTGCACATCCACCTCCCTGTGCCTCCAACATTGTTAGGTATTCTGCGTAACTAATACCAAAAGCACGTTGTAGTTTTCTATCTTTATCACTTAAATAGTCATAAGGTCTTTTATGCTTATTCTTGTGATAATTTTCTACTTCATATTCCCTTCTACACACAATACAGTACGGTCTAATACCATCTTTATACCCTTTGCCTTTTGGAAAATCCTCAATAGGTTTTTCTTCATGGCAGGTTTTACATACTTTAATACTCATCCGAGAGCTATAGATAAAGCGACTGCTGTACCTGCCGGATCAAAGTCTGTTGTATTTGCAGTAGCTGCTGTTCCTAAACCTAAACTTGTTCGTGCTGTTGCTCCAGACTCCAATACAAAGTTAGTACCATTGCCTACAATAAAACCATCGTCAGTAGGTGTTAGTCCTGCAATATCAGCCAATTGTGCATCATAGGCTTGTACGTCAGTTCCAATTGTTAGACCTAAAGATGTCTTTAATGTTGCACCAGATTCAACTACAAAGTTAGTGCCATTACCAATAATGACACCGTTATCTGTAGGAGTTAGTCCAGCAATATCTGCAAGCTGGGCATCATACCCTTGTACATCGGTACCGATTGCAAGACCTAATGAGGTCCTTAATGTATTGCCTGTCTCTACTACAAAGTTAGTACCATTGCCGATTATAACACCGTTATCGGTAGGTGTCAATCCTGCTACGTCAGCTAACTGTGGGTCATACCCTTGTACGTCTGTACCGATAGCTAAACCTAAAGCACTTCTAGCACCAGATGCAGTTGTAGCACCAGTACCGCCATTTGCAATGGGAAGTGTGCCAGTAATATCGGCAGTACTAATATTAAGATCATCCCAAGAAGTATTAGTACCGTCTGTCTTTAGGTACTTACCAGAGTTAGTAGATTGGGAAGGCAGGAGATTGTTTAATGCTGCATTAGCTGTACTAGCACCAGTACCACCATCGGCAATAGCCAAGTCGGTAATGCCAGTGATAGATCCACCAGAGATAGTTACATTGTTTGCATCTTGGGTAGCAATAGTACCAAGACCAAGGGATGTCCTTGCAGTAGCACCAGACTCAGCAACAAAGTTAGTTCCGTTACCTACAATAAAGTTATTGTCTGTTGGAGTTAAGCCAGCAATGTCGGCAAGCTGAGCATCGTATGCCTGTACATCGGTACCGATTACTACACCTAATGTAGTACGGGCAGCAGAAGCATCGGCATCATCAATTAAAGTGCGACCAAATGAGGTGAGGTCTGTAACTGCTGCAGTACCAGAACCTGTGAAGTATGGGAGTTTATTAGAAGCAGATGTAAGACCTGCTAAAGCAGCAAGCTCTGCATCATAAGCTTGTACGTCAGTTCCAATGACAACACCAAGGGTAGTACGAGCAGCAGAGGCATTGGCATCATCTACAAGGGATCTACCGAAGGATGTGAAGTCAGCTACAGCTGCAGTGCCAGAACCAGTGAAGTACGGAACTTTATCAGCTGCGGATGTCAAACCAGCAAGTGCAGTAAGTTCTCCATCAAGTGGTTGTTTGTTATCTAACTGAGTTTGAATAGCGGATGTTACACCGTCAACATAGTTTAACTCCGTACCTGTTGGGGTGATGACAGTACCATTTAATTCTAGGGTATCAATATATGCAGTACCGTCAATGTATGCATCTTTGAATTGGAATGTAGAAGAACCTAAGTCAACGGTATCGTCTGTCTTAGGTGTGATAGCACCAGTAGAAACTACGAGATCTTGTGCAGGACCTACTTTTGTAATTGGGGAACCATTAGCTGCCCCATCGTGATTGTGTCCTGTGCTTGCATTAAACGCTGCTTGTAACGAATCAAATTCGCCATCTAAGTCTGAAGCATTAATAATATTACCGTCAGCAATATTGTTGACTGTATCGTTACGTGTATATCCAGTTGCCATATCTATTTACCTTGTCTTTTACCGTCTATCGTAAGTAGCGTATTCTAGTGTTGCAGCGTCAAGTGAAAATGCAGGATCAGTACTTTCAGATA
>JACCDW010153958.1_pt1 | contig 15120 bp, 11 predicted proteins | sample 7449781 | NCBI WGS metagenome assembly JACCDW01 (sample SAMN15323449, study PRJNA562643) | freshwater metagenome | isolation source: river surface water | place: USA:Blue River Watershed | collected 2017-08-18
ACACCCACTGCACGTCCATCCATGAAACTGTACGGATTTCTGCTGACCTTAGTGCTGCTCTCCAGCTTGAGTGGTTGCGCGGTGATCGCCGTCGCGGATGCCGCGGTCACTGTCGCCGCCACTGGCGTGAAGGTCGCAGCAAAAACCGTGGGAGCCGTGGCCGACGCCGTGATCCCGGACGGGGACGACTGAGTCCGCACGCGGGTGCGGGGCATTCCACCAGCTGTCAGCAACTCTTCATGACGGGCGCAGCCGCATAGCCCTGCCGGACACACGCCCACAATCCCGATGCTTGCCGATGACCCCGGCGCTCGGTCACGACATTCCACCCGGGATGCAAATCATCTCGATGAAGGTCCTTCAAAATCCGGCGTCGACCTTGAGACGCCCGTCGTAATGCAATCTGCAATCCACTCTCGCGTTCCGAACCAAGAGAAGGCTTCGATCTGCGCGATCGGATGCAGTCCGTCGCCACTGTCATCAGTGAAGTGCCTCGCACTGCGAATTCCACCGCCCGATCCCTTCCGGGGGATTTCGCTGATACCATCCGCAGCGCCCGTGACGCCGCCCGGAATGGCGGCGACCTGAAAAATATCAGGACAACAAGTCCATACATGCAATACCAGAGGAGACTTCCTTGCAATCCCATCCCGATTCCGTTGCGGCGGCTGATCCCGCGCGCGACACCCTTTACCGCAAAATAGCCCTGCACTTCCTGCCGCTGCTCTGCCTGTGCCTGGTCGCGGCCTATCTTGACCGCGTCAATGTCGGCTTCGCCAAACTGCAGATGCTCGACGACCTGAAGTTCAGCAACACCATCTACGGTTTCGGCGCAGGCATCTTCTTCCTCGGCTATGTGCTGTTCGAAGTGCCGAGCAACGTATTCCTTCACAAGGTCGGCGCGCGCCTGTGGATCGCCCGCATCATGATCACCTGGGGACTGATCGGTGCCGGCATGGCCTTCGTGAAGACGCCGACGCAGTTCTATGTCCTGCGTTTCCTGCTCGGCGTGGCCGAGGCTGGTTTCATTCCCGGCGTGCTTTACTTCCTGTCCTGCTGGTTCCCGTCTGCGCGACGCGGCAAGGTGATCGCGCTGCTGCTGGCGGCCGTACCTTTGTCGAGCGTGATCGGCGGCCCGCTGTCGGGATGGATCCTGTCGTCGTTTGCCGGTGTCGGCGGCCTGCGCGCATGGCAATGGCTGTTTCTGCTGGAGACCATTCCTTCGGTCCTGCTGGGCTACGCGGTCATCCGCATGCTGAGCGACAAGCCCTCCGGCACGCCCTGGCTGAGCGCCGAGGAAGCCGCGATCGTGACGGAAGACATCGCAAAGGAAGCGGAGCGCAACCAGTCGCATTCGAGCATGGCCAGCGCTTTCAAGAGCGGCCTCGTCTGGCAGCTGACCGTCGCCTATTTCTGCATCGTCAGCGCCGTGTATGTGCTGATCTTCTGGCTGCCCACGCTGATCAAGCAGAACGGCGTCAGCAACCCGGTGCACATTGGCCTGCTGACTGCCATCCCGTACTTCGCTGCGATCGTCGCGTCGATCTACAACAACGCGATGGCTGACAAGCACCGCGAGCGCCGCTGGCACACCGCCGTGCCTTGCGCCGTCACGGCGCTCGGCCTCGCGCTCGCCGGCATGCATTTCGACAGCCTCGTCGTAACGATGCTGATCCTGACCGTGACCGCAGCCGCCGCGTCGACGACGCAAGCCGCGTTCTGGAGCGTACCGCCGACCTTCCTGAACGGCGCGGCTGCTGCGGCAGGCATCGCGCTGATCAATTCCGTCGGCAATATCGGCGGCATGGTCAGTACGTCAGTCGTGGGCTGGATCACCGACGTGACCGGTAATGCGCAGAACAGCCTGATTCTGTTCGGCGGCATGCTGCTGGTCAGCGTCGTGCTGGTGCTGAAGCTGCCCGCGCGGTTGGTCAACCACTAACGGCAGGCCACTTCTTTTTGCGCACTAACGGAAAGCCACCTGCGAAGGTGGCTTTCTTGTATCCGGGCCACCTGTTGTGGCCAGCCGGCGCAACGAAAGTTCACCGCGATTGAGCCGACACAAACGCATCCCATCGCGCGCTTGTTTTGCGAAGCCCCGAAAAAACCACGCATCACCAGACTGGTCAGAGTTTTGTCAACCACTGGAGAAATGCGATGAACAAAAGGCTTCTTGCATCCGCGGTCCTGGGGCTGCTGGCTAGCGGATCGGCGATTGCGGAGTCAGGGCTGACCTTGTACGGCAACATCGATGCGTCGCTGGTGAACGCTACCGGCATAGGGGAAACCTCGGACCGGCGGCTGAGTTTTGGGGAAGGCAACTGGGCGCCGTCGGTGTGGGGACTGAAAGGCACCGAAGACCTGGGCGGCGGCATGAAGGCCCACTTCCGGCTCGAAGGCGGCTTCAGTGCAGGCACCGGCGCCATCGCTAACGGCGGTACGACTGGTGTGTTCAGCCGGATGGCCAATGCCGGCGTCAGCGGTCCGTTCGGCTCGGTGACAGCCGGCCTGAACCTGTCGCCTTTCATTGCCGCGTACACGTCGACGCTGGGACTCGCAGGAAACAACTTTTATGTGCCAGCGCTGCTGATGCACCGCGAAGGCAGCGTGATCAGCGGGACCGGCACAACAACCGGATCACCCGTCCCCGCTTTCCCGGGAGGCACCGATGCCGATCCCTCGCTGGGGACGACCGGCGGCTTCTTCATACCGAATTCATTCACTTACAGCCTGCCCTCCGAGCTGATTGCAGGCGTGACCGGCAGTGTGATGTACGCGCTCGGCGGCGTGCCGGGTGCGAACCGGCAAAACCGCTTCGTGTCGGCCAATCTCGGCTATGCGTTTGGCGACCTGAACATCGTGATTGCCGGCTCCGACCGCGACCAGCAATACAAGCAGTACCTGGTCGGCGCGAGCGTGCCTATCGGCCCGATCAAGCTGGCTGCCAACTACGTGCGCTTCGATCCGGCGATCGGCGGATCGAGCAACACCTACATTCTCGGCGCGCAGATGAAGGTGATTCCCAGCACCAGCGTCGGCATCAACTACGCACGCAACGACAGCGCGGGCACGCCGGAGATTTTCAACGTCTCAGCGGTTTACGCGCTGTCGAAGACGACCAATCTCTACGCCGCATTCAACCGGGCAACCGATGGCGTGCCCTCCTCCTACTCGGGCAACGTTGACGCGGGAGCCGACCCGACGCTGGTGCAAACCGGCTCGTCGAATGCGGTCATCCTCGGTATACAGAAAGGCTTCTGACCACGATCGCCTGCGCGTAATGCCCGGCCCGATGTGCCGGGCCGCGGCTCATGGTTGCGGCACGGTCTTGCGAATCCGCTTGGGCCGAAAGACTTCGGCATCTTCGTAAAAGGCAGGATCTTGCCCCGGCCACCAGCCGGGCACGCCCAGCACCGGCAAGTGACAGAAGTCTGCGCTGCTGAACCCGGGGCGAAGCTGCATTGCCACACGCTCATCGAGGTCGGCGATCCTTTGCTCAGGCGACAGGTCAAACCATGCGGGTTCGACCTGAACGACCCATGCATGCGCAGTGATGGATTTGTACGGCGCCAGCAGCTTTTCGACCAGCGCATGACCGAACAACACGACATCGCAATCGGTAGCGAACTGGTCACGCGCTCTCAACAGCACGGTCTTCCAGTCATGCTCGCGTAACGCGTGCAACAGCCGTGGATTGCTGCTGACGACGAGCGCGGCGTTTTCGTCGAACAGCGTGGCAGCATCGCGCTGGCGGCCGCGCGTACCGGCGGCGGCGGGCGCGGCAAATGCGCGCGCATGCAGTGCATTCAGCTCGCGCTTGATGCGCGGCATGTGCAGCCAGGCCAGCGCGTTGAAAAAGTCATGCAGGTTGTCGCGTGTCGGCACGGCCCCGGTGGCGGCAATGTGCGCCTCGTAGGGCGTGCCGGTGGGCAGCTGTTCCTGCGGGATGAATTGAATGGCCTGACCGTTCAGATTCTGCAAGCCGCGCCCGGCCGCCATTTCACAGGCGGCCGCAATCCAGTCATCGCGCCGCGCCAGCGGCTCACCCAACTCGCGCAGGAAGGCCAGCCAGGGCCGTTCCCACGCGATCGTATCGAAGGCCATCGCCTCCGGCCGTCAGGCGAATTTCCAATGCAATGGCTGTCCCGCATCGAGCGGCACCAGCGTGGCGTCGCCCATGCGAACTTCGTCGGGAATGATCCAGTCGGTACGCTGCAGCGTGACCTTGTCGGCATTGCGCGGCAGCCGGTAGAAGTCCGGGCCGTGGAAGCTGGCGAAGCCTTCGAGCTGCTCCAGCGCGCCGGCCAGTTCGAAAGCCTGCGCGTACAGTTCCATCGCGTGCAGCGCGGTGTAGCAGCCGGCGCAGCCGCATGCGTGCTCCTTCAGGCCTTTCGGATGGGGCGCCGAATCGGTGCCAAGGAAGAAGCGCGGATTGCCAGAGGTCGCGGCCTGCAGCAGCGCCTGCCGGTGGGTCTCGCGCTTGAGCACGGGCAGGCAGTAGTAGTGCGGCCGGATCCCACCCTTGAAGATCGCATTGCGGTTGTACAGCAGGTGATGCGCGGTGATGGTGGCGCCGATATCGCCTTCAGCGTCGCGCACGTAGTCGGCCGCATCTTTGGTCGTGATGTGCTCGAACACGACGCGCAGGTCGGGCAGCGACTTGCGCAGCGGCTGCAGCACGCGCTCGATGAACACGGCTTCACGGTCGAACAGGTCGATGTCGGCATCGGTGACCTCGCCGTGGATCAGCAGCGGCAGGCCGAGCTCCTGCATCGTCTCGAGCGCCCCCATGCAGCGCTTGAGGTCAGTGACGCCGGCATCGGAATTGGTGGTCGCGCCGGCCGGATACAGCTTCACTGCCTTCACAAAACCGCTGTCGACCGCGCGCCGGATCTCGTCGGCGCTGGTGTTGTCGGTCAGGTAGAGCGTCATCAGTGGCTCGAAACGCATGCCCGCGGGCAGCGCGGCAAGGATGCGCTCGCGGTAGGCAGCGGCCATCGCGGTGGTGGTCACCGGTGGCTTCAGGTTCGGCATCACGATGGCGCGACCGAACTGCCGCGCAGTGTGCGGAACCACATCGGCCAGCACGGCGCCATCGCGCAGGTGCACATGCCAGTCATCGGGACGCGTGAGGGTGATCGAGGTAATGCTGGACATGGCGTGAAAGGCGACGTAGTTGAAGGAAAGCCTGAAATTTTACAGGACGGCTGCAGGCGGCTTCAGCGTACCACCGCCGCCTCGGCAGGACTGTCTGGCGAAGCACTATCCGCATCATCCTTGCGCGCCTGCTGGCGCTCCCACATGTCGGCATACAGGCCGCGCGCAGCCAGCAGCTGCGCATGGGTGCCGCGCTCGGCGATGCGTCCGCGGGACATGACGAGGATCTGGTGCGCGTCTGCGATGGTCGACAGCCGGTGCGCAATCACGAGCGTCGTGCGATCGCGGGCGATGTCTTTCAGCTGCGCCTGTATCGCCTGCTCGGCCTGCGAGTCCAGCGCCGACGTGGCCTCGTCGAACACCAGGATCGCGGGATTTTTCAACAGTGTGCGTGCGATCGCAACGCGCTGCTTCTCGCCGCCCGACAGCTTCAACCCGCGCTCGCCCACCGTGGTCTGGTAGCCGTCGGGCAGGCTCATGATGAAATCATGGATATAGGCGGCGCGCGCCGCGGCGACGATCTCGTCATGGCTGGCACCGGGACGGCCATAGCCGATGTTGTATTCGATCGTGTCATTGAACAGCACCGTATCCTGGGGAACGATGCCTATGGACTGGCGCAGCGATGTCTGGGTGACCTGCCGGATGTCCTGTCCGTCGATGCGGATCGCGCCGCTGTTGACGTCGTAAAATCGGAACAGCAGCCGTGCCAGCGTCGATTTGCCCGAACCGCTGTGCCCGACCACCGCGGTGGTCGTCCCCGCGGGCACGGTGAAATCGACACCGTACAGGATCTGCCGCTTGGCCTCGTAGCTGAAATCGACCTGCTCGAAGCGCAATTCGGGACCTGCGATCTTCAGCGGCGCGGCGCCGGGTCCGTCGGCCACTTCCCGGTGCTGGTCAAGCAGGGAAAACATGCGCTCCATGTCGGCCATGCTCTGCTTGAGCTCGCGATAGATAACGCCGAGGAAGTTCAGCGGTATGTAGAGCTGGATCATGAAGGCATTCACCAGCACCAGGTCGCCGAGCGACATGCTGCCGCCGATCACGCCCAGCGTCGCTCGCCACAGCATCAGCGAAACAGCGGTGGCAATGATCAGCGACTGCCCGGTGTTCAGCAGCGACAATGAATTCTGCGAGCGCACTGCTGCCCGCTCGTAGCGCTGCAGGCCTTCGTCGTAGCGCTGAGCTTCGTATTCTTCGTTGCCGAAGTACTTGACGGTCTCGTAGTTCAGCAGCGAATCGATCGCGCGTATGTTGGCCTTGGAGTCCAGCTCGTTCATCGTGCGCCGGAAATGCGTGCGCCACTCGGTGACGACGACAGTGAACCCGATGTAGACAACCAGCGCAACGATGGTGATCGCGGAGAACCACACGTCGTAACGGATCGACAGGTAGCCGAGCACCAGCGAGATCTCGACCAGCGTCGGCAGGATCGAGAACAGCGTGTACGACACCAGCGACGAAATGCCGCGGGTGCCGCGCTCGATGTCGCGCGTGACGCCGCCGGTTTGCCTGTTCAGGTGGAAACGCAGCGACAGCGCGTGCAAATGGCGGAAGACTTTCAGCGCAATGTTGCGCACTGCCCGCTGCGTCACTTTGGCGAAGAAAAATTCACGCAGCTCAGTGAATGCCGTGTTCGACAGCCGCAGCAAGCCGTACGCAACCAGCAGACCGGCCGGCAGCGCCAGCATTGAGGCCGGACGTTCGGGCGTGATGGTCAGTCCGTCGATCAGCTCTTTCATCACCATCGGCACCCCGACGTTCGCCACCTTGGCCAGCACCAGGCAGGCCAGCGCAAGCAGCACTCGCCACTTCCAATCCCATAAATAGGGCGCAAGGGTCTTCAGGGTGGCCCAGTCATTTCGGGTGCCCTGGTTGGCTGGGGATTCGGGATAATGGCTGGAGTATCGTCGCATGGGGATCCGGCAGGATGGTTGCGGCTGGGTTATGCTTTGACGCTTTGGCCGCTCTGCGATTTTACCGCCAGCGGCACTCGAATCAGAGAGCAAAGATGAGCGACACCCCGAAGACCGACCTGCCGGAAGGCATGCCAACCCTGCGAGTGATGCCAATGCCGGCCGATGCGAACGTACACGGCGACGTTTTCGGCGGCTGGATCATGGCTCAGGTCGACATTGCCGGCGCCCTGCCGGCCGTGCGCCGCGCCAACGGTCGCGTCGGCACGGTCGCGGTGAACTCCTTCATTTTCAAGCAGCCGGTGTTTGTCGGCGACCTGCTGTCGTTTTACGCAAAGATCGTGAAGACTGGTACGACCTCGGTGACGGTGAATGTCGAGGTCTTCGCGGAACGCAACCGGCTGCAGGCAGAGATCGTCAAGGTCACCGAGGCGACGCTGACTTATGTCGCCGTTGGCGACGACCGCAAGCCGCGCCCGCTGCCGCCGCTGCCGGCCGAGTAATTGTCAGGCCGGCACCGATGCCGGTTCGCGCAATTCGCGCCGCAAGATCTTGCCGACATTCGATTTGGGCAGCTCGCTGCGGAACTCGATGAATTTCGGCCGCTTGTAGCCGGTCAGCTGTTCGTGGCAGTAAGCCATCAGGTCATCGACCGTCAGTGACGGATCGCGCCTGACGACGTACAGCTTGACCGCCTCGCCGGTGTGCGCATCCGGCACACCGACCACGGCGCACTCGAGTACGCCCGGGTGCAGGGCGACCACGGCTTCCACTTCGCTCGGATAAACGTTGAAACCGGAGACCAGCACCATGTCCTTCTTGCGGTCGACAATGGTGACGTAGCCGCGCTCATCCATCACCCCGATGTCGCCTGAGCGGAAATAGCCGTCGCGGGTCATCACGCGCGCCGTCTCGGCCGGATTTTGCCAGTAGCCATCCATGACCTGCGGGCCACGGATCGCGATTTCGCCGACCTGCCCCGGCGGCAGCGCCGCCCCGGCGTCGTCGAGGATGGCGATCTCGGTCGAGGGCAGCGGCAGTCCGATGGTGCCGGTGAATTCATTGGAATCAGCCGGATTGGCGGTGGCGACCGGCGATGTTTCAGACAGCCCGTATCCCTCGACGATGCTGCGGCCGGTGGCGGCACGCCAGCGGTCGTTGACGGCCTTTTGCACCGCCATTCCGCCGCCGTTGCACAGCTTGAGCGCGGAAAAATCGAGGCTCGCGAAACCTGGATGATTAAGAAGAGCGTTGTACAGCGTATTCACCGCCGGCAGCATGTTGAACGGGTACTTGCGCAACTCCTTTACCAGCCCCGGGATGTCGCGCGGATTGGGAATCAGGATGTTCATGCCTCCCAGGCGGGTACCCATCAGGCAGCAGACCGTCAGTGCAAAGATGTGATAAAGGGGCAATGCACAGACGAAGGTCAGCGCCTCAACGCGCGGCTCCTTGTCGAGTGCCGGCTGCAGCCAGGCCTCGTTCTGCAGCAGGTTGGCGATCACATTGCGGTGACTGAGCATCGCGCCCTTGGACAGCCCGGTGGTGCCGCCGGTGTACTGCAGGAAGGCGATGTCGTCGTGCCCTATCGACGGCTGCCGGAGTTGCATCGCCCCGCCCTCCTCAAGAGCGCGGTTGAAGCGTATTGCATGGGGCAATGAAAACTCGGGCACCATCTTCTTTACGCTGCGCACCACGAAATTGACCAGCAGACCCTTCGCGCCGCCCAGCAGGTCACCCATGCTGGCCACGACGGCGACCCGGATGCGCGTGTGCGCAATCACCTTCTCCAGCGTATGCGCGAAATTTTCGAGGATGATGATCGCCTCGGCGCCGGAATCCTTCAGCTGGTGCTCCAGTTCGCGCGGCGTATACAGAGGATTTACATTGACGACCACATAGCCTGCACGCAGGACGGCCGCCAGCGCGACCGGGTACTGCAGCACGTTCGGCATCATCAGCGCAACGCGTGCGCCTTGCTCAAGGCCTTGTGCCTGAAGCCATGCACCGAGACGCCGTGACATCGCATCGACATCGGCATAGGTGATGAACCGTCCCATGCAGACGTAGGCATTGCGCTGCGCGTACTTCGCAAAGGCCTCTTCCATCAGATGGACCAGCGAGCGATAGCGCGAGGGATCAATTTCCGCCGGCACGCCGGCAGGGTACGAACGCAACCAGAACTTGTCCATGCAGCTCCCTGTCTTGTTGTGCCTGTGGGTGGCGGGCACCGGCAGCGCATTGCCCGTATTCGTCAGACGCCAGCCGGAAACTGCGCCGACTGTCTGGGATGCTAGCGGAAATCGTGGGTATTGTCTGTTCAGCGGGCCGCAACACTCTGCGTTGCCAGTGCGGGAGGCGCAACGCCGGGCGGCGCATACCCGGCAAGCAGCGCACGTCGCTGGTCCCTGCCCTGTCTTGCCAGCGATTTCACGCGCGAATAGAAACGGCCGAAGTCGTCCAGCTGCGCATACAGGCCCCGGAAGGCCGGTACCAGGTCGTGGTAAGTCGAGGCCAGCGCGAAGTGGGCGTTCGACATGTCGCCGGCAAACCAGCGGTCATATCCGGCATATCCGCCCCAGCGGCCGGACTTCATCGCTTCATATTCCCGCTTCATCGCCTCGAAGATCTGCCGCTTGCGCGCCCGCTTCTCGGCGTCCGGAGACGGGCCGCTGAAGTTCTCGTCAAGCTGCCGGCGATGGGTGGCCAGCAGCGCGAGGAAGTCCTCCTTGCGCTGCCGGTATTGGCGATAGCGCTCGCGCATCGCGTCGTCGCCATGGAGATCGAGCCAGCGCGCCACCCCGACCTCCTCGACCGCCGTCGCGAAGGATTCATTGAATTGCGAATCACCGGGCGCGTAGGCGACCTGATGGGCAAGCTCGTGGAACACGAGGCGCGCAATTTCGGCCTCCGGATAATCGATGAAGGTGGACAGCACCGGATCGTCGAACCAGCCCAGCGTCGAATAGGCCGGCACGCCGGACACACGCACATCGAGACCCTGCGCGCGCAGCCCGTCCGCAAAGGCCTGCGCCGCATCACGGCTGTAGTAGCCGCGATAGTCCACACACCCGGCGATCGGGAAGCACCACTCCTTCGGCTTGAGGGACAATTCAGGCGTGGCGACGACGTTCCACATGACGTAGGGTCGTTTCAGGTCGGCGTAGGTCTTGTAGCTGCCGTTGTCGGGCAAATGCAGTTCGCTCGCGGCGAATGCACGGATTTCCCGGGTCTGCCTGAGCCGCGCCTTCAGCGAATCTTCGACCTTCGGATCGGCCAGCCAGATATCGATGGGTTTCGCACTGCTCAGCAGCGACATCTGCCCCTGCATGGCCTGCGCGTAGTATCCCAGCTGGGCGCAGCCTGCGAGCAGGCACATCAGGAAGGCGCAGGACAGCGCAGCGAGGGTTCTTTTCATTGCAGGTCTTCGAGGTCAGATTCAGGAAGGGCGCGCTTTCTCGACCTGAACCAGCACATCGTAGAAAGTCGGCGCGCGCCCCATGTCGGTCAGCCGTTGGCTGGTCAATTCGTTGGCATTCCTGCCATCCGACGCCAGCTTCTTCCACCAGATCGACAGCGCGACCACGAGTCCCTTGCGCGGCGCATCGCTGACCCGCGCCTTTGCCAGCATTTCTCCTCGCTGGTTAAACACGCGCACCATGTCGCCGTCGGCAATCCCGCGGGTGACGGCATCGTCCGGATGGATGTCGAGATGCGGCTCCCCTTCGGTCGCGCGCAAGCTCTGCACATTGACGAAGGTGGTGTTGAGAAAGTTCCTTTGCGGTGGCGAAATCATGGCCAGCGGATAGTCTTTCGCCAGCTCGGGCGCCGATGCGACGGACTCGTAAGGCGGCGTGTAGGACGGCAAGGGATCGAGGCCGGCTTGCAGCATTTGTTCGGAATAGAACTCGCACTTGCCGGACGGCGTGGGGAACCCGCCGTGCGCAAACGGGGCGGCCGGCATGTCGAGCTTCATCCAGCCATCCGCCTTTACCCGGCTCCAGTCATACCGGCGCGCGTGCGGATGGTTCGCGTCGAAGGCTTGCGCGGCCAGTTCGTCATCGGTATCGCGGAAACAGTCTTCGGTAAAGCCCATTCGCTGCGCGAGCAGTCGAAAAATTTCAGTATTCGGCCTGGCTTCGCCGATCGGATCGATGGCGGCGTTGTTCGCGATGATGTACTGATGGCCATAGCTCGCATGGACATCGGTGTGCTCAAGCTGCGTGGTGGCGGGCAATACGATGTCGGCGTAATCGACGGTATCGGTCTGGAAATGCTCCAGCACGACGGTGAACAGGTCTTCGCGTGCAAATCCCCGCGCCACCTTGGCCGATTCCGGTGCAACCGCCACCGGGTTCGAGTTGTAGACGATGACAGCCTCCAGCTTGGGGCCGAATTCCGTAGATGCCGGCCTCAGCAGGTCGTCGCCGATCGTGCTCATGTTGATCGTGCGCGGTGGCTGCGACGGATTCGAAGGCATTAGGTCCGGGCGCTCCATCCGTGCCGTCTGCTTGGGGTAGCTTTCGCCCGAGGACAGCAATACGCCGCCTGACGGGTGGCGCCAGGAGCCCACGAGCGCCGGCAGGCAGGCAATATTCCGCGCTGCCATACCGCCGCCACGCACGCGCTGCACGCCGTAGCTCAGGCGTATCGCGGACGGCTCGCCACGCATTGCTGTCTCTCCGTACAACTTCGCCAGCATTTCAACCTGCTCAACCGGGACGCCACAGGTATCGGCAGTTCGTTGCGGCGTCCATGTCGCAACCCGCTCCCTGAGCTGGTCGAACCCCAGCGTATGGCGCGCAATGTAATCATGGTCGAGCAGGTTGTCGCGCACGAGGATATGCATCAGTCCCAGCGCAAGCGCGGCGTCGGTGCCCGGCAGCAGTGCGATGTGGTGCTGGCATTTTTCTGCCGTCAGCGAACGATAGGGATCGATCGCAACCAGGGTCGCACCACGACGCTTGGCCTCTTGCGCTTTGATCCAGAAATGCAGGTTGGATGCAATCGGGTTGCCGCCCCAGATCAGGATGACCTTCGCGTTTTCATACTGCTCGGTGTCGGTGCCCATCTTGGCGCCAATGGTGTATTTGTAGCCGGTCCCCCCCGCCGTGGCGCAGATGGTGCGATCCAGTCTTGATGCCCCGAGGCGGTTGAAAAAACGCATCGCCATCGATTCGCCCTGCACGGCTCCCATCGTGCCCGCATAGCTGTAGGGAAGGATCGCGCGCGCATCGTGCTTGGCGATTGCCTGCAGCCGCGCGGCAATCGTCGATAACGCCTCCTCCCAGCTGATCCGCTCGAACTTGCCCTCGCCTTTGCTGCCGATTCGTTTCATCGGATACAACAGGCGATCCGGATGATAGGCACGCTCCACATAGCGGGACACCTTGGTGCAGAGTACGCCGGCCGTGTTCGGATGGGCTGGATCGCCGCGGACATCTGTTGCCTTGCCGTCGCGAACCGTGACCAGCATCGCACAGGTATCGGGGCAATCATGAGGACAGGCGGCTCTTACGATACGGGTGTTCATCCGAAACTCCGATTCGGCAAAGGGGGTTAATTTCAGGCGGCGTTACGGCCGGGACACGCTGAGGTTAATATTACACAGGCAGCAGCCTATGTTGTCAGTCATTTACACCGCATGCACCCGCAGAGGCGCGCAGGCCAGGAAGAGACCACCATGAAACTGATCGACCCTATTATTCAATTCCACGCCGAGCTCAAGGATATCCGGCGTGCAATTCATGCGAACCCCGAGCTGTCCTACGAAGAAGTGCAGACCGCCGAACTGGTCGCACAAAAGCTGACCGAATGGGGTATCCCCGTTGTCCGCGGCATGGGTGGGACTGGCGTGGTTGGCGTGATCAGGAACGGAAGCAGTTCACGTGCGGTCGGCTTGCGTGCCGACATGGATGCGCTTCCGCTGCAGGAGCACAATACCTTTGCCCACAAATCGAAGAACGACGGCAAGATGCACGCGTGCGGGCATGACGGCCATACGACCATGCTGCTGGGCGCCGCGCATCACCTCGCGAAGCACCGCAACTTTGACGGGACGGTCTATGTGATCTTCCAGCCGGCCGAAGAAGGCGCGGGCGGCGCGAAGGCCATGATGGATGACGGCCTGTTCGAGCAGTGTCCGATGGAGGCAGTTTTCGGCATGCACAACTGGCCAGGCGCCAGCGCGGGCAGCATGGGCGTGGTGTCCGGACCGATGATGGCCTCGTCGAACGAGTTCGAACTGGTCATCAAGGGCAAGGGGTCGCATGCAGCTCAACCGCACATGAGCATCGATCCGATCATGGTGGCAGTGCAAATTGCGCAGAGCTGGCAGACCATCGTCTCCCGCAATACCAGCCCGATCGATTCAGCCGTGCTGTCGATTACTCAGATCCATGCCGGCAGTGCGACCAATATCGTGCCGGATTCGGCGAGCATGATCGGTACTGTACGTACCTTCACGATCCCGGTGCTGGACATGATTGAAAAGCGTATGCGCGAAATCGCGGAACACACCGCGGCTGCCTTCAACGCCGCGGTCGAATTTCGGTTTATCCGCAACTATCCTCCATTGATCAATCACTCGATCGAAACCGAGTTTTCGAAAACGGTAATGAAGGAAGTTCTGGGCGAGGCAGGGGTGCTCACGGAGGTGGAGCCGACAATGGGCTCTGAAGACTTCGCATTCATGCTGCTGGAAAAGCCAGGCTGCTATGTCTTCATCGGCAATGGCGACGGCGCGCACCGGGATGTCGGCCACGGACTCGGGCCGTGCAACCTGCACAACCCGAGTTACGATTTCAATGATGATTTGCTGCCGATCGGCGCCAGTTACTGGGTCACGCTGGCGGAGCGTTTCCTCGCGAGCCCGCCCTTGCGTTGACAGCGCGAGGTGATTAACCCGGAAGGCGGTCGGCCACGCTGCCGACCCGCTTGCCGGGATTGGTCTTCTCGACCGCCAGCAACACGGCCGACTGATCGGCCTGCGGAACCGAATCCACGATCGACTTGTATGCCTCGGTGACAAGCTCGGTAACGGGTAGCTTGACGCCTGCCTTCGCTGCGGCGTCGAGAATATTTTCCATATCCTTCAGCTGCGTCTTGACCTGTCCACCGGGCATGAAATTTCGTTCAAGCATGCGTTGGCCATGGACCTCCAGGATGCGGCTTTCCGCGAAACCACCGCGGATAGCCGTCCTTACCGCCACCGGATCGGCTCCACCGGCCTCGGCCAACAGCAAAGCTTCCGCCACGATGTTCAAGGTTGCGCCAACGATCAACTGATTGCAAAGCTTGGCGACTTGGCCGCAACCTTCCGGCCCAACCAGCGTCGCACGTCCCATCGCCGACAAGATCGGCAGTGCACGTTCGAACTGCGCGGGTGATCCGCCCGCCATGATTGCAAGCGTGGCCGCCTCGGCACCCACGACGCCGCCAGACACTGGCGCGTCGATGAAATGCACGCCATGCTGCTTCAGCAAGGCGGCAATTTCCTGAGCTTCGGATTGCCGCGTCGAACTCATGTCAATGACCAGCGAACCCGGCTTCAATTCGGCGGCAATCGAACGCACGACCTGAAGCACGTCAGGACCAGCAGCCAGCATGGTAATCAGCACCTCGGCCTTTGCGGCATCTGCCGGCGTCTGGGCGACCTGAGCGCCGTGGGTCGCGAGGTCGGCAGCCTTGGCGGTCGTCCGGTTCCAGGCGATCAGCGGAAAACCCGCTTTAAGCAGATTAATCGCCATGGGCTTCCCCATCAAACCGATGCCAAGAAATCCAATCATCGGTTTTCCAGCTACTGCTCCCATGCACTTCTCCAGTTCGGTTGTTAATATAGAACCGCGAATCATCGCGAATTTACCGAAGGAGTGCAAGAAATGAACGCACGGGCAATCTGTAATCTCCGGATGATGGTGACCTGCCCGGATTTTTCGGACCACGTTAATTTGGGATAGCTCCGATTAATAAATCGGTTGGTACTTTCTTGCTAAACGCCTCTGGGGTCTCATCGTCCAGACTCGAATGCGGTCGTACCTCGTTG
>JACCDW010316072.1_pt1 | contig 15119 bp, 11 predicted proteins | sample 7449781 | NCBI WGS metagenome assembly JACCDW01 (sample SAMN15323449, study PRJNA562643) | freshwater metagenome | isolation source: river surface water | place: USA:Blue River Watershed | collected 2017-08-18
CAAAGGTCTCAGTATCCGAATTTGGCGCTACGCCTTCCTCATCCAAATATCCAACATACTGGCCACGAATCACATCTTCAGCCTTAATGTCTCGAATTGCTGAAAGGACTTTGATCTTCTCGTTCTGCATATCTTCTGAGCCGATGCTAATCGGTGGCTCCATCGTCAGCATCGTTAAGACCTGTAAAATATGGTTCTGCAAGACATCTCGCGTTGCACCTACACCGTCATAGAACTTTCCACGACCTTCAATTCCAAAACTTTCAGCCATAGTGATCTGAATATTGGATACGTAGTTGCGGTTCCAGACAGGTTCAAAGAGGGTATTTGCAAAGCGGAAGACCAAGAGATCTTCTACCGCTTCTTTACCAAGGTAGTGATCGATACGATAAATCTGATCTTCTGGAAGAACTTGCTTAAGCTCACTATCGAGTTGGATGGCAGATTGAAGGTCGCGACCAAATGGTTTTTCAACAACGACGCGAGCCCTCTTGGTAATGCCTACGCTGGCCAGTCCTTGAGTGATCTTGGCAAAGTGCTCGGGTGCAATTGCTAGATAGATCACCGGCAACTTAAAGTCCTTGATTAACTCGGCAAGCTGCACAAATGTCTCAGGGTTTTCATAATCGCCAACCAAGAGCTGCATCTCGCTAAGCAGCTTTCCTAAGACCTTTTCATCGGCATCTGGCTTACGGGCACGAATTGCCGTCTCAACGTTCTCGCGGAAAACTTCTTGAGTCCACTTTGAAGATGCAACGCCAATGATCTCAACATCGAGTTCGTTGAGCTCTTCTAGGTCATAGAGTGCTGGAAAGAGTTTCTTCTTCGCTAAATCTCCGGTCGCGCCAAATAGAACTAAAGCATCAGCCTTCATCTACTTAAGCCTTTTTTGATTCGCTAGAAGTCTTTTCGTTATGGCCACCGAACTTGTAACGCATCGCACTCAAGACACGGTTGGCAAATTCATCGTTATTGCGTGAGGCAAATCGTGAATATAACGATGCGCTCAATACATGGGCTGGAATTCCTGCTTCGATTGCAGCTTGTACTGTCCAGCGACCCTCACCGCTATCGCTGACCTGAGTTGAGTATTCGGTCAGCTCTTCTGATTCAACAAGTGCTTGCGCGGTAAGGTCTAGTAGCCATGACGCGACAACTGATCCGCGGCGCCAGACTTCGGTAATTGCTGGGATATCTAAATCGTAGGAAGGTGTCATCTCATCTGCTGCCTCAAAGATGGCAAGACCTTCAGCAAAGGCAGCCATCATGCCGTACTCAATTCCATTATGAATCATCTTCACAAAGTGGCCTGAACCAACTGGACCGCAATGCAAGTATCCATATTCAGCTTGTACTGGCTCACCGGTACGACCCGGTGTGCGCTCTGCAGATTCAACGCCTGGACACAATGCTTTAAAGATTGGATCAAGTGATGCAACGACCTTTGTGTCGCCACCGATCATCAATGAGTAACCGCGTTCAAGCCCATAGACACCACCAGATGTTCCGACATCAACGAAGTTGATTCCTTTTTCCGCCAGTAGCGCTGCATTCTTAAGATCATTCTTGTAGTAACTATTTCCGCCATCGATGATGGTGTCACCCTTTTCAAGGTGGGCAGCCATGGCTGCAATCGTTGAATCAGTTACTGAGGCCGGGACCATAATCCAGATTGTGCGTGGAGCGCTGAGCTTTGCAGCTAGATCTGCCATATCTGTAGCGCCGATTGCACCTTCTGCGGCAAGTGTTGCAACCGCATCTGGGTTTACGTCATAGACGGCTGAGGTGATTGAGTGACGTGCCAGGCGGCGAACGATATTAGCGCCCATTCTTCCAAGGCCAACCATTCCAAAGTTCACGTTCTGACTCATCTTCTCTTACCCTCTCTTCGCGCTATGTGAAGTCTATTCTAAATATTCCTGCAGATTACTCAGTGAAAAAGGCGTCGGTATCTACGATCAGGCGTGTGTGATCAACGGCTCGTACATAACTGGCCGGTATTGAGAGATCTCCTTCGATGATCTTTGTCACCGCATCTGCCTTGGCTGCTCCAGCTGCGATGATCCAGATAAGTGTCGAAGAATTGATCATCGACATAGTAAATGAAGCGCGCACTGCAGGTGGTTTTGGCGAATCGGTAATTGCAATCACTTTTTCTAAACGATCAATGTGTGCGGCGCTAGGAAAAAGGGATGCGACATGTCCATCTGGTCCAAGACCAAGAATTGTCAGATCCATAAATGTCTCACCTAATTGTGCGTTGTAATCTGCAACAGCCTCATCAATTGATGAGCACTCATTGGTCGCCTTGAGATAGTGAACGGTGATTGTTGGATGCTTTAGAAACTTACTTACAGCAGCGCTATTTTGTTCAGCGCTATCGCGCTCGACAAATCTCTCATCGCTCCACCAGATGTGAAGGCCTTGAAAGAGTTCGGGATGGGCATTGAAATGATCGACCAGTCCTTGATTGAGCTCAGTACCTAAGGTTCCCCCAGTAAGGGCTAGATGAAATACTCCATTAACACGAAGGCCTACTTCGATTACCTCAATGAGTTGGGCCAGGACCTCTGCGGAGAGTTCGGCAGGGTCGGCATAGAGCGTGAGGTCGAGATCGTCATCGAAATCTTCGATCTCATCAAAATCTTCGGCCATGTGCATAGTATCCCATGGCCTCAAGGGCTACCTACAAATCTAGATAAGACCGAGAGTCTTCGCCTTCTCAACGGCCTGATCGCGACCATCTACAGCAAGTTTTCTGTAGACGTTCTTAAGGTGAGTCTTCATTGTGTTGTGAGAGATATGCAAGCTCGCACCGATTGATGTGATCGGCTTTCCTGAATCAAGATGTCTAACAATTTCAATCTCACGTTTTGTCAGATCAGGTTTTCCAGCACCCTTGATTTGAAGTTCTTGCATTCTGGCAGCCGCCTTTCGTGAGATATCTTCGTGGTAAAACGTTGGAGTTCGTGTAGCAATTTTGTGAAAGAGTGGATAGAGATTCACTTGTCGCAAGAAGATCCCCTTTGCGCCAACTTCAGCTCCAACCCTTAGCGCTTTAGTTAGATGCGCAACAGCAACCTCTTCATCACGCTCCATTGCATGAACCGTTGCCGAAAGAGATTTGTAGATTCTTTGGCGAGGGGTTCGCTCTGGCAAATTTTCAGGATTTTCTGGAGCCCAATCTTTTCCATCTGCGCGCAAGAGATGAAGCTTCATTAACTCAACAGAGCGTCCATCGAGAGCTGTCTGAATCAACAAGCGAATGCGATCGAAATCTCCCTCAACCAAACGAATCACCATTTCAGCCCGATCTAAGATAGGCCCCAGGTTATGTCTAGAATGTATTCGGGAACTTTTCTCTCGAGCTGTTCTGACTAACTCAAGTGCACCAGCAATATCTCCAAATTGTGCAATATAGACAGAGACAAATGAGACTGTCGCGCAATACCAAGTCCACTGTTGACTTCCCTCTGACTCTTCCAGAACCTGATGAAAAATCACATCTGCATTTTCTGTATCCGTAAATTCAAAATTACATCGAGCAAGAATGTATTTGATGTCGTGGCCGGAGTGAAACGATGTCAACCCCAACTTTTCGCTCAGTGCTAGCGCCATGCGCGATGACTCATAGGCATCCTGATAGTAACCCTGTTCATATGTGCATAACGCCCTAATGGCTAGTTGATGAACATGTCCGAGTTGACTATAGGCCTTCTCTAAAAGATCTTTTGCTTGTAGATCAATTTCTTCTAATTTTTCCAATTGATCTGTGAGAAAGTAGAAAGCTGCCAGACGTCTTAGTGCAAAAAGTGTATCGGTATAGTCATGATCTGCGGCGAGTTCGTCTGGACGAATGACTTTTGCAACATTGTTTTCAAGACTCTCAAATCGAGCAAATGCGATGTCGACAGCGATTTCAACAAGAGAGGAGTAGCGGTCTATAAATGATTCCAATTCCGTGCCCTTAGATTTAAGGCGTATAGAAGCGTTGATGGCTTCAACTTGTTCAAAGTTTAAGTTTGCAAGATGTCCGGCAATCTCGACAGTCTGACGTTTAAGTTGGCCTTCAATAGAATCATCGCCTGCATACTTTGACCATCGCAGTAGGTCATAACCCCGTCCTGTTGCCGCATATATTCTGGCCGCATCACGAAAAAGCTTTTCAAATCTTGGGTAATCCTCGGCTAAAAATGCATGCTCCATCGCAAGTGCTGAATCTAGATTCTCTTCAAAATACTGGGAGATGCTCTGATGGACTTGCTTGAACTGATTTTCACGTTTAGTCAGTTCCAGATAGAGAAACTCTCTAATCAGGCTGTGAATTTTATAGGTTGGTACTTCTTCGGTGCTTTTCGAGAGTAGGGCACCCTCGAAAGCTAGCGAATCAAGTACATGTTGAGAGAAGCTTTTACCCAGAATTTGAAGTGCTATTGCACTCGTAAAATTAGGTAAGGCAGATAAAGGTACTAAGAGCGCTTTCTCTGTCTCAGAAAGCCCCAACACAATCTCCTCGACAACCATGCGTAAAGGCTCTAGCGCATTAGATATCGCTTCGGCCGAAGCATCAAATTTCACACCTTTGGAAAGGCCACGTGCGATTAGTTGAACTGCTGCGGGCCAACCTTGTGCGCTTTCTAGAATCTCTATTACATCACTCGAAGATGAGTCCAATCCGTTGAGTGTCGCAATCTGGGTGACCTCATCTTTCGTGAATCTCAATTCCAGTGGTCCAACAGTTTGAAGGTTGGCGGTTGAAGAGATATCTCCCACAGAGGTGCCCTGGAAACTCCGTTTGATCTGAATTAAGTGCAAGTTCCTCGGGAGTGAATTATTAAGCTCGGAGGCAAAAATGAAATCTTCGGCTTCTTTAGTTCTTCGATCATCGACAATAAATACAAACTGCGCTTTAAGAGTTGCTATCTCATTGCTCAATTTGACTAGTAACTGTATCGAATCAATTTGTGACGCTTCGTTAAACCATTGAGCGAAGTCTGGAATGACATTTCGAATCGCCTGAATGATATGAAGATTGAATTTTTCTGGTGAGTCTTCATCAACCATCGTGTACCAAAATGTTCGCCCAGCATTTCGTTGAGCTATCTCTGTGGCAAGGGATGTCTTTCCGTACCCGATAGGGCCTGTAATGAGGGTACTCCCGGGTGCCTGCACCGAAACCGAATCGACAAGTGATGAGCGAGAGAGGAAATTGACTGGCAGTAAAGGTGGCAGAGTCCTAGAGAGGGTAACCCCCTCAAGGATTGGTTGAGGAGAGATATCACCCGCACTCTTCTTTGTAGCCACACCTAAGGGTGGCTCAAAAAAAGGGGTGAGGAAAGGTCAGGGTGAGCGTTTTAGGGGTGAGACTGGGGTGATTTAGAGAGAGGCGAAGGCTTCATCGAGAACGCCAAGGGCATCCTTGAGGAGTTCATCGCTGATCACAAGCGGTGGCAAGAATCGAATGACGTTGCCATAGGTGCCTGCGGTCAAGATGAGCACTCCGCGTGCTTGGCAGTACTTAATAACAGTTGCCATCGCAGCAGGATTTGGATCCTTGCTTCCGGCGACCACAATCTCAATTGCCTGCATCGCACCGCGGCCGCGCACATCACCGATCACTGGATACTTTGCTGCCATTGCAGTCAATGAGTCATGCAGAATCTTTCCAATTTCGCGTGCGCGATCTACAAGCTTTTCTTCGCGGATTGCTTCCATCGCACCAAGGGCTGCAGCACATGCAATTGGGTTTCCACCATATGTGCCACCGAGTCCGCCGACGTGTGATGAATCCATGATCTCAGCGCGTGCAGTTACTGCAGCAAGTGGGAGACCACCGGCAATTCCCTTAGCGGTCACGATCATATCTGGAACCACGTTTTCATCTTCGACTGCAAAGTAATTTCCAGTGCGCGCAAAACCTGTCTGCACCTCATCTGCAATAAAGACAATGCCGTGCTTTGTTGCATATTCACTCAACCCAGGTAGGAAACCCTTAGGCGGAACGATAAAGCCACCTTCTCCTTGAATTGGCTCGATGATGATCGCTGCAATTCGATCTGCACCGATCTCTTTCTCAATCTTATGTGTGACATCGGCGAGCGCATCGGCTGCCATTGTTGCTGCTTTACCTTCATAGCGATATGGATACGGCATTGGCATGCGATAGATCTCGTTAGCAAAAGGACCAAAGCCATCCTTATATGGCATGTTCTTTGCAGTAAGTGCCATCGTTAAGTTGGTGCGACCGTGATAGGCATGTTCAAAGACAACAATCGCCTGACGCTTTGTGTAATGGCGAGCGATCTTGATCGCATTCTCAACAGCCTCTGCTCCAGAGTTCTGCAGAAGGGACTTCTTCTTAAATGTTCCAGGTGTTAACTCGTTAAGGGCTTCACAAACTTCGATATATCCAAGGTATGGAGCGGTGGTGAAGTTGGTATGAGTAAATGCCTGAACAGCCTCTGTCACGCGCGATACAACAGCGGGATTTGCATTACCTACGTTGACTACACCGATACCTGAACCAAGGTCGATGATGCGGTTGCCATCGAGATCTTCCATGATCGCACCTTCTGCGCGGGAGATGATGGCTGGAAATGCCATGCCAAGACCGGCAGAGACAGCTTCTTTACGTCGCGCAATCACTTGGGCCGATAGTGGGCCAGGAATCTCGGTAGCAATATGACGAGATTGCGGAAGCGGATTCTGTGGGTGAGCCCTTGAAGTCATAGGCAAATCATAGAGCCTTGGGGAATCTAAGCCGGCCGAGAAGTTAGGCTTTGCCGCATGAGTACAGGTGATCTTCGAAACATCGCTCCGCTATTAGATGCCTACCTCTCTTACTTCGAATCATCGCGCACTCCCTTCACCATCCCAGGGCATAAACAGAAGGCATCACGTTTAGATGCAGGCCTTGGTGCGCTCGTTGATACTGATATTCCTCTATATGGGGGCCTAGATGAAATTAAACTCACCAATAAGGTCTTAACCCACGCTGAGAAGTTGGCAGCTGATTTGTGGGGAGCAGACTTTGCGCGATTCTCAACAGGTGGCTCAACGCATGCAAATCAAGCAGTCATTCTGGCGCTTGGAAAACCTGGCGATAAGGTCGCGCTCAGTCGCACCGCACATCGTTCTGTCTTAAGCGCACTCGTCTTGGCTGGTCTTGAACCTCTATGGCTCACCCCAGAGATTGATCAGAAGACTGGAGTTCCGATCGGAATATCGTTAAGTGAATTTGAACGTGTAATTCCAGAAAAACCAATCGCACTATTGCTGACAGAACCTGGCTATTTAGGAACTCTTTCAGATATCTCTCCCCTTGTGAAACGCGCTCACGAGATCTCCATCCCGGTTATTGTCGATGCGGCTTGGGGTGGACACTTTGGATTTCATTCAGATCTCCCGCAACATGTTCTTGCCATGGGTGCAGATGCGCTAATTACAAGTGTTCACAAAGCACTACCTGGATATAGCGCATCGGCCTTACTGCTTGCTAAGACTCAATTATTAAGTGCAGAACGACTTGAGCAAAGTTTTGAAACTACGCATACAACTTCTCCTGCTGGTGCTCCCCTTGCATCAATTGATGCAACTCGCGCGCTCTTGCAGACACGAGGCGCGCAACTTCTTGGCCAGCTTCTTGAGAATGTAAATTTTTTTAAAGAGAAGGTGCAGAGCCATTTCGCAATCCCACTTTTCTTAGCGCCATCTGATTTCCCACACGGTCGCTTTGATCCAGTAAAGATTGTTCTGCGAGCAAATCAATTGGGCACATCAGGAGTTGACATTGAGAAAGCCCTCGTTGACAAAGGAATTCGTGTGGAGATGGCAGATCAAGACACTGTGGTCTTCCTTGCAACGCTGACAGATACCCGCGCAGATTTTGAGTTGCTTGCAGATGTGGTTATTGAGATTGCCCAAAGCCTCCAGAGTCAATTGCGCCCGAGCGCCACCGCCCTGAGTTGGTCAGTTATTCCAAGAGTTGGAATCTCTATGCGCGATGCCTACTTTGCACCTACTGAAATGGTCGCAAGCACAGATGCCGTTGGACGTATCAGCGCAGATCTAATCGCGCCGTATCCGCCTGGAGTAGCTGTCATTGCACCCGGTGAGATTTTGACCCAAGAGATCGTTTCAGGGCTTGCCGCCTTACATCACGCTGGTGTGCGCATTGCCTATGCAACAGATCCAACGTTGCAGCACTATCGCGTAGTCAAAAAATAATTAGGTGGTGCGGTGAACTTTGTGGTTTGCCGCTTGTGCCACAGGTCGAATTACCAATGAATCAACATTGAAGTGCGCCGGTAGACAGACGCTCCATCTAATTGCCTCTGCAACATCTTCTGCAGTCAATGGTGCTGCAACGCCTTCATAAACTTTGGCAGCTTTGGCGGCATCACCAAATCTAATCTTTGCAAACTCTTCAGTCTTGACCATTCCTGGCGCAATCTCAGTTACACGAATTGGTAGGCCGTTAAGTTCAAGGCGTAATGTGCGAGCAAGTGAGGTCTCTGCATGCTTTGCCGCGACATAACCTCCGCCATTTTCATAGGCAACATGACCTGCAGTCGAAGAGATGATCACGATATGGCCGTGTCCAAGCGTCTGCATTGCTGGCGTAAATGCCTTCACCATTCGAACAGTTCCTACAACATTGAGATCGTAGGTCTTACTCCAGATTGCTGGGTCAGAATCTAAGACAGAGGCTGCATCAAATGCACCTCCTGCATTATTGATCAGTACTGAAACATTTCGACCCGAAAGATCACTCACCAATTGATCAACGCTTTCTTGATTGGTGATATCAAGATAGTGGGCTGTAATGGCAGGATTTTCAGCAGCTAGCGCTTCGAGGCGATCCATGCGGCGGGCACAGGCGATAACGTCATATCCACTTGCTGCCAATGCACGAGCAGTTGCCGCACCGATTCCACTGCTGGCACCGGTGACGATTGCTACCTCTTTAGCGCTCATGATTAAACCTTAAACCAGACAGTTGTTCCTGCCTTAAGAATGAGATCTGTAACTGGCGCAGACGAGTGAAGAATTTCTTTCGCTTCAAACTTATGACCATGTCCTCTGAAGTTGATCATGCAATTCCATCCGCCGGGGCGAGAGAAGTGGAGGACCTCGCGGTTCTTTGTCTCATGCCACATCAAGATCTCTTCACCCTGCAACTCTTTACGAAGGGCTAGCGCTTTACGATAAATCTCAAGTGGTGATCCTGCAACGCCATCTTGGGCAGCTACATTTACCTCTGCAAACCAATTCGGTTGTGGAAGATGTGATCCACCAGTACCGAAACCATATGAGGTACCTGAAGAGTTCCATGGCAATGGAACGCGGCAACCATCGCGACCTTTTTCGGTATAGAGATTTCCAACGTAGGCAGGATCTTGAATCTGATCGTGTGGGATATCAATTACTTCATGAAGTCCAAGTTCTTCACCCTGATACAAATATGTGCAACCAGGTAAGGCCAAGATAAACATCGTTGCAGCAAGTGCTGCACGTGTTCCAGATTCACGATCAAGTGGATGTGATGTGCCATCAGTTAAGAGCCACTTCTTCTCATCAACGATTGGGTGCAATCCATATCGCGTTGCATGGCGAATCTTGTCGTGATTTGAAAGAACCCAGGTAGATGATGAGTGATTCTTATCTGCAATTTCAAGAGATTTCTTCACCGTTTCGAGGTAATCGACTGGATCAAACTTGGCATCGAGAAATGCGAAGTTAAATGCCTGCCCCAGAGTCTTATCGCTTGCATAAAGTGGAAGACGCTCAATCGGCACATTCGCTTCAGCAACTGCCACGCGTGGTGGGTCATACTCATTGAAGACTTTGCGCCACTCTTTATAGACTTCAAAGAGTTCAGTGCGATCAAAGAAGACGCCCTTGCCATCTAGTTGAGGGTTTTCATAACCTAACGTTGGTTGGCTACGCAGTGGCTCAGATAAATCTTTCTTCATCGCGTGGGCAACATCCACGCGGAAGCCATCGACTCCGCGATCTGCCCAGAAACGTAAGGTCTTAATAAAGTCTGCCTCCACCTCTGGGTTATCCCAGTTGAGGTCTGGTTGTTCTGGTGCAAAGAGATGGCAGTACCACTGACCTGGCTTGCCATCTTTTTCAGTAATACGCGTCCATGCAGAGGGAGCAAAGTGTGAAGGCCAATCAGATGGTGGAAGTTCCCCATCCTTTCCTTTTCCATCACGGAAAATATATCGATCACGCTCTGGCGATCCCGGCTCTGAATTAAGGGCATCGATAAACCATCGATGAAGATTTGATGAGTGGTTAGGAACGATATCTACAAAGACGCGGATTCCAGCGCCGTGAAGGGCTGCCAACATCTCATCGAAATCTTCAAGTGTTCCAAGTTTGGGATCAACATTTCGATAATCAGCAACATCGTATCCACCATCTGCCAGGGCCGATGGATAGAACGGACTGAGCCAGACTGCATCAAGTGAGAGTGATTTCAGGTAAGGAACTTGCGAAGTAATTCCCTTGAGATCACCGATTCCATCACCGTTGGAATCTTTAAAACTGCGAGGGTAGATTTGATAAATCGCTGCCTGACGCCACCAATTCGCATCCTTGGATAAGCTCATCGAAAAATAACCCCCAGTAAATTCACCTAATAGTAGCCAATAAAGCAGAGGAAGATGGTCAGGTGCTGGGTGGGCAAAGTAGACTTCAGGCATTATGAGCCAGGCTAATCAGACCACGATGTATAGCGAGATTCATGAGTTTCCTCGCATTATTACAGATGCCATCGCTCGTGAAGCAGATATCAATCAGGTGGCATCAGTTCTGCGCGAGAAAGATTTCTCAACTGTGCAAGTTCTTGGCCGCGGCACATCAGGAAATGCATCTCTCTTTCTCAAATATCTCATTGAGGTAAAACTTGGAATTTTGGTCGCAGATGCCTCTCCTTCGACAACTTCGATTTACAAATCCCCTATCGCAATGCGCAATAACCTTTTGATCGGAATGAGCCAAAGCGGAAAGTCGACAGACCTTGTTGAATTTGCGCGCACTGCAATTGCAAGTGGCGCATATTTTGTTGCGATGACCAACGATTCAACGAGCCCATTGGCCCAACTCGCCCATCACCACATTGATCTAGGCGTTGGCCCTGAATTAGCAGTTGCTGCCACCAAGAGTTACTCATCAGAGCTCTTACATGCACAGTTGTTAGTTGATGCAATGCTGGCACAGAGCGCACCGGCTGGATTAGCGCAAGAAGCCGAACGGATTATTACCGATGCTGATGCTCGCATTACAGCGGCGACAGATCTCCATCACGCCACCGACATCGTCGTTTTAGGTCGCGGCTATTCACTTGCCAACGCCCTGGAACTCTCACTCAAGATTAAAGAGACATCACTGATCAATGTTCCAGCCAATTCAACGGCTGAATATCTCCATGGGCCAATTGCATCTCTTAAAGAGGGTTCATCGGTGATCTTCCTTGCTCCAACAGGACAAGATTATGAAGTGATCGCTCCTACAGTTGATCGCGTTCGCCAGATAACAAAGAAGATCTACTGGATTGGCTCATCCGAGTATTGCGCAGATGGTGAGACTTTCCTCGGTGGATCATCTATCGATCACGAGAGTTATTCATGCTTGCTGGATTCATCGGTCTTGCAATTACTTGCTAATCAATTAGCAGTTGCTAAAGGTCTCAACCCAGATGCACCCAAGGGTTTAAATAAAGTAACCCTGACGAGATAATTACTTTTTAAGTTCCAAGAGTTTGATCGCAGCAACTGCGCTGTCATAACCCTTATCTTCAACACTTTCCGGGCGACCGCTGCGAGCGATAGCTTGTTCTAGATTGCCGCACATCAGCACGCCAAAGCCAATGGGAGCGCTAAATTTCAGGCTCACATCCATCACTCCTTGAGTAACACCTTGGCAGACATAATCAAAGTGAGGGGTCTCTCCCTTTAATACAAGGCCGACTGCAACCACAGCATCAAAGCCCTTTTCGAAGGCAATCTGTGCTGCAAGTGGAATCTCAAAAGATCCTGGAACGTATGTGACCGTGACATCGGTAATTGAGGCAGCACTCAGTGCTCTCTTTGCACCAGTAATGAGATCGTTACAGATATCAAGGTGCCAACTGGAGGAGATGATCGCAACTCGTGCCTCTGGTAACTGTGGAAGAGCAATCTCTGGAGCATTTCCTGACATCTTATTCTCCTGACCTTCTGTGTCCGAGTTTACTTGCCTTGGTATCTAAGTAGCTTTGATTAAACGAATTGGCCTTTACCGGAAGAGATAACACCTCAACATTGATTCCTGCATCGGTTAGCGCTGAGATCTTCTCTGGGTTATTGGTCATCAACACAACATCTCTTAGCCTGAGATCAGCCATGATCTCCAACGCATCATGCCATTCACGGGCATCAATCTGATGGCCCAGTGCAATATTTGCCTCAACTGTATCCATCCCTTGATCCTGCAATTGGTAGGCCTTCAACTTCTCGGCAAGACCAATTCCACGACCTTCATGGTTTCGTAGGTAGATGATGTAGCCAGAGCCCTGTGCAACGATCGTCTGCATCGCAAGTTGCAGCTGATCGCCGCAATCACAACGCTGCGAACTTAAAACATCACCAGTAAAGCACTCTGAGTGGATACGCAGATAGGTTGGAGAGGAAGTGCTCTCTCGATTAAATGACAAGATAACGTGATCGCGTTGGCGTAGTGCTGGATATGTCGCTATCTCCCACATCTGTCCATCGATAGGAAGGTTTGCCCACGCAAGTATTGGACTCTGTGAAGTGCTCTGCGAGAAATTCTTTGCGTAATACTCTGCTAAATCAGCGATCGCGATGATTGGAATCTGATGTTTTACGGCAAATGCCTGCAGGCTTTCACCGCGCGCCATCGAACCATCAGCTGCAACGATCTCCGAAAGGAGCGCCTGCTCGGATGTATTGCTTAATTGCGAAAGGGCAACTCCTGCTTCGGTATGGCCCCGGCGACCATTGAGAACATTTTCGTGCGCGACTAATGGATAGACATGTCCGGGCCGGATAAAGTCACTTGCCTTCACATCAATATTAGCCAAAGCATTTACCGTTCGTGCTCGCTCTGTAGCGCTAACACCAGTTGTAATACCTGGGGCGTAATCGACTGCAACGGTAAATGCAGTACGACGTTGATCTTCATTGTTCTCAACCATCAGTGGCAGGTTGAGCTGGCGAGCACGCGCCTTTGTCAGCGCCACACAGAGAATTCCCGTTGTGTGAGTAACCATAAAGGCAACTTTTTCTGGGGTTGCCTGCGTAGCAAGTAACATCAGATCGCCTTCATTCTCGCGATCAAGATCATCGACAACGATGAGAAATTCACCATTCTTATATCGTTCGAGAGCTTCTGAAATCGAAATCTCTTCCATTGTCATCGCTTTTCCAACAATCTCTCGACGTACTTAGCCAGGACATCAACTTCAATATTGAGTGAGTCCCCTATCTTCTTAGCTGAAAGATTTGTCTTCTCAAGCGTTGCGGGAATGAGCCACACAGTGACCTCGCTCTTTTGATCGTTGAGTGCGCCAACTGTGAGCGAGACACCCTCGATGCAGATTGATCCCTGGGCAACTACATATTTCATGAGGCGCTCAGGTAATGAAACTGTGAACTCTTGCCACTTTGGGCCATCTGTAATGGATGCAACTGTTGCAACGCCATCTACATGCCCTTGGACCATATGGCCGCCCATGCGATGGTCAAGAGTTGCAGCAAGTTCGAGGTTGACGCGATCACCGACTGCGTAAGAACCAAGAGATGTCAGCGAAAGTGTCTGCACCATAACGTCTGCAGTAAATGTTGAATCCGTAATTGCAGTTGCTGTCAGACATACTCCATTAACGGCGATTGAATCACCGAGCGTGACTGCAGCGACAGTCTGCGGTGCTTGAATTACGATGATTGCACTTTCATCTTCATGGGTAATCGATGAAATTGTGCCGACTTCTGTAATCAGTCCAGTAAACATATTAACCTCCCACCTTCTTAATGAAATAGTGAGACTTAGTGTCAACGCCAATCTGATCCTGCTTGATCAATTCAAAATCGAAATCAAGCAGCGCCTTGATCCCATTTTCTCCAAGTATTTCTGGGGATTGATAGATCACGAGTTCATCGATATATCCAGCTTTTAAGAGAGCATTTCCAAGAGTTGGACCACATTCAAGGAGAACCTGGTTATAACCCTGTGATGAAATTTCAGAGATGATTTCATCGAGATTATTGCTCTTCACAAAGTAGGTCTGCGCACTCTTGTCAAAGATTTTGTGGCTTTCTGGAAGCTCGCGAGTGCCCACGACAATGCGATCTGGGTTACGAAGCAGACCTTCGATGCGCGGAATCAAATGTGGATTGTCAGCAATCGCTGTACCTGTACCGATCAGGATCGCATCAGACAGTGATCGCAGTATCTGAACATCTGCGCGTGATTCTGTCGATGAAATCCATCGTGGAGATCCATCACCCTCTGCAATCTTGTTATCGTGTGAGATCGCAAGCTTCCAGATCATTCTCGGGCGACCTGTAGCAATTTTGTGGAGCCAACTGCGATTTGAAAATTCAACCTCTGGCGCGAGAAGGCCTACTTCGACATCGATCCCCGCATCGCGCAGAGTCTGAATACCACCACTTGCGATAGCGTGTGGATCCCGCGTTGCAACGACAACCTTTGCAAATTCTGAGTCGATGATCGCTGATGTGCAGGCAGGTGTAGCGCCCACATGGTTACAAGGTTCAAGTGTTACGTAGATAGTGCTGCCCTTAAGCGGCTGAGTGCTGCTCTTAATTGCAACGACTTCGGCATGATCGAATGAGGTAAATCTCTGGTGAAAGCCTTCACCGATAACTTCACCTGCAGGACTGGTAATGACAGCACCAACGATTGGGTTGGGATAAGTAAGGCCATAGCCTTTTTCAGACAGGGTTAAAGCACGCTGCATTGCTTGTGTTGATTGCATTGATCGCACCTCCCGTCTCGACTCTTGATGTAGCAAGTCATCGGGGTATGCAACAGGGAGCAGACGTTCGTGCCAGCGCCAGATATTGATAGCCAAAATCAGGCAAGGC
>JACCDW010300860.1_pt1 | contig 15116 bp, 11 predicted proteins | sample 7449781 | NCBI WGS metagenome assembly JACCDW01 (sample SAMN15323449, study PRJNA562643) | freshwater metagenome | isolation source: river surface water | place: USA:Blue River Watershed | collected 2017-08-18
CATAGTTTTGGCTGCGATTCTTTCAGTGACCGCAATCCTGGCACTTCTAACGAAGTCATTGCGTTCAAACTTCTAAGGTTAGGTTTGACACCGAAGTTGAAAAAGAAGAGTCGCCCTATAAGCCGGAGATAGACAATTCACGCTCAAAAACAGGCATTTGCCCGCCAATTTGCCCGCAATTGTAAATAAATTCTCGCAAACAGAATCAAATCGAATGATCTTGCTAGTTGAAAGTATATCTGACCGATTAAGTTTCAGAAATGTTATTGCTTATTGACCAAGTTGAGCCAAGAATTGATACATGGAGACCTTGCTAAGCCTTCTGGATCAATCAGCGCATGCCCGTGCTTCACAAGATTGGTCAAAGCTTGAAGCGCTCTCTGTCCAAGTCTTGCAATTGGCCTATAAGGGAACCCCAGTAGATGAGCAAGCCCTCAAGTCAATTATTCAAAGTTATTTGGCATCGATAATTGGAACGGGGGAATTCCTCGTCAATTTGGAAAGTCGAGATTCAAGCAAGTATCAAGAAGGCCTCTCCAAGCTGCTTGAATTCCTAAAGAAGCGACCTCACTACTTTGAAAGTGCTGCGGATCTAGTTCAAGCCGCTCAAGAGATCTCACTACTGTCTTTGGACCCAATCCCGGCAAACCGAAACAAAATTGGTAAATTGCTTAGAACACTTTCCCGCCCTGATATTTCAATCCTCGTTTGCAAGCAGATCCTTGAGACCACTCGGCTTAATTACTATTCACTTACTGTCCTGTGCGGGGCATATTGCGACTTGCAAAGATTCGATGAAGCAATTGAAGTCGCAGACAAGGCTCTTAAGTTCAGTCCAGAGGGCGGCAGGACATATCCACTCACAGCCTTAGTACGTGCTCACACTCTCAAATTCAAAGCCACAGGAGATATCTCCGAAATCGAACTAGCTCTGGAATACGGACATAAGGCGCTCGATTTAAGAATAGATAGCTATGCAGCAAATGCCTTTGTTGCTGCAGCCGTAGCTTCGGGTAACGCAGATGAAATTGCCTACGCACAGGAAGTCCTTGGCAAAGCTGAGCCTCAATTGCGAAAAGCAGATATTGCCGCTCTCTTCCAGGCCTATCAGGCATCTCAAGCGCTCGCTCCAGAAGCCTCCGTGGTTGAAGTTGTTGAAGAGTTTGATGAAGAGTACTTTGGCGATTTCGATTCTTTGATCGATCTAGTAACAAGAGAGCAAGGGTTCTACCCTGTCATTCCTGACCTAAGGAACATGATGAGTCTCTTCGTAAAAGGTGGTTGGTTTTTCCAAGGGCTTTCATATTCCCCTTGTCCGAAATGTGAAAAAGTCGCTGTTCACGCATATAGAAAGCACTTCAAGAGATATGGCAAAGATATGCACTACTGGGGACTCGTTTGCGATGAGTGCAAATACGCTACAGATTCAGTTGATTTTGATAAAAAAGCATTTGCTTTGATTTCCAAGGATCTAGAAGAGAGATTTCCGGTCTCTGGGCTTTGCCATGACTGTGTAGCGCCTTAACTGACCTATGCCCTTTGGCCATTTCTTTATATGATGAAACCATGACTCAACTAGGAAAGCTCGAGAAGGTAGATCTCAGAAAAGTCTGGCCTCACGAAGCTCGTGACTTCAGCGCTTGGTTGGCTAAGGAAGAGAACCTAAATGAGCTGGGTCAGACAATCGGTGTTGAGCTCTCCCTATTAGGTACTGAGGTTGATGTTGGGCGTTACAGAATCGACATTCTTGCCAATGATTCAAATACGGACCACAAGGTTGTTATCGAGAATCAATTAGAGCCTACAAACCATGATCACCTAGGCAAGGTAATCACTTACGCTGCTGGCTTGGATGCTAAATATCTTGTTTGGATTGTTAAGGATGTCCTGCCGGAGCATCAAAAGGCCATCGAGTGGCTCAATGAATACCTCGATGAAGAGATTCGTATATTCCTCCTGCGCATTGAAGTGTGGCAGATTGGTGATTCGGCTTTTGCACCGAAGTTCGAGATTGTTTCTGCAAAGAACGACTGGGCAGCCGTTGTTAAGCGATCTGCTTCAAGTGGGGCCTACAGTGATACTAAGCTGAAACAGCAGCAGTTCTGGATTGAGATGTGTGAGTTCATTCGGAATATCGATGCCAGCATGCGCCTACAGACTCCACTTCCACAGCACTGGTTTAACTTCAGCCTTGGAAGCTCTTTGGCTCACCTAGCAACGACTGTTAACACAAAGCAAAACAGGTTTGCCGTGGATATGTATATTTCTAACGATAAAGCCCTTTTCCAGTTCCTTAAGGAAGATGAAGAAGATTTGAAGAGGGCCATCGGCCTAGATCTGAACTGGTTTGAGGGCGAGAAAGCTTCCGGATTCCGTGTCTTTCGCCAGGTAGATAACGTATTTGATGAAACCCAAAAGGACGAGAACTTTAAGTGGCTCTATGAAATGGTTCTAAAGCTACGAAAAGTCCTCGGCCCTTATATTTTGGAGTACAAGCAAAACTAATTGTTTAAGCTGACTTTTTATCTTGCTTGTCGTGTTCTTCTGTAGCATGCTCATCGAGCTTGTTAGCTAGATCGTTCATAGACTCTGGGAACAAGTGTCCATACGTGTCCATGGTTTCTGTAATCGAAGAGTGGCCAACCCAATACTGGATCTGCAGAATGTTTGCCCCTTTTGCGATGAGTACTGAAACACATGTGTGACGAAGTTGGTGCATGCCTTGTCCTGGCTTTAATCCAACAGCTTTAGCAGCTACACGAAACATTTCTGCTGCGTCGTGATAGCGCCATGGCTTTCCAGTGCGGCTCTTAAGGATCAAACCCTCAGGACCAAGACCATATTCGTCTACATGGTCACGAATCAAAGACTGTAGCTCTTTGGCAAATCCAATAGTGCGCTCGCTGGCTTCTGTCTTAAGACCTTCAGGTTCATGGACGAAGTTAGGGTCACGACTTAATTGGCGATCAATCTTGATTTTATTCTTCTTAAAATCAAGCTGCTCCCACGTGAGGCCAAGAGCTTCCGATGGACGCATTGCGGTGTAGTAACCAATCCATACGACAATTCGATACTGCTTGGGGAGAAGGCTAGCCAACTTCCTAACCTGCTCCATGGTCATTGGAACTACTGCGTTCTTCTTCTTAGCCTTCGGACGCTTTAGCTTTGCAAATGGTGTTGCGTGAAGATACTCATTCTCGACGGCCTTCTTAAGGATTGCTGCGAGAAGATTCTCCTGCTTCTGAACTGTGCGAGCGGACAAGCCCTTCTTGTTCTTCAGCATTGCAGACCAGCGCTCAACATCTACAGGCTTAATGCTTGCCATGATCACATCACCAAATTCGGGCAAGATGTGAGTGTTTAGGTCCCGTTCGTAGCTCAACTTGGTCTGCTTACGGACCTTCAGAGTGCCTGCCCAAACTTCCTCAACAAATTCAAGAAGGGTCAACTTGAGATCAGAAGTCTTTGTGTTTTTAAAGCGCTTTTCTAATTGTTCCTGCTCATAACCGAATGCTTCTGCTGCCTTCTTGGTCGGGAAGCCATCCTTTGAAGTTTCTTTTCCATTGCGAAGACGCCAACGAGCTTGCCATCCATTATTACGTTCACGTGCGTGAGCCATTACTTCTTTCCTTCCATCATAAGTTTTACGATCTCTTCATATTGAGATCTGCCCTCTTTCTCAAACTCCTTCTTTCCGGAAGTTGTCAGCTCACCACCAGAGCTTCCTATTCCTGAAGTTGTTAACCATCCGTTTTTACGGGCATTGCGGAGAGCTGTGTAAATAAACTTAGGATCGATATTTAACATTTGGGCTGTATGACTTGCTGCCTTCTTATTTCCAGTTGCTGAAAGTTGTGCGTAAATATAGGCGATTAGAATGGAGTCTGCCTTGCTTGCTCGCATGTTGCTTGTTAAGGAAGCAACCTTCTTTCCGCTTTGTGTTATCGCAATATCTAGTTTCCGGTATTCCTCATTTTCTGAATTTGCGAGCCTTAAGGTGCGACCCTTCTTGCCTACGGCACGAGCACGTTCTGTGGCGATCAGAATGGAATTCATTTCCATCAGGTGACCTATCGGAAGGTGTCGCATTTGTGCATGACTTATGCGAGACCTCTTAAGATCCGAAGGGGCAACGGCAGCGAGCGCAACACGAGCTTTGGCTTCCATGGGATCAACTCCATCAGGATGACGTTCGGAACCGACTGTTTGGATCTCAATGGAAACTGGCTTATGGCCATCCTCTAATTCCCGAGAGTGGATCCAAATGCGAAGATCGTCGATGTCTTGCCAAGTAATGACATCCCTAGGCATCTTGGATGTCCCAGCACTCCTATAAACCACCCCTGATTCCTTGCCTACGGCGATTTCAAGCCCGTTTACCTTTGTGGTGACCATTTGTACTCCTTGTCGAGGTTTAGCCTTCGATTTGACTTCCCAATACCCGAACTCTAGCATACGGCTGTACTTCGACAAATCGTCGGATTCAAGGATGAAACTGGAACGCAAGATGGAATCGCTAGAACTACTCACAACCCAGCAAGCAGCTGATTACTTGGGTGTTGCTGTGTATTGGCTGCAAACCCATTGGAAGAGCGAAGGCATCCCAGTTACCCGCCTAACCCCCAAGGGGCCCTTGAGGTTCCGCCGATCCTCTCTTGAAGCCTGGGCTAAATCCAGGGAGGTCGTTTATATCGATCCTGGAATAAGCGAGCGCCAAGAGAAGTCTCGCAAAGTTTCATTGGTTTAGGCAGACAGGAGAAGCTACTCATGGCAAAGTTATTACATGCGCAAGATGCAGAAGAGCTTAATCCTTCAGATCTTGATGGCGGAAAATCCCTCTTAAACTCTAATAGTAGGTTTTATTCCCCTAATTCATCTATAAAGACTCTGTCTACTCTAAATACACTAGATGAGAACTACTTAGCTTCACTGCCTGGCTACATGGTAGATGGATCATTTGGCGTAGATATGGTTCGCATATCTCTAGTAGTTGATCCTAATAGCGTGGTACACGCTGACTTCCTGTCTAATGTGTATGGAAGTGATGGGAATAAAACCAATGGCACAGTCAAGCTGCCTGGGCAGCCCAACGTTTATATGTTCTGGCCAGATACCGGACGCCAGATCATGACTCTGCAATTCAACCCAAGCAATTTCAGTCGAGCGCATGGGTTAGAGATTTGTCCGCCCGTACTTCTCGGGCATTTCATTAAACATGTTATTCAGCAGGTATTGGCACTAGGAGATCCACAAGCTCGTCCTGACTTTATGGCCAGTGCTCCCTGGGGAGCCGTCGAACCTTGGCCCCAGAATTGGTATGAGTTCATCTATCTGAGCAATATCCATTTCGCACGGGATATGGTGATCAGCGATCCCCGCTTTGATTTGCGTCAGTTAGAGCTGCTGAAGCCAAAGCGAATGGGGGCGGTTAAGTTAATTCTTGGATCAGATGGATCGGTTGAGACTGTTACTCATACAGCAGGCAAAGACACTGCTAAGCACCAGATTTACGACAAGCACAAGGAGCGCCAAAAGCTTCTTGCCAGCAAGAAAAAGACCAAGGTGGTTACAGATCCAATTCCTAAGGGGACCTTTAGGTATGAGGTGCAAGTGCCTCGTGTGGCGTTGAGAAAGATTCATATCAAGACCTTGGACGTCATGACCCCAGAGCGGATTCAAAAGATGGCCCTTGGATATTGGGCTAACTCGAACTATGGATCCCCTTTGATTTGGGCTGGTCAAGTAGCGGCCGAGATGGGAACTGTTATGTCGTTTACTGAAACGGCTGAGGCAATTCACTACATCAACAATCTGCAGCTAGGGGTTCCGGTCAACCTGCCAAGAAAGGAACAAAAGCGAATTGAAAGTCTTATCAAGAGTTCTGGGTTTTCTACAAAGAAGCCACTTAGCCAACAGGGACTCCCATATGGATCCCTGGATTTCAAAACCGGAGGCCTGAGCCTTATTCCATAAAGGCCCATCGTTTACACAGACAGCGCTCGCTTTCACTGGCATTCTTACAAGATCACTAGTTAAAGGAGAAACCATGTCGGATTTGCCGATACTTTTTAACGCCACTCAGGTTGCAAAGATTATGGGGGTTAGTAGATCTCAGGTTTACAACCTTATGAACTCAGGGAGACTTGGAAGTATCTCCATTGGGCGCTCTCGCAGGGTAACTAATGGTCAGATGCAGGATTTCATTTCATCGCTAACGCCGGATATGTAATCAGTAATACGCAATGGAAACTATCTAATAACAAGAGATTCAGTTAGGTAGCTAAAAGCGGAAACTGAGATGTTTGCATATGATAACAAGCAGATTGACTTAAAGGCTGTGGTCTTCAGTACTCAGCCTTGGGCAGATAGACATGATAACTTCCACGGAGTCTTTGAAAGATGACACCTTACAGACATAACAAGCAATTTCTATTGAAACAGTAGCCAATCGAGAGGGCCAAGAAGAGAGAAACGTAGATGTACCCAATGTATTCCCAGTTCCCAGATCACATCCCAGATCCAAACCGGGTTCCCAAGAAGATCAAGGCAAGTGGCGGAGCGAATCCATATAAACAGTTAAACCAGATGTTGGACTTTCAGATCAAGCAAGCAAAGCTCGAGAAACTAATCCAGAAAAATGGAGAAAATTGACCCCCAGGGTTAATCAACTCTGCTCTTGCTCACATACCAGGGCTTACAAACTGGTAACGAACCTAAGATCTTGACAGTAGCCTTTTTGATTAATGAATTAAATTCTTGCGGCAGGGAGATCCACCCAATCTGTCTCAATAACTTTACTCGTCGCAAGAGTAAGTTTTACTTTGAATGATTGAGTTGCATTAATTGATGAGATAGCAGACTTCAGCGAAGATTGAGTTACGAGCCAATTTGCAGCTGAATGACTTTCAATCGGATGAGGAAAACTCGGTCCTGTGACAGCTCCCATTGGAAAAAAGGCAAGCGGAGAATGATCTGTTGTTGAATAAACTATAGAAATAGACTGAATAATTGCTGTCATTCTTCCGCTATTTATTACTTCAATATCTAAACACTCTTGCTCATTATTCAATTGCAATGCCCATAAGACTGACAATTTCACTCTCGGACCAGTTGCTAAATAGAACCAAACTTGAAATCCAAACCCGAGTAGTCCTGTGATGCCACCTAGCAATCCCGTGATGGCACCAATCCAAGCTAGAGCACTCATGACTGACCTACTTTCAATTGGAATCTCGTTTGACTTGACTACAAAGTAGGAACTCGAGATCCGTCAGGGAGTCTATGTGTCTTACCTTGGATTACCCCATTCTTTGGGGGATTAAAGTGGTTATAAAGAGACATGGAAAGTGCTCGTGTCATCATCCTCTGGAAGTCTGGCTGATTAAAAAAGGCTCTAAACAAGTCTTCATTCGCCTCGTGCCTTTCAATCAGTCCATCTGCAATTAGCGGGACAAAGTGCATTTCAAAATTATCGTAATCATTAGCTTGGGCTACTTCCATCAGGTCATGATCATTCGCATAATGCTGTTGTTGCTGTTCAAACCAAATTCTGTCTGCGTCAGTTAAATTCAGTCCGAATCTTTCATTCAAGTCGGCAATCAGTTTCGAAAGAAGAGCTTTATCGTCCTCCTTCTTACCTCCGGAATTTTCGGTGATGGCTGGGTCCATGGGATCCTCTGACCCATTGATTAAAGAAAGATCCACATTTTGGGCTTCAATTTGAGTTCTAAGATGAGTTAGGACCACGGAATCGTCAATATCAACTGCCCCGCCACCCCCAATAAGCAATCTACGCTCTAGCATTTTGACGTAGTAATACAACTCTTCTAGTTCGATGTCCTTGAAAGGGACTATTTGCGCCAAGAATGAATACGCTGCGACATAATTTCGACAGATGGCTTTAAATTCGGACTTAGTCTCATCATCAAAACTGGACCACCTTTCAACTGCCGTGTCCGTGTTTTTCTTCAGTGCCGAACTTCCCGTTGTAGTGGCTTTGAGGATACCTTCGACCGCTAATCGAATCTCGTCTTTATGGAGAATTCCAGCGCTCATCAATTTTTGTTGAAGATTATACAAAATATTGGGATCAGTCGGCACGGAAGTGGTTTCCTCAAAATATGGCTTGAACGCTTCCTGAATTTCTTCTGCGTCATTAACAAAATCCAGTACGAATGTATCTTCTTTGTCAGGATGTATGCGGTTTAGTCGTGAGAGTGTTTGCACTGCAGTAATTCCTGAAAGCTTTTTATCGACATACATAGTATGGAGTAATGGTTGATCAAATCCAGTTTGATATTTTTCTGCAACAATTAGCAATTGGTATGACTTGGCAAATTCTTCTGGAATGGCAGAACTCTTAAGATTATTCATAGTGAATTCCGTATATTCGACTTCTTTTAGCTCCGGATCGTATACAGTTCCTGAAAATGCAACCAGAGTTCTGACATCCTTGTAGCCTTTTTCACCTATATACGCATCGATAGCCTGTTTGTATCGAACAGCGTGCAATCGAGACCTGGTAACAACCATTGCCTTTGCAGAACCATCTATTTTCCTAGATGTATTGGCCCTGAAGTGTTCAACGATAATCTCAGCTTTTTGCGCAAGATTTGTGGGATGTAAAGATGCGTATCTAGCCAGTGCAGATGCTGCTTTCCCTTTCGGTACTTCGAGGTTTTCCGATCCTAGATTGTTAGCAAGCTTGTAATAGGTCTTATATGTTGTATAACTCTTGAGCACGTCAAGTATGTAATTCTCTTCAATGGCTTGTTTCATTGAGTACTGATGAAAGGCAACATATCTAGATTCGCCGTCATCTCCGACTATCTTTTCGCCAAACATTTCCAAAGTCTTGGATTTTGGAGTTGCCGTAAATGCAAAAAAGGTGACATTTTCACTCTTACCTCTTGCTAAAATCGATTTTTCGAGCAATTCTTCGAATGAGTTTTCAATGACTTGATTCTGAGAGTCAAATTCTTCAGCAGCTTGCAGAGCATCTGTATTGGTACCGCCTCCAAGAACCAATTTCATTTCTTTAGCAGTTTCCCCCGATTGCCCCGAGTGCGCTTCGTCCACGATGACTGCAAATCTTGATCCAGCTAGTTCGGTCGCAGACTTGGCCACCACTGGGAAGGTTTGTATTGTGGTGATAATTATTCGGGCCGCTTTTGACTCTAGTGCTTGCCGCAATTGTGAATTCTTACTTCCTGCGTCCTCCCGAATGGAAACTATTGATCCAGGTTGATGATCGAAAGAGGCAACAGTGTCTCTGAGTTGCTGATCTAAAACTCTTCTGTCTGTAACAATGATAACTTTGTCGAATACGGGTTCGTTTGGACTAATTCCTTTAGATGCAAGCAGTGAGGTAGGGCTCAATTGAGCGGGCGCGTGCAGAACAGATAATCTATGTGCCAGCCAGCTCAGAGTATTGGATTTTCCACTGCCTGCAGAATGTTGTGCAAGCCTATTTACTCCAGATCCATTCTCAAGAGTTGCTTTTATTATTGTTTCTACTGCATGCCACTGGTGAAATCTTGGAAAGATTACTGTTTTTTCTCCAGTTTTCTTTCCTGTTACCTGATCAACTTTATGTGAAACGTGGATATAAGAGCCAATTATCCGCAGCCAGTTCTTCTGATCTAATATTTCATTCCAGAAATACCTAGTTTTCTCACCACTTTCATCTATCGGATTACCTTTACCGCCTGCCTTGCCGGCTCCGGCTGACCCCTTGTTGAACGGAAGAAAAACTGTACTAGCGCCTTTAAGTTTAGTGGCCATAAAAACATCGTTCTCGTCTAAAGCGAAATTCACTAGTGCTCTCGATCGGAAAATCAAATCATTAGGCTTTCTATCAAACCTATATTGTCTAATTGCATCTTTAACATTCTGGCCCGCTGTTTGGGATTTCAACTCTACGGTAGCCACGGGGATACCATTTAGATAAAGAACTAGATCAAGACTGTCATTTAGATTGGTTTCCGACATCTTTACTTGACGTGTGACTGTAGTTCTATTTTGGCTGTAAAGCTCCATGTTTTCAGGAACTAAGCTGTTTGCCGGCTCGAAATAGGCAAGTTGGAATTTAACTCCCATGTCGACTATCCCTTTGCGCAGCACGTCAACAACACTTCGGGATTCGATCTCTTTGCTAATTCTTTCTAGAAGTTTCTTTCTGGCAATATCCGAATTCCCATGCAAAGCTTCTAGTCGCCCGAATGCCTCAGATTGAGTTTCTGTGAGAAACAAGAAGAGTTCTGCTGGATCTAGCCCCAACTCTCGATCGTATGAGTCTGGGTAGCCCTGGTGCCAGCCATTGCCCACGAGTGAACCTACGATCAGCTTCTCTAGTGTTGCTTCGTAATGAGATACATCACCCATATTAATCCCTGTTTTCTAGTCTAGTTTGACCTGTAACGTATTCAGTAATTAAAGAGACTTTATATTCTTCAAGAAGTTGTATTGATCCATCAATCGCATCCAAAGCCATAAGTCGGGAGGAATCAAATTCTCTTAACTCCTCAGTTACACGACGTTGCGTTTGAATATTTGGCACAATAATGTTTTGTGTTTTCAAATTTACCCAAGGAATTCTCATTCGGTGATCTAGGATTCCGTATCCCAGCCTAATCAATTGTCGTTGAAACTCTCTTATACGAAAGTGAAACGCTAGGTATTCCATATCGATAAGGTCTTTACCTAGTGGTTTTAGTACGTAATAAACCGGACTTAATACGCCTTCGTACTTCGAATATCCAACAGATCCGATGATGACATTCATGCTATTAATGACCAAATCACCAATTCTTACAATGTTGTATCGGCTTATGTCTTCGGAGGCAATATTTCCTACTGCACCTTTGTCACTGTACAAAATAACACCTCTGCTTGCAGTGAGCGAGAGAATTTCAGTGAGAGTTATTGGATCGTTCTTTTCACCTCTGATTTGCACAAGGCGACCGAGGGGAATCAACGATCTATCTTCACCAATATGGGAAGCCCACTCTGGGGTAGTTTTAGTCTTTCCTGGGTCTCCAAGTATTTTGTCTCTGACCAAAGCATCAAAGTAATCATTGACTGCCTTTTTTTGATTCTCTTTTTTATTTATGGCATCGTCGATTTGCATGCAGCGCACATCCAGGAAATTCGCAATTTGCTGCTGTTCTTGAAGGGTTGGCATTAAAATAGGTAATTCTCCTAGAGTTTCCCAACGCCTAAAGTCAGCACCGCCTTCACGAATGCCTCTTGCAAGAGCCTTTGTGTACCCACTCAATGCTTGGACTCTAATTACATAAGAAACATATTTCCCGTCCGCTAAGGATGATGGCGGACAGACTGTACATACCGCAGAAATCGCACCAGTGGAGTCTGATACTCCAACTGACCCTCGCAATATATCCAGGCCATGTACAACAAAATCTCCTTTATTAACTCTGAGGTAAGTCGAAGTATCAGCTGCTTCGTGATAGCCAATTTTGCTGCGATTTGATCGAAGAGTTACCTGACCATCGGTAAAAGCTGTAACAATTTCATCCTCAGGAAGGGCTGAAATCTTGGTGGGTTGAAAAAGTCTCCTAAAGGGGACTTGTGGAAATACATCACCCCCACCTTCCCAATGAAGTTGATTTCTGTTCATGCAAAACCTTTCATTGCAGACGAAATCTTGTTCTCAAGGTCAAGAACTTCAGCTCTTAAATCGTCCACAGATCTTAAGGGCACGTATCTGTAAAACTTTCGGAGAAAAGGAATTTCATAACCTATTTTGGTTTTTGAATGATCAATCCAAGCTTCGGGCACAAATTTATGAATCTCATTTGATAAATGTTCTTCGGCTAGTTTTTCGATTACTTCTAATTTTTGATCTTCATTCAATGAAAGATATCCATCAGGAAGATTGATATTTTCATAATCTCTGAGTCCTGGATCTGGTAATACTTCGCCCTTTGGTCCGTATGCTATTGAAGCCGATTGATCGCTCACAGCTATAGATTTCAAAGTAGCTTTGATTTCTTTGGCAGTAAACTCGACTGATGCAAGTAATTCCGAAATATCTTTCAGGTTCTCAAAAGTAGATCCCATGTGAGGGATCAATTTTTCACGTATATGACCGTGGGTAGCTAAAATTGTAAAATCATCGATTTTCCAAAGCTGACGAAGAGGGCGCTCAACTGTCAATCGAGCAAAACCAAATTCTTCGTTCCTCATAACTTTTACGTTGGGGTTATTCTTGTTTGCTAGAGCTTCCACATACAGTTCTGTTAACTCGGCAATAGATTCTGGAGATATTTCTTTCTTTTTATCTCCCAGTCCCTTCCGCATTTTTGTCCCGTAATCCCTGCCATCAATCAGCTTCACTAAACCTTTTTGGCTTTTGCTCTTTCGATTGGTAATTATCCAAATAAACGTGCCAATTGACGTGTTGTAGAACATTTGATCAGGCATCGCAATAATGCCCTCCAGATAATCGTTTTCAATTATCCAACGTCTAATTTCAGATTCACCTGATTCAGCTTGGCCAGAAAAGAGCGGCGACCCCGAAAGAATTATCGCCAGTCTGGAGCCGCCTTCGAATTCTCCGTTGCCCGCAATGGAGACAGGTTTCATTTTATGCATCATGTGCTGAATGAATAGAAAAGATCCGTCGCTTACTCTTGGTAGCCCTGCGCCGTAACGTCCGCTGAAACCTTTCTTCTCGTGCTCTAATTGAATTGGTTCTGCGTATTTCTTCCAGTCAACTCCGTAAGGTGGGTTGGAAATACAGTAATCAAAATGCTTGTCGGCATGCCCATCTTCATTTGTGAGGCTGTTTCCATATGTTATGCGAGTTGGATCTTGACCTTTGATCATCAAGTCGGATCTAGCCATTGCCCAAGTTTCATCGTTTAGCTCCTGGCCAAAAACATTCAAAGTGATGTTCGGATTTAGGTCCCGTAGATACTCTTCGGCCACTGAAAGCATGCCTCCAGTGCCACATGCCGGATCATAAATACTTCTAATTGGTTTTTGACCGGCGAGCGCCTTTGCATCTTCAACGAAAAGCAAGTTGACCATAAGTCTAATAACTTCTCGAGGAGTGTAATGCTCTCCGGCAGTCTCATTAGACATTTCTGAAAACTTGCGGAGTAACTCTTCAAAAATGTAACCCATACTTTCATTTGAAACATTCTTGATATTTAGATCTAAATCAGCAAACTTTCCTATGATTTGATACAAAAGCTCTTTTTCATCTAGCTTCTTAATTTTCTCGGGGAAACCATACTTTTCCAAGACCTCGGAGGCGCTGGGTGAGAACGCCTGTAGATAAGCATTCAAGTTCGATGCAACTTTATTGGGGTCTTGCAATACCCGAGAAAGATCAAGAGGGGAAATGTTGTAGAAGTTGTGCCCGGATTCTTTGCATAGAATCGTCTCAAGATCCTTAATCTTTCCCTCAAGCGAGTTTGCTTTAGCAATGACCTTATCCTTATTGACCTCTAGTGCGCATTCAAGTCTGCGCAAGACCACAAAGGGGAGAATGATCTGACCATATTCGTGAGGTTTAAAATCTCCTCGAAGGATGTCAGCGATTGACCAAATTAAACTGACTTTGTCTTGGAATCCCTTTGGTTGGCTCATGGTTGTACTTTACGCAGTACTACCGACAACTACCTAGATTTCAATTTTGAAGCTTGGAAAGTAACCTCATATTTGGTCATATGAGCCTGTTTTAGTGAATTACAAGGCAATATGAAGTAAAGGCATCTCATCTTCGTGCCCGATTGAGTCGTCAAATACCGAAATTCCACCCCTCCAATTTTCAGGAAGAATCTTGATGAATTGATCGAGGGCAGCTTGTTCGTCGGGAGAAATGATCGTTCTATGGGGTCTCTTAAAACTACCAACTTGCTCATAGACCACATGGAAGTGTTTCTGCAGAGGACACAACTCTTCTGACATGTACCAAATGTATCTGCGAGCGCTGACAAATTACCTAGCAAGTCGATAAATTTTGACCGCAGAGTTGCCCGCATGCCCGCAAATTTGCCCTTAAAAAGTAACAAATTAACTTTAACTACGACAAAGACTTCGACAAGAAAGTTACGCATAATGGCGCTGGCCCCGCACATTTCTATGCGAGGCCAGCATGGTGTTAAGAAGAGTCGCCCTATAAGCCGGATCCTGTAGTTCTTGCGAACTGATCACCATCCATCTAGATCTGCAATTACTTGCAGATTCGAGCGACCTACCCGATAGCTTGAGCGCGAGCAACGCACTATCTTCTTGGTCTTGCTTCAGGTGGGGTTTACATAGCTAACTGCATCGCTGCAATCACTGGTGGTCTCTTACACCGCCGTTTCACCCTTACCAATCTCTAGCAAGCTAGATATTGGCGGTTTGCTTTCTGTTGCACTAATCCCGCGGATTGCTCCGGGTGGGCGTTACCCACCACCTTGCTCTGTGAAGTCCGGACTTTCCTCGGTATTACTAGCGTAATAACGCGGTGATCCAGGCGACTCTTCTAAGGAAAAGGATAGAGGTAAGTAGAGGAGGAGAAAAACAGCCCCTACTTACTCGCTCTGCTTCTTCTCATCGCTACTGGTGACGCGACCGGCGTGAGCATGAGCTGAAGGGTCTTTCTTGGTCTTAATCAGGCTTGCGATAGTAGAGACAACCAAGATCGCACCGATTACAGCCAAGCTGATCAAGGTAGGAATCTTAGGGACGTCGTACCAGATCTCGTGAGCGAAGGTAAGAATCAACTTCACGCCGATAAACATCAAGATGATTGATAGACCAAGTGAGAGGTAAACCAACTTATCGAGGAGGCCCTTGAGCAAGAAGTAAAGGGCGCGAAGGCCAAGTAGCGCAAAGGCGTTAGCTGCAAATACCAAGAATGGCTCTTGTGTGACGCCGAATGTCGCTGGGATTGAATCCAATGCAAAGAGCAAGTCAGTCGATGCAATAGCGATAAGCACAGTGAACATCGGAGTTGCGATGCGCTTGCCATCAATCTTGATGAAGGCCTTGGACTCGTGGAATTCATCAGTCATTGGAACGCGCTTGCGAATGATCTTCACGAGGAAGTTATCTTCGGGAGTTGGATCTTCATCCCAGTGCTTAAAGAGTCCAACACC
>JACCDW011909742.1_pt1 | contig 15115 bp, 19 predicted proteins | sample 7449781 | NCBI WGS metagenome assembly JACCDW01 (sample SAMN15323449, study PRJNA562643) | freshwater metagenome | isolation source: river surface water | place: USA:Blue River Watershed | collected 2017-08-18
AATAGGCGAGCCGATGGGCTTTGTTGCGCGCGCAGATTCCACAATCTCATTCAATAATACAAATCGTACATTTACGATTGCTCCAGCAAGTACATCATTTGAAGTATGGACTAAAGGCACTAAGCGTACTAAATCTACTTCAGAAACTGTAGTAATTCCAAACACATCTGGTTTATACTACGTTTATTATGATGCTGATGGTGTACTTCAACAACAAACATCTTTCTTTAATCTAGAAACACAAACACCTGTAGCATACATTTATTGGAATGCCACTCAAAGTTATGCTTCGTTCGTTGCTGATGAACGACATGGTGTTGTTATGGATTGGAGAACACATGAGTATCTACATAGAACTCACGGTGCTCAATTTGCTAATGGCTTTGGCGCATCAAACTATACTATAGGTGGTAATGGATCTTTAGATTCACATATGCAATTAGATCTTGCAGGTGGTTCTTTCTATGATGAAGATCTAAAGATTGATATTGTTCATAGCAATTCACCATCTAGCATTTGGGAACAAGACCTTCAAGGTCCTGCTAAAATTCCAATGTTCTATTTGGACGGTGCTGCAGCAGAATGGAAAGTTGATGTATCAACAGACTTCCCATTAAAACAAGGTACATCTCGTCCACAATACAATAATCCAAATAGCGGAACATGGACAACAACTGATATTAATGAAAACAAGTATGGTATAACATTCATCCTTGCTACAAACAATATTAACAATCCGGTCATTGGTATTATTGGTCAAGATGCTAAAGATTCTCAAGGTGATGCAGAAGCAATCAACTTTGGAGATTTAGTTTTAACTGGTTTCCCAATTGTAGAATATCGTCCACTTTATAAGATCGTTTATAAATGTTCTTCATCATACGTTAATACACCAAAAGCGTCTCTAGTTTCTATTTGGGATATGCGTACTATTACGCAAGTGGCATTATCTGCATATAATGCAACTGATCACGGAAACTTGTCAGGTCTTGGTGACGATGATCACTTGCAATATGTTCATATTTCTGAACCAAGAACTATTACTGCTGAACATACGTTTGGTGGTACACAAACATTTAATGATGTAAGCATTGGTGATGATTTATCAGTTGGTGGTGATGTAACTATCACTGGTAACTTAACTGTTAACGGCACACAAACAATTTTATCTACGAACGTTCTTCAAGTTCAAGATAATATCATCACGCTAAATGCAGAAGAAACTGGTACTCCTTCAGCCAATGCTGGTATTGAAGTTGAGCGTGGTACTTCTACAAATACACAAGTTCGTTGGAACGAATCAACAGATAAGTGGCAATTCACTAATGATGGTTCTACATATTATGACTTCATTCCACTAGCGCCTTCATCTGGTGCAGGTCGTGTATTACAATCAAATGCTGGTGGTACTGCATGGGAATTTGGTGATGTAGTATTAGGTTCACAATCGCGTGATTCATTCACTGGTGATGGTTCAACTTCAGTATTCACATTAACAAATACATACGGTGGACAAAACTCGATTCTTGTCTTCATCGATGGTGTTGCTCAATATCCTGGTGCTAACTTTACATTAAGTGGAACAACACTAACGTTCCTAGGTACACCAGTATTAGATGCACGTATTGAAGTATTTGGCTTAACACCAGTTACAGCTGAATTAACACCAGGCGATGGTACAGTTACTGCTAAGAAACTTGCAGCCTCAGCATATACACGTGATATCTTTACGGGTAATGGTAGCACTACTACATTCAACTTAACAGGTGATGTTGGTACAGAACTTGCACCATTCGTATTTGTTGGTGGTATCTTACAAGATCCAGTTAGTGCATACAATATCGATGTACTTGCAACTCCGCAAACAATCACATTCACTGAAGCAATTCCTTCATCAACTGAAGTAGTAGTTGTATATGGTCCAGTGAATGTAACAGGCGTACCTTCAGATGGTACTGTTTCATTCCAAAAGATGGCATCATCAGTATTCGCTTATGATACACTTACAGGTGATGGATCAACCACAGTATTTACATTAAGTCAACCTGCATTATCTGCTAAACATGTTTTAGTATCAGTTGCTTCTGTTCTTCAAACACCAGAAACTTCATATACAATTTCTGGTAGTACATTAACATTTAGTTCAGCTCCTCCAGATGGTGCTGCAATTATTGCCCGATTCTTTGTTGGTGGAACAGTTGGTGTACCTTCAGATAATTCAGTTTCAACAATTAAGATTCAAGATGGTGCTGTTACAACTGCTAAACTAGCAAATGGATCAGTCACTGCTGCAAAGCTTTCAGGTATTGATACTGACGATATTGCAGAAGGTAGTACAAACTTATATTTCACTGACGTAAGAGTTGGTTCATATTTAACTGCAAATCAATATGCTACATTAGCACAAGCGCAAGCTGATGCAGTTGCTCTTTCAATTGCATTAGGATAATGGATAAATAGAATCATGGCAAATACATTTAAAAGCAAAACGTTTAATGGAGCATCAACAGCAGCCAACACTGGTATGACTGTTTATACTGTTCCGTCTACGACAACTGCAATCATCATTGGTTTAAACCTTGCTAATATTAGCAACTCATTAATCTCTGTTGACGTATTAGTTAATAAATCAACCGGTGACGATATCTACGTCGCCAAGTCAGTTCCAATTCCAACAGGTGGTTCTTTAGAATTGATGACTGGTAATAAATTTGTTTTAGAAACTGGTGATTACATTCAAGTTAAATCATCGGTTGCAAACTCACTAGATAGTATGCTATCAATCATGGAGCAAACATAATAAATGGCTTCATACGTAGGTAATAGTCCTAATTTAATTCTTCAAGCTCGTCAAACGAGTTATCGCTTTGTTGCGACTGCTGGTCAGTCAAACTTCGATGGTGCAGATAGCAATGGACTTACATTATTAGTTGATCTTAAAAACACACAAGTTTTCTTGAATGGTGTTTTATTAGATAAGACTGACTATGATCTTACAACAACTCAAGTTCACCTATTAAGCGGTGCGGCAGTTGGTGATATCATTGAAGTTATTACGGCACCAAGTTTCTTCACTGCAGACATGTACAATAAGTCTGAAGTTGATCAAAAAATCACAAATGTGATTGGAACTGCAGGTGCAGCATTAGATACTCTTGGCGAGTTATCAGATGCACTAGGCGATGATGCTAACTTTGCTTCAACAGTAACAACTTCACTATCAACTAAAGTAAGTAAAACATCAAGTACTGGATCAGTAAATATTCCAGTAGGTTCTACTGCTCAACGTGATGGTACTCCTGGTGCAGGTTATTTTAGATTCAATAATAGCACTAATCAGTTTGAAGGTTATAATGGAACTGCATGGGGAGCTGTTGGTGGTGGAGCAACCGGTGGTGCGAATAACCCAGTGTTCTACGAGAACGATCAAACAGTTTCAGTAAACTATACAATTACAACCGGAAAGAATGCAATGACTGCAGGCCCTGTAACAATTGCTGATGGAGTTAGTGTAACTATTCCTGATGGCTCAACTTGGACGATCGTATAATGCCTTTAGTACTTAGTGGATCAACTGGGATTACATCAGCTAATATTGCTGATGGTGCTATTGTTACCGGTGATTTAGCATCTACTTTAGATTTAAGTTCTAAATCATTAACGCTACCTATAGGTAGTGGAGCAATTAAAAGTGTCTATGCACAAACATTTTCACCACAACTTACCATAAGTGGAAGTTTTAGTGGTTATAGTTCAATGTATAGTGCTGGTGCTATTACACTTACACCAAAATCTTCATCTAGTAAATTGTTTGTAGCATTCAATTGTGGATGGACTAAAAATACAGACCGTCCTGGATTAGATTTTCAACTTCTAATAAATGGTTCTGGTGCAAATGGTATAGATGGTTCTTCCAGATTCGGTATGCGTTATGAAGGCCATAGACGCGCTGTAGTTTCACAAGGTTATTTTATGTCTAGTGGTTCAAAACTTTATCAATGTACTGGCACTTCACAAATTACAGTTGGAATAGGTTTCATTATATATGATGAATCTACCAGTTTTACAGTAAACGCAGCACATAGCGAATTTCCTTTAACTATGCAAATTATGGAATTCTAATGAGTAAAGTAAAGATTCAAGGCAACGCATCAGGAACAGGTATATTCACTGTTGCTGCGCCTGCAACTAATACAGATAGAACTCTCACTTTACCAGATGTAGACGCTACAGTTTTGACAACTGCTGGTGGAGTTATTAATGGTGTTACACAAATTAGTAATCCAACTGAAACTGGTTATACATCTAGTTTAGCAGAAACAGTTTCTAAAGCAACGTTAAAGATTAAAACACATTCTACTGATTCAACATTAACGACATTTGGTGGTATTAGCGGTGGTGATGCGTATATTCAAAGATCAAATGGTCCAGGAAGTACGCAATACAATTTAAGACTAAACCCATTTGGTGGTGCAGTATTAATGCCATATCAACCAGCATTTAGAGGATTTGTGGCTCCAGATCAAACGACTGCTGGAGAAATGCTATCAAATTGGACAATACAATATAATCGTGGCAATCATTTTAGTGGTGGTAGATTGACAGCACCGGTGGCAGGAGTTTATCATGTTAGTGCTGCTATTGATGCTAGTGGATCTCCATCACGTGTAAAGATATGTGTTAATGGTTCAACAATGGCAATGAATGAACCAACTATTACAAGTGATGGTTGGGAAACAATTAATATTACAACAGATGTATATTGTAATGCAAGCGATTATATTTCATTAATTGTTGATAATGGTACAGGTGCTAACCCATATCACATGGGTGGTGGATACTGGGGTTGGTTCAATATACATTTCGTAGGTTAATATATGTCAACACTATCATTAAGAAAAATTAAACACGACAGTTCACTAGTTGACAACATTACATTAAATTCTAGTGGACATGTATCTACCGCTGAACGATTAATTGTTAATGGAGCAACCACTAATACTAATTCTAATTGGGGTTATTACGTTCAACCAAAAAGCGGATCATCATTAGGTGCATATAATGTAACAGATCCAACAGGCAATTACTCATTAATGAATATTGACTATAATGGTTGTGTTACTAAACCACAACAACCTTGGTTTTCAGCATATAGAAACAGCACTGTTAACTATACAGATGGTCAAACCATAATTTGGAATGCAACAGTTGCTAATTCAAATGTTGGAAATAATTATAATACGTCTACTGGTAGATTTACTGCTCCAGTCACAGGTGTTTACTTATTTAGAGCAGACTTTAGACAACCTGGTAATGGTGCTGGTTATTTCGATATTAGATCTAGCACTGGTCAAGTAACACGTCATGAAGAAAATTCTTCATATCCAAATGGTTATCATCAAACATTGGCATGTATGTATAGATTAAATGCAGGCGATTATGTTTGGACACAAGCTGGTGGAGTTACAGCAATTTCTCCAGATGCAAATACAACAGATAGATTTGAAGGTTATCTTCTTGGTTAATTTTTTTAAAGGAAATAAAAATGTCAGTAACATATACAATTACTCTTAGCGATGCTGAAAATAAAGCTCTTGGTGTGGTAGCGCTATCACAGCAAGATTGGATTGATAACGCAGTTCATGAACGTTGCCGTATTGCAATCGATGAGATTGTTAATGCAGAAGTTCAACGTAAACTTGCAACTGGTGAATCAATCTCTGGTTCTAAAGAAGACATCGTTAATGCAGCAGATGTTGAGTCAGCAGCAGAACGTCAAGCACGTCTTGAAGCAGAATTAGCAGCATCACAAGCAGAATAAATAGAATAATATTATTGAGGGATAGGGAACTCAATGTCATCATACATTGGCAATACGCCGCAATACGGAGTTTTTAGAAAGTTAGACGCATTCACGTTTAATGGTTCTACTACTACGTTCACACTTTTGTCTGGAGGAGCCAACGTTATCGCTGGTGATCCAACACAACTCTTTATCTCCCTCAATGGTGTTATTCAAGAACCTGGTGTAGCATTCACTTTAGCGAATGGTGGAACACAAATTGTGTTTTCATCAGCACCTTCAGTTGGCATGTCTTTCTTTGGTGTATTACTAGGTAACACTGGTGCACCAACAATTGAAGAAGGCCAAGTCACTACAACCAAGATCGCATCAAGCGCAGTTACAACTGCTAAGATCGCAGATAGTAATGTAACTACTGCAAAGATTAATAATGGTGCAGTGACTGAAGCTAAACTAGATTCTACACTTAATACTCAATTAGCACGTAAAGGAACTGCGATTGCTTTATCAATCGCTCTAGGATAATATGGCAGAAACGTTTAAGAACGCATCACTACAGAATGTAAGCAATTCATCGGCACAGACTCTTTATACTGCGCCTTCTGCTACATCTACTATTGTCCTAGGTGCTGCGTTAGCAAATAAAACGGGCAACACAATTTCAGCAACATTAAACTTCGTTGATACTTCTGCAAGTACAACTACTAAGATGTTAAATTCGGTGCAAATTCCACCTAATACAACTCTTGAAGTTTTTGCTGGTCAAAAATATGTACTTGAAACAGGCGATAGTCTAAGTGTATTAGCATCTGTTGGAAGTGCATTGGATGTAACACTAGCAGTGTTGGAGCTTAGTTAATGCCTTTCCTAGGTAATACACCTTCGAACACATTTGTTTCTATTGCCAAGCAAACTATCACTGGCAATGGTGGAACATCATATGCGTTAAGTTATGCAGTTACATCAGCCAATGATATTGACGTATTCTATAATAACGTTCGTCAAGAACCCGGTGTAGCTTATACAGCAACTGGAACAACTATTGCATTTACTGAAGCGATCGCATCAACTGACTCAGTTTATATTCTTTATAACGGACAAGCGATTGGAACAGTTAATGCTCCAGAAGGTGCATACCTTCCAACAACTGGTGGAACACTTAATGGCAGCTTATATGTTAACAATAGAATCGAAATTCAACAAGATTCTGGATCTAATAATAGATTAACTTTAAGAGGAAAACCTTCGTCTTCTTATCGTTGGAATGTTGATAACTTTGGTGATTCAAATGCATTAAGAATTTTTAGAGAGAATGATTCTGATGGTTCTAGTGGTGCAGTCATGGCTCAAATCGACTCCAGTGGTCGAGTTACATTGCCTTATCAACCTACGTTTTGTGCGTATGCTAATACTACTAGTGGCTATAGCGATTCACCATTAAAATATGATGTAACATTGTTGAATGTTGGTAGTCACTATAATACATCAACATATAGATTCACAGCTCCTATTTCTGGAAATTACTTTTTTTCTTTTTCTATATGGACTGGATCTTCATCTACTACTAGATGTGCATTCTATAAAAATGGATCTCCAGTAGGAAATTCGACGTATCCTATTGGAACTAGAAACCATGCAGGAGCACAAGATAATGATAGTTCTTCTATAATTATTCCATTGTCAATTAATGACTACGTTGATATTAGATGTTATGAAGGTGCAGTAGCAATTTTTGGAACGAACTATTTCCTTGGACGTTTAATTGGATAATATATGGCACTAAGTAAAGTACAATCAAACTCAATTCTAGATGGAGCTATTACAGCAAGTGATTTAGCTTCTTCTGCCATATCAGACAAACTAGGATTTACGCCGTCAAATGTTATTTCTAATAATCAAATAATAAGTACTAGCGTTGGTAATGTTAATACTGGAAGCGCCAATACATGGGTAAACGTAAATACTAGTGTATATAAATGGGAATTGCCAAGCGCTGGAAAATATTTTATGTACGCAACTCTTAGAACTCGTATTTGGGGATTAACTGGTTTTTTAAAATGCAGATTATATAACGCAACTGATAGTACTGCACCTAATTCTTGGGACAAGATGTTACAAGAGTTTCAAGGGACGAACTCAACCAATAATGTTCAACTAACTCCGGTTTGGACTATTGAAGTAAACGCCGCTAAAACAATCTATTTGCAAATGTGGTCTACAATGACAGGCGAAGTTGGTATTCAAAGCGATTCGAATGGTTGGAATGAAATTGGTTGGATTAAATTAAGTTAAGGATTATAAATGCCATTCTTAGGTAAACAACCTTTCACAGGTGAATTTAAAAAATTAGATACTATTGTACCTAATGGTGCTTCATCATACACATTAAACTACGACGGTGCTCAATTTACACCAGGACAAGCAGAACGTCTACAAGTTTCAGTCAATGGCGTTATGCAAGCACCTAACGTCGCTTTCACAGTTAATGGATCTACAATCACATTCAGTGAAGCACTAACTGCTTCTGATGTTATTGACTTCATCGTCTCTATGGGCGAAGTTGGTAATACAACAACTGTTTCTGATGGTTCAGTTACTCCTGCAAAATTAGCCAGCAATCTAGTTTTAGATAGCACACCTATTCGTGTTAACACTAACTCAATTGACGTTGATGTTACGATTGGTGCTAATCAAAACGCATTTGTTGCTGGACCAATTACTATAAATAGTACTATGGTAATTAACGGAACTTTCACAGTAATTTAATATGGCTAGTGATTTAACAGTACAAACAATTCGAGGACCTGGATCTGGCGCTAATGCGAATCAGATCTTAATTCCTTCTGGACAAAAGATTGTTGCAACAGAAGGTGGTTTAGTCGCGCCTGGACAAATTATTCAAATTGTTCAAACAACATTTACTTCAAGTGTGTATCTTGCAAATCCTAGTTCAGCAACAAGTGTAGGACATACGATATCAATAACTCCAAAAAGTGTTACATCAAAAGTGTTAATTCAATATCATTTTAATTGGGGTCAGTTAAAAAGTCCAACAGCTACTCAAGATAATATGAAATATTGGACTATTTTTAGAAATGGATCAAATATTGCACCAGCAAATGGTAGATTTTTTGCTCATCAAAATGAAGATGCGAGCTCAATAGATTTTAATGAACAGACTCAACAATCTACAATTTCATATTTAGATTCCCCTAGTACAGTTTCTCAAGTAACTTATGATTTAAAAACTTGGAGTGATAATCCTACTCAAGTTTCTATATCATATAACCAACGTGGTTATCAAGATAATCCCGGAGTTTGTACAGCAATTGCAATGGAGGTTGCACAATAATGGCTGTCTCTACTGCATACGTAAATCAGATTCTTCCAAAGGACGCAGCAAGAGTTGCTATTCCTGGTCATGTGATTCAAATTCAACAAGGAACGCTTACTACACAAACTGAATCTAGTGCAGCAGTTAACGTTTCAGTTGATATTAATTTATATGTTTCAATAACACCAACATATAGCACAAGTAAAATTAGAATAACTCTTGGTAGTTTATCATTACGCACAAGAGATGGTAATACATACGGATGTATGTTCTTAGAAAGATCAATTAATGGAGGATCATATTCTAAAATTGTTTCTTTTGCTGAATATTTTGGTGATGCTTCTAATGCAACTTATGGTAAACAAGAAGTATATCCAACACTAGATTATATTGACACACCTAATACTACTTCAAGTATATCATATAGAATAACTGGCACAAAGGTTAATGGCAGCGCTAATATTGCATATCATCACAATTGGTCTGGCACTGGCGGTGCTTATAATAAAGCAACATTAACAGCTCAGGAGATTGCACAATGACAGGTATTCTAAAAGTTGATACAATTCAAAAGAATAATGGCGCAACTCCAACAGCATCAGATCTTGGGTTAAATATTTCCGGAAATATTGTACAAACCGTACAAGTAAAAAAGACTGATACTTCAGTTATTTCAGGTTCATCATATAGTGCAGTGCCTGGATTAAATATTACTATTACTCCAAAATATACAAATAGTCAATTTTTAATTTCATTAACATTAAGTGCTTTACCAACTTCTCCAGGTTATCATGGTGCTGTTGCAAGATTAGTTAGAAATGGTACTGCATTAATTTTATCTGATGCAACTGATAGACCACAGACAACTTTTAGTTTATACAGAGATGCTGATTCAGATGGAAATACAATTAAGTTGTATAACTATAATTACATAGATTCAATATCATCACCTGCTGGAACTTCAATAACGTATGGTATACAAGTTGCTGATCTTAATAGTGCAAGTGAACCAATCTATATTAATAGATCGCAAACTGATTCAACTGGTTCAGTTCACCCTCGTGCAACATCAACAATTATAGTTATGGAGATTGCTGCATAATGGCGCTAACACGTTTAAATAACCGTTCAATCTCTGCTGTCACTGCGTTGCCTAGCGGTGTATTAACTTCTTCAGTAAATTTTTCTCAAGCAAATATACAATTGCCATCAGGACATCATAGAAAGATTTACACAAATTATACTGTCAATGAAGTCGCAACTAGTTCTACAAGTGCAGTAAATGTGGTTGGTGTTACAGTTCCAATGAATACTGATTTATATAATTATTTTATAGTGTGGCATACACCTATAAAAAGAGGATCTAGTACTACAGAAACTGATGGTGTTAATATGTACATTTTAGTAGATAGCACAGTAATCACCACAGCATATCATAGATTGTTTGCTACAAATGTAAACTCATATGCGAATCAATCAATAGAACGTTATGTAACTACTGGTTTTTCTGGTGGATCTAATAGAACGGTTTATGGAGCAGTATCATCATATAACAATACATCTGGTGAAATAAATACACATGATAATAGTCCAGATGCGACAAGTACAGGATCACGCATAACTGTGTGGGAATACTACAAGTAATTTTAAAAGGAAAAACAAAATGTCAATTGCACAAGCACTTTCTGAATTGAAAGTAACTGAATGGGTGCTTCGTGGTGAACCAACTACTGAAGCAGAGTTTAACGAAATGTTCCGTAAAGTTACTGGAGCAGATGCTAATGGTTCAGCCATTGAGTCTTCTAACCCAGCAGACTTTGGTGTAACATGGGCACAAGTAAAAGCAAAGAGTGATGAACTAGTTGCTGCTGCTCCACTAAAAGCATTGCGTGAAGAACGTAATCGTCGTATTGCTGAGACTGATTGGTGGGCACTTGCTGATGTTGCAATGACACCAGAACAGACTGCATATCGTCAAGCATTACGTGATATCACAGAAACATATACATCATTAACTGATGTAGTTTGGCCAACTAAACCATAAATAAAACAATATGGCATTCACTAAAATAACTTCAGACGGAATCGGCGATAACGCAGTCACATCAGACAAGATTGCGTCTGGAGCTATTACAGCTGCTGATATTCCAAACGGAGAAATTACTGCAGCAAAACTCGCAACTACAGCTATTAGTGACAAACTTGGTTATACACCGGTTAGTCCAACTACGCTAAATACGAGTCTTGGATTTAAAGCTAGTACATCTGCACTTGGTACACTAGCTTACATATCACCTACAGGAACTAGCGATACAACTAAATTCTTGCGTGGTGATAATAGTTGGCAAGCACCAGGACTATCTTCATTATCAGACTTATCATTATCTTCAGTTGCTGGTAATGATATAATTTCTTATGCTGGTACAACAACGTCAACTGGTGGTACATTCACTACATCGAATTGGACACTAGCTGAATGGGGTAAATCAAATGCAACTGTTACAGTTAATGATGCAACATCAACGCTTGTAACACAACTTCAATTATTGACAACTGGTAATACCATTACAGTTACTAAAACCAGTGGTGGTAGTAGTACATTAACGTTAACAGGTGCACCAACATTATCATATGGTACAACATATGTAATTCCAGTTAATACAAACTCTGGAACTGGTAGTACTGAATCACTTACTACTATTGTAATTCCAAGTGGATCAGTTACAACGTATAGTTGGAAAAACACATCCATATTAGGCAAGCCATTACGTTATTCTTCATACCATGATATCACTAATAGCAATTTAAATAATTTAAATGTCGGTGGTGTTTATATGGGTTATGGTTTAAATGGAGCTAATAATGGTCCAGCGGGTGCTGGTTGGGCAGTAGTTGAAGTTATGACGAATGGTAATGATCAGGTTCGTCAAAAATATAGTGAAGCACAATATGATGGAGGTAGAGTTTATGAACGTTGGTCATCTAATGGTGGTTCAACGTGGAATTCATGGACTATATTTACTAAAGGCGGAAAATCTCCTGCAGTAATTGGATTAAATGCAGGTGGAGATACGACAACGTGGTATAACGTTGCTCCATTTACATATAGCCATGTTAAATATTATATTTCTACACACGAAAATAATTACCATCAATTTTGGGAAATCACATGTAGTTCCAATGGGGCAATTGCATGGATGAAAGCTCCTGATGCAGGTCATGCTCATTCTAGTGATTTTACTTTTAGAATATCTGGTGGATATTTACAATGTAAAAATGTAAGTTATACAACAGGTCGTCAAGTTTTTGTTTATAGTATTGAGAGCGCATAATGAAAATTTATAGATTAACATCAAGTTATCATTTGCATGAAATTATTGAAGATACAGATTATCAGATTGATGAATTTCATACCGACGTAGAATTACCAGAAAATCTAGAAAATCCAAGATTTATTAATGGCGAATGGATTGATGATATTGATAAAGATCAATCTATTAAATTAAGTGCATATTCTTTTTATAGAAAAACTGAATATCCACCAATTGAAGATTTTGCAGATGCTTGGGTTAAAAATGATGAACAAGCATTAGAAGAATATAGACAAAAATGTCTAGCAGTAAAAGCTAAATATCCTAAAAATTAAGGCAAATTAAAATGGCTCATTTTGCAAAAGTAGTAGACGGCAAGGTAACACAAGTAATTGTTGCCGAGCCAGAATTCTTTGAAACATTCGTAGATACATCTCCAGGTGAATGGATTCAAACATCATATAATACACGTGGTGGTGAACACACATTAGGTGGTACTCCATTGCGTAAGAATTATGCAGGAATTGGTTTCACATACGATCGTACTCGTGATGCTTTCATTCCTCCTCAACCTTTCCCATCATGGTTATTGGATGAAGATACATGTCTATGGAATGCTCCAGTTGCAATGCCAATTGATGATAAGCATTACACATGGGACGAAGCAACAACATCTTGGGCTGAAGTAACAGAGAATGTCTAAAAATAGAAACCTTGCTAATTTAATCGCATCAAGCAATAATCCTATTGCTGATATTGTCGCATCAGCGCCTGGTGCTCTTGATACCTTGAATGAATTAGCAAGTGCATTAGGTAATGATGCTTCTTTTGCTACGACTATTACAAATAGTTTAGCATCTAAGGCAAGCGCAAGTACTCTTTCTGAATTCTATGCAAAGGGTACGCCAACGTTTACATTCAATTATTCAATTGATAATCCTAATGCATATGGCACTGCAGATAATGATGGTTTTGGTAGTCCACTTGCAATTAGTGGTGATCTTGCTGTAATCTCTGCAAAATCAGAAGATGATGCTGGTGGTACACAGTCTGGCAAAGTATACATTTATAATATTGCAACAAATACATTAGTACAAACTATAAGCAATCCAACTGGATATAGCACATCAGCTAATGATTATTTTGGAACTGCTGTAGCAATTAATGGTAATACAGTAATTGTTGGTGCTGATCAAGAAGGTGATACTAGTGGTACACTTTCTGGCAAAGCATATATGTTTAATGCAACTACTGGTTCTTTAATACGTATTTTAGATAATCCATCGCCTGTAGGCACAGGTTCATGGGATAGATTTGGTACAGCTGTTGCATTTTCTGGTGATGGAACATATACATACGTATCAGCCCCATACGAAGAATATGATGGATCTACATCTGATAGCGGTAAAGTATATGTGTATAATACATCTACTGGTTCATTAGTTTATACAATTGATAATCCAAACGGATATAGTACTCGTGTAGGCGATGCATTTGGATGGACACTTGCTGCAAATGGTTCTTATCTAGCAGTAAATGCGATTAATGAAGATGATGCAAGCAACAGTAGTGCTGGTAAAGTTTATGTGTTTAGTGTAACTGGTAGTGGAGTTCAATTATTATACACGTTAAATAATCCAAATCCAGTAGCTACTGCAACAGCCGATCAATTTGGTAGAGCGTTAACAATGAGTTCTACACGACTAGTTGTAGGTAGTCGTGAACAATCTGGTGCATACACTGCTTCTGGTTATGCATACGTTTATAATTTAGAAACTGGTGCATTACTATATTCAATTGCTAACCCAAACGCATATGATACTCCATCGAATGACCAATTTGGTGAATCACTTGGTATCGCTGGTGATTTATTAATCATTGGTGCAAGAGGCGAAACCGATCCAACAAGTAGTAGTTATGTTGGTAAAGTTTATGTTTATAACATAAATACAGGTTCATTATTATCAACCATTAATGATCCAAATAAATATGGATCTACACACTCAGATACTTTTGGTAGTGCAATTGCAGCATCTGGATCACATGTTCTAATTTCTGCTACTACTGAAGGTGCTGTAAGTGGTTCAGGTGTAGTTTACAAATACACGAGTGCAACACCGATTACGTTAAGCGCATCTTCTATTACTGCAACAAATAATTTGCAATTGCCTGTTGGTACAACAGCACAACGTCCTGGAACACCAACTGTTGGTATGACTAGATTTAACACTGATATTAATTCAGTTGAAGCGTACCATAGTACTAAAGGATGGATTGCTTTATCTAATACGTTTTCTGCATCTGGTGGTATTGAAAGTACGTATACATCAAATAATACACTTTATAAAATTCACGTATTCACATCTTCATCAACATGGACGTCCAATTCTGTTGGAACTGTTGAAGCATTGATTGTTGCTGGTGGAGGTGGTGGTGGATCAGCCGCAGGTGGTGGAGGTGGTGGTGTTATATACAACACATCAGTTTCAGTAGTAGCTGGACCATATAATATTGTTGTAGGCGCTGGAGGATCTGCTTCTCCTTCAAACTCAACGGGTGGTCAAGGTGGTGATGGAAATAATTCATCTGCTTTTAATTTAACTGCTATTGGCGGCGGAGGTGGAGGAGCATATAATGGTTCTTCATCGGTGTGGAATGGTCGTAGTG
>JACCDW011885743.1_pt1 | contig 15114 bp, 5 predicted proteins | sample 7449781 | NCBI WGS metagenome assembly JACCDW01 (sample SAMN15323449, study PRJNA562643) | freshwater metagenome | isolation source: river surface water | place: USA:Blue River Watershed | collected 2017-08-18
CTAGATCTTCCAGAAAATGAAAGAACTGGAGACCCGGAATCATCTGACAGACCATCTCCTATTATTCCTGACAAAACTCTAACTGCCGAATATTTGCGTGAAGCATTTGACACTGTTGGCAAGATGACTGACGAGGAGCTAGACAAACTAGCTGCTACAGAAGACTTTACTCAGGACATGGGAGGCTTTACTCCTAGCGTTGAGCAGTCAAGAGCACTTGCTGCAATTGTTCTTGCAGACAAAGACACTGTCATGGAAGCCCTTGCTGGTGCAGGAAAAACTTCGGTTGTAGTTGGTGCTGCTAGAGCAATTGGTCGTCTACGTCCTAATGATGGTGTTCTTGTTTTAACATTTGCTAACAAAAACGCAGCTGATGCTAAAGCCAGATTGCCACGTGGAAACGCAGATGCGATGACCACTCACCGTCTTGCAAGAAGAACTGCTCTGAGCAAGACTCAAAAAGCTGCTCTAAAGATGCGTGCTGGAACAATCAGCAAAGACAAAGACCTTGCGGTATTCCTAGAAGTTGACGACACTCCAGGACCTGATAAGCAGAACATCGATGCTGAGTCAGGAGCTATGCTTGTTAGAAAAATTATTTCGGATTTTTGTAACTCTGATGATCTAAAAGTTTCAGATAAGCACGTACTATCGGCTTTCCGTAAATTCTTTGGTATGGATGAAGAAGAATTCGGAAACGAACCAGGACAATACAAAATCGATCCTAAGTGGCTCGGTTGGGCAGAAAAGTTCTGGGCCGACATCGAGAGTGACAAGAAGATTGGTTACTATGACAAAACAAAGAAAAAGTTTGTTGGCGAGAAGCGTATCAAGATTGATCACGACCACTACCTAAAGTTGTGGCAGCTAACCAACCCAGACCTATCTAAGCTTACTGTTCGCGGTAAGCCAGTTAAGGTCGTTCTTATGGATGAGGCTCAGGACACCAACCCTACAGTTGCTGCAGTTCTAAAGGCAAACAAGGGACGACTACAGGTTTCTTATGTTGGTGATACCAACCAGAATATCTTTACATTCCGAGGAAGTAAGAACGCTCTTAGGGATGCAAAAGTTACATCAGATGCCGTAGTGCCGCTAACTACAACTTATCGTTTTGGCGATGAACTAACTGGCCCGGCTAACGGATTCTTAAACCTAATTGGTCACGATAAGCGAATGATCGGTACCGATGCTGAAGGTAAAATCACAGAAAACTTTGATGAACTAGAGTTTGGCCCATCTAGAGCACACTTAACCCGTTCAAATTATGGTGGAATGAAAGACATCATTAAGTTTATGGGCGAAGGTAAAAAAGTTGGTGCCCTAAGCGTTTTCTACAACGAAATTAGAAGTAACTACTACTACGTTAAGTGGCTAGAAAGAGACTTCAGCGACCCTGAAAGAAAAAAGGGTCCTAGATTCCCTGACGGCTCTCCTATCATGGAATGTGACTTTAGTCGAATTACAAACATGGGCGAATGGGCTCGTGCTGCTAAGCGTGACCCTAAGTCAATTGTTGCTCGTTGGAAAAAAGCCTATGACATGGGTGAGTTTGACGCTATTGGCAATGTAATCGACAACATTATTGTTGACCGCTCTGACGTTGGAGATGTTGATAGCAAGCTAGATGCTTCAGTTGGTGGAGACGGTACTGTTTGGATTGCACCAGACGGTAAACCTCTTTACTACGAAGTTCTAGACAACGGGGCTTTGGTATTCAGTGGTGATGCTACTATGGCATACCTTGATGGAGAAAAACTTTATCAGAAGATTAAAGCACGTGGTTATTCATGGAATGATGAAGAAAAGGGACATCCATTTACCGGATGGGCAAAAAAGTTCTCTGATGATGACGAGCGTCAAAAAGAGTTAGACGAAATTGCTGCTTCGATTCCTAACCGACTAAACATCAATGAAGAGATTCCAGATGTAATTGTTTCTACTGCTCACCGTGCCAAGGGCCTTGAGTGGGATGACGTCAGTATCGGCGATGACTGGCCGAATCTAGGCAACGAAGATGAAGAAAAGGATGCTCTAAATCCAGAGGCACTTAGGCTTGCCTATGTAGCCGCTTCTAGAGCTAAGAAGAGAGTTGACCTTGGCGGTCTTTCATGGGTTCGTCAGTTTGAGGGTCGTGATGGTTTAGTTGCTGCTAACCAGATTCTTAAGCGTCCGGACAATTTTGGTTCCGAAGCATGGGATTACCGTGAAGAGCGTAAAACCGAGATGCAGGCTAGCCAAGCTAAAAAGAAAAAGATTGGTGCAGCACTAGGGTCATCGGATAGAAAAGGTCGTATTAAAGACGAAGGAGAGGTGACTCTTCTAACCCAGGCACCTCAGGGTGGAGGAATTCCTCCTCAGTTCCTGGACAGCTGGGTGCGTGTAGGTTCTGGAGACCGTAAGCAGTATAGTAAAAAGATCGACGGTGTTCGCTGGGAAATAACCCAAAACAACGATGGAACTGTACTTCTAAGAAACAGAACCGACTCTTCTGTACCATCTAAAAAGTACGACAGTTTAGATGCCCTACAAAGAGACTTCAACAAGACTCGTGCTGATGGCGTTAAGAATAATAGAGAAAATGCCAAGAAGAAACTTGAAGACCTAAAGATTGACCCTACTGGTAAGTTGTCAAAGATGATTGACAACGGTGCCAGCGGAGATGATGTCTTCCAGGAACTTCTAAAGACTCAGGCTATGCTCGACGCTATTGAGAAGAATGATGTAAATCTTTCTAGTCTAGTTTCGGCTTTGGATAAGTTAAATAATGGAAGAGACCTGTCCGCTAATGATTCTGCCAAGCTAAGAAAGCCTAGAAGTCCTAAGCCAAGAAAAGCTGGCAAACCTACCATGCTTCCAGCAGGAACTAGTGCCGATCTTTTTGAGGATAATCCGAACCGCCAAGATGACGGTGCTCCTATTGGTAGAGCGGGAATAACTCCTTCTATCCGCGACCAGTATATTCGCGTTGGTGGAACTGAAACACCAGAAGAGATGATAGCAGCACTTCTTCAAATTAACCCAGATGCCAAAATTAGACCAGATGGTTCTATTGTTTGGTACCGTGTCTCTGACTACGAAGAGCCAGAAACTTCACTAGATTTTGCTGGTCAAAAGATTGACTTTGAACTTCGAGTTGTCAGAAGTCAACAAGGTCCTCTAAGAATTGTTGCTGCAGTTAGAGACTCCAATGCACCAAAGCAGCTTATCCAGGCTGAAAACGGTGAATTTGTCGCTGACGATGAGAATACTAAACTCTACTACCATTACTCTCCTCACAAGTCGCTAGACAGCATTCTTGGTGTAGTAGATGATCCTAGAGCTAGAACAAAATCTGCTGGTCTAGAGCGTCTTCTTGATATGTACTTTGATAGAGACTACAAAAAGATTCCGCCTAGTGGAAAAACTCTTAAGCAGCGTCAACAAGATATTAGATACTATGGCGGTATTCAGGGGGGTATTAAAGCCCTTCGTACTGGTAAGTTGTCATCTATTTTGAATGATAAAGCTGCAGATGATACTAAGTTTGTGCTTAGAACTCCGCAAGAAGATGCCACTATCATCCTTAATGGTAGAGATGCTCGACACAATAAGTCGACGGCAAAGGGTGCTAAGAACTATATGCGTGTTATGAGGAAAGAAATCCCTTCTTTCTATGACGCAATAGATCGTAAAGATCATCTTGCTGCATTTAATGCGCTTCTAGGATATGTATCTAACTTGCCAGATACAAATGAGGCAAAAGATGCTGTTAGAGGAGTCATTAAAGATGGTGTTAGAGCTAAGTTCCCGTACCTAGACCAAAAAGAACTAGACTTTATCCTTACAAGGATAGACGACACAATCAACCAGCAAGTTCTTCCTGATGCAGGAACCCAGGTTATCCCTCACCGCTATGCAAGCGGACAAATTGCTAACGTTGGAGACATAGTTAAATGGGATAACAACGTAGACGAACCTGCTTATGGTCGCGTTATTATGAAGGTAAAAGCTGAGCGAGATGATAGTGGAAATTATGGCTATGGAAACTACGTATATGTTCAGTTTGCTGACGGTGAGCCAGCTAAATACAGTACTTACAATCTAGAAAAAGCCAATTCAGACCAGCCTCTGACATCAGGAAGACGTACTGTTAGAAACTTCCAGCTGACAGTAGAGCGTTCTCTAGCTAATGGAGATACTGTTGACTTTGATAGAGGAATGGTACTAAGTAAGCAAACTGGCGAGCCTATTCCAAATGTCGAATTCGACCCAGATTTCATTGATTTCAATGAAATTGATTACTCTAAATACGGTAATCAAATCATTGGTGGTCCTACTGCTACAAAGGCAGTGAAAGCTGGAGACCTTAAAGCAGGAGATACTCTTTGGGACGCTAATGGTGGACGAATGGGTGAAATTTACTCTATTCGAAGAGGTACCGCTAAAAATGGCACTAAAGTAGTTGAGGTAACATTCAACGATAACCCAGATGATAATCTAAAGACCAAGCAGAAATTTACTTCTGATAGTACTGTATTATCTTCTTCAAAGCCTGGGCCAAAACAAATGGCACCACTTACACCACTGGGCGAGTCTGCTAGAGAACTGGGTATTGGCGTTGATCCATCTACCGGATCCTCGGCTAACCAGCTATCTATCCACAAGAGCGAAGATCTTGATGAAACAAACACCACTCCGGTCAAGGATAGTAAGAGTCTTCGTGCTGTAAAACCTACAGATGAGACTAGAGAAGCTAAAAACAAGGTAACTCAAATTGGATCAGAAATTAGATCTAGAGTCGATGAAAAGACGCTAGAAATTCTAAGAAGTCGTGAAAATCTAAATCTTGCTAGTTCAGCCGATCTAAATAATGTTTACAGTGAAGTGGTTAAAGCTTCAGACGAGACCAAAAAAGCCGCTGTTGATGCAAAAAATGCTTTAAACGATCTTCACGCTGCTGAAACCAAAAAGTTCAGCACTGCTGCATCTAGAAAAGCAGTTATGTCTAATATGGCGACTGACGGCTACATTCTACCTAACGGCTTAGTCGATAAAGACAAACTATCTAAAGAGTTGGCTGGAAAGCGACTTGGATCTATTGCAGCACTTGTTGATAGAGCAACCGATAAAAATGATGCATTATTTGCATATGCATATACTGCATTAAAAAATCCTGCTGTCAATGCCAAAGTAAAGACTGCGCAGAAATCACGAGAAGCTGCCGATAGGGTATACACTGATGCAGCCAATAAGCGTTCAAGAATGAGTGCTGTTGTTGGAAAAGCTGCTAGAGACGCCTATAAAGAAGTAATGGCAGAAGAAGGAGTCGAGCTAGACAACGTGTCTCTAGACGAATTTAACGGCCATCTTTACTCTCTAGAAAAGAAACTTAAAATACGTTCAACAGACACTTTTAAGTCTAAGAAGGCTTTAGAGGAGTTCTTCGAGGTAGTACCTTCGTCGGTAATTAGAGGACTTTTAGCAAATCTAAAATCCGAAAAGAAAAAGCTCTACATAGAAGCTCTTGGAAACAAAGCAAGAGCCTACATGACAGACGAGCCGGATGGTTATGCAGTTCACCTATCTAACGGCCTTAACCCTTACGACGATTCTGACTCGGCTACAGATTCAGCAGTTCACGAGGTAACTCACGTGCTGGAGCATGTATTTGATAATATTCGCGCCTTGCAGCATGCATGGTTATACGATAGATCAGCCATGTTCCCTGGAACAGAAAACGAAACTCTTCCAAACTTCATGTATCTACCTGAACAAGGTCTTGGACGAGGGGAGCGTGCACTAGCAACACCAGGGCTTGCTTTAGGATATATGGCTAAACAGTATCCAGAAGATAAAACTCACATTTTAAATCCAAACGATGGACACTTTGAAGTTTCTACCGTTTTGATGCAAGAGTTAGCTTCGGCTCATGGAGTTGCTTCCCGTGGTCGTGGACTAAGTGTTGTAACCACCGAGTTTAATCTCGACGGAAGTAGAAAATCCTACAATAACGTACACTTTGATCCAAAAACTGCACAATACTACACAGATGCAACAATGTCAACTCCTATTGACAATGTAATTGCTGCATTTGGTAGGGACTCAAAGGATGGCATTGATAATGATGCTAGAGACTTTATCTATGGTATGATTTATTCCTTAAGCGATCGTCAGGGCCCTCCAGGACCTTTAGGTTCAGCTGGAAAGCCTGGCGGCAGCTCAGAGGTTTCTGTACCTAAACCATCTGCATCGGTTCAGTCGGTTCTTAAAAAAGAATCTGCAAAGCCAGATGCTGGATTCTTAGCTTCTGTATTGTCTAAAGTTGGTGGAGGTACCAACTTGACTAGAGAAGAGTACTCTGAGTTGGTAGACTATCTAAGTCAGCTCGATGTAGAATCCGGATATGGCTCCGCCGAGGTGACAAAAGTAAAGAACTATCTAAGAAAAATTCTAGGACTGTAAGGATAAACCATGGAATTTAAAAAACCGAGCTGGTACAGAGAGTTTACAAAACCATTTGATTTAATTATCACTGGTGAGAAAATTAGCTGGGTGCCTGGTAACCTAGATTTGGTCTATGACCCACTTAGTGAAAAGGCAAGAGCCATAGAGCAGTCGCTCGACGACTATGCTTACAGGTGGTCTGATGGCGGATTCTATATCTCTGTAACCCCGGTGGGTCCTGAACTTACCGCAAAAATTACCGATCCGTACACCTTTGTGTGGGCAGCGAATGCTTTATACGGAGACACTAAAATTGTAGTAGAGGGTGACGCTCCAACGCTGGAAGAGATGGGCCTAGGTGGCGGAGACTACGACAAGAACAAGAACCCAAAAATATATTAGAATAGAATAGAGTATATTATGGCAATCATTAAAAGTAAGCAAATCAGTAAGGAACCGCTCCTTGCTGACGACTCTCCTATTTCTAATAAGAAGACGCTAGATATTACTATCAACATCTTGCTGAACCCTGAAACTAAAGAAGTAGAGGCTATCATTTCTGACGACCCATTTGGTGTAGCTGAATACGATAAAGACGCTAAACTCTGGGTTCCTCTTCATCCTGAAGATACCTGGAGAGTTACTGGACTATTTAACGACTCGATTAGGTATGTAGTTGACTGGTCAAACAAAGATGCTTTTGACAAAAATAATAAATCAATTGCTCTTAGTAAATATGCTGACGGCACTCTTGACGAAGAGTGGCTCGATGAGAACACGATTTTGGGTAACTACCCTGCGGCAGGAAAGTAGCAACAAATGGTTGAGTATTTAGGAAGTATAGGCAAGCTATCACTTTTTGCTGTCGGAAACTACAGCGTAATTGTGGACACCGATTTAAACATGGTAACGGAAATTGGTGCACTTTCTAACATTAGGAAGAGTGGCTGGATTGTAACCCCCGAGGTACCAGAAACAGCCATGGAGCTGGCAACTGTTGCTCTTTATGATTTTGCAAACCCAATCGTTGCATCTGCTAGCAGAATGTATACCATTCCAGATGGTGTCAAAAACGAGGCTATCAAAGCTCTTAAGTGGCGTAAAGAACACAAGCGTGGCGGAACCCCGGTTGGTCTAAATACCGCCCGTACGCTAGCCAAGGGTGGTCAGATTGGCTTAGCTAAGGTTCGTCACATCGCAAAGTACTTCCCTCGTCACGAAGTCGACAAAAAGGGTAAAGGCTGGGACATGGGGGAAGACGGCTTCCCAAGCAACGGAAGAATCGCGTGGGCCTTGTGGGGCGGTGACGCCGCTTGGCGTTGGGCTAAAGCGATTGTTGAAAGAGAAAAAGAACTTTCGGTTACAGCTGGTGGATATAACGTTCCTGGCTACGAAGACCACTTAGATTACTACGAAGATGACTACGAGTCAGATGTAAATGCATTTAAGAATGCATATGACCTAGAGTCTAACTATGGTCCAGAATTTCTTGTCCGTGTCTGCCTAGACGGCTCTGGAATTGACAGACTATACAAAATCGAGATCGACGGTCACGTTTACGTCTGGGACGACTGCTCGTGGGACGACTTAGGTTATGTAGATGGCGACATTTATGCCTACGATTCTGCACTAGATGACCCATATGACAGGGTTGAAAAGACTCACGTAATGGTTGACCCTAGCTCAGCTGTAATAATCTCTGCTCTAATGCAAGAGGCACCTTACAGAAAAATTCAGCTTGAGGACATTGACTCTAACGAGGCACAAATGTTTGCAACTGCAATGGGCGAACTAGACGCTAGTTTCTATGACACTGTTATGACTGCAGCAGGTTTTTCTGAAACAAAAATGGAAGACAGCGATGCAGACGTGACTCCAGTTAAAGTTCTTCCTCCAATTAAGCAAATCAGTACAAAAGGAATTTTGGGTCAGCCAAAGGTAGAAACAATGAGCCCTAAAGCTGTACTTTCTGATGGACCAACTCCGCTAAAAAAGCAGGAGCTTGATGACATGTTTGTTCAGTGGGCTAATGCTGTAGCTGAACTTCGTCAGAAGTCCACCATGATAGCTTCTGCAGAAGAGTTTGCTGAAGAAGAGCCACCAATGACTCCAAAGACTAGCGACGTGGAGCCTAAGTATCTTGCTATCGTGTCTCCTGACGACCCTCAGGCAGTTATGGATGTTGTTGCTCTAGTTCCTAAAACAGCAACCACAACCGAACCTACTGTCTACAAAAGGGCAGATAAGCAATGGGTACTAGATGAGCAGATTCTTCTTGACCTTCAATCAGCCACCCCTCCTCCTGTTGTCAAGCTAGACACCAAAGAACTTATTGACGACATTCTTAAGCAGGTTGACGGAATCGAGCCTACCGAGTCTGGCGAGGGTTCAACTACAGCTTCTGCCGCTTACGAGCATCTCCTTAGTTTCTGGTACGGCGACCAAGACTCGTTGCTTGCCGCTGGTGGCCTAGACCGCAACCGTGGCAATGCCGAAGAGCTTCGCCGCTACTGGACTCGTGGTGTTGGTGGTGCCAAGATTATGTGGGGCACTCCAGGAGACTGGACTCGTTGCGTCCGTCAACTTTCAAAGTACATGGGACCTCGTGCAAAAGGCTACTGCCAACTTCGTCACAAGGAGATGACTGGTGTCTATACCGGAAGCAAATACAACGCTGGTAAAGAAAGAAACTTTGGTCAGCAGTTTTCTATCGAAGATGAGTACATAGATTCCGTAATCAATAAGGCGTATCTAGTTGCCTCTGCTAAAGCTGCAAAAGAGAGAATTACTGGAATTGTAGCAGGTGCTGCAATGAAGTCTGGTTCAAAGTTCTCTATTCCTTTGCTACTTCCAGAGGACCTAGAATCTGGCGACGGCCGTAAATTTAACAAAGATGCAGTTAAGTTTAGAGAACTACCACTTCCTCTCCTGTGGCAAATCAAGACCGCTGAAGGTCACTCGGGCTCCGTTGTAGTTGGTCGAATCGACTACATGGAGCGTATCGAGAATGGCATTGGAAATGCTTATGGTGTATTCGATACTGGACCTTATGGCCGCGAGGCAGAACGTCTAGTCCGTAATGGATTTATTCGTGGAGTTTCTGCCGATCTTGACCAGTTCGAGGCTAAAGAGCACAAGAATGAGAATGCAAACGAGGATGAGTTAGGTAAGCAGAAACTTACCATAAATCACGCACGTGTAATGGCTGCTACAATTGTAGCTAAGCCCGCATTTCAAGAGTGCACAATTTCTATTAACGAGGGCTATTCAAATAACCAGGAGGATCAATTGATTCCTGAAGACGGAATATATGAAGAGTCTATTGACTCTTTTGTTGCCGCCGAAGCACTCACAGCCTCGGGTTTCCTAGAGTCAGAAATCCCAATGACTCCACCAACCGACTGGTTTGGTAACCCAGGACTAACTAAGCCTACTCCTATCACAGTTGAGCCTAACGGTCGAATCTACGGGCACATTGCAGCTTGGCATGTAAACCACATCGGTATGCCACGCTCGACTCGTCCTCCTCGTTCAAAGAGCAACTACTCTTACTTCCACACTGGAGTTGTTCGCACTGATACTGGTAAGGACGTCCCTGTTGGTCAGCTAACTCTTGCTGGCGGTCACGCACCACTTCAGGCAGATGCTGTATCAGCAGCTAAGCACTACGACGACACAGCTAGCGCAATTGCAGACGTTCACGCTGGTGAAGACCAGTATGGTATCTGGGTAGCAGGTTCGCTACGCCCAAGTGCTAACGAGATGCAGATTCGTGCACTTCGTGCGTCTGCTCCTTCGGGTGACTGGCGTCCAATCAACGGCTCACTTGAGCTTGTTGCTGTCTGCCAGGTAAACGTTCCAGGATTCCCTATTGCTCGTGCGATGGTTGCTTCTGGTAAGGTCATGGCTCTTGTCGCTGCTGGTGCTAGCTACTTTGCAATTATGAAGAGTCAGCACGTAACCAGTCTTGTGGACCGTGCTGCAAAGCTTAGTGAACTTAGTGCAGCTTCTGCTGACATTATGACCCGCTTTGAAACCCAGTTTGGATACATCAACCGTGAAAAGCGTGATGCTCTTGCTAAAGAAGGCAAGGCTATGAAAGACGGTTCTTTTCCTATTCGTAACATAGAGGATCTAAAGAACGCCATTCAGGCCCACGGGCGTGCAAAGGACATTGCTGCTGCAAAGAAGCACATTGTTAAGCGTGCTCGTGCTCTCGGTAAGTATGACTTGATTCCTGACGAGTGGAAGAAGCCTAAGACAGTAGCTGCGTCTGCTGCATTGGAAGACATTCGCGAGCGTGCTGTAGTAGCTTCTGCTGTTGCAGAACTTGCAAAGATTAGCGAAGAAGAGCGTTCATCTCTTTCTAAGAAGGGTCAGGCACTTCCTGATGGGTCTTTCCCTATTCGTAATGTTGACGACCTAAAGAATGCCATCAAGGCATTTGGTCGTGCAAAGGAAGAAGACCGTCCTGTAGTTCGTCGCCACATTATGAAGCGTGCTCGTCAGCTTAAGGCTGCCGACCTAGTTCCAGATCAGTGGAAGAACGCTCACTCTATGCAGGCTGCTCACAACATTGACAGAATGCGTTCTGTTATTGCTTCGCTTTCTTCAGAATTTGCTGCTCCAGAAGGAGAAGAAATTTCTGATGTAGATCTAGAAAAGCTTGTAGATGCAAAGCAGGAGGCTGAAAAGCAAACTGCAGAGGAGATCAAGGCTGCTGAAGACATCAAGGCAGGTAAGACTACTGTTGAGGACAAGTATGACGAAGAGGGTCGAGCAAAATACACCCCAAAGACTCAACCTCGTGATGCTCGTGGAAAATACCGCAAGGTTCTTGCTCGTTTAAGACAGGACCTTGGTGTTGCTGGTCTTCAGAAAGCTCTTTCAAAGGCAGAAGAAGCGGAAAACCTAGACTTTGCTGGAAACTATGCCAAGTCGGCTGGTGCTAGTGCCGAACTGCTAGACATGATTGATCGTCTAGACACAGGTGCTTTAAACCCACAAGCTCTAGAAAACGTTCAAAACTCGGCTCGTGAATTGGGTCGTGTGATTGCGAACCTTCCGCTACCGTTTGGCGAAGAAGCCGACAAACTAAGATTTAGCGATTTACCGTCTGGACTCAAGGATCTCATCGATGGGATGATTACTCGAGTCGAGGCAAAAATCGGTAAAGAGGACGCAGACATTGCAACTGCAGAGTTGAAGTCCTACATGTCGGGTGCAGATGTTTACTCTCAGGGGCAGATTCAGTCCCAGATGAGCAAGCTGCTCCGACTCCTTACCTAAAAAGTAAGGTAAAATTACTAATAGGTAGAGCGCCTCGCAATTTTTGTAGAGTCCCTCGGCCTTGATTGTTCACCATGAATGGTAAAACATTCATCAACCAAACTGACCTTAGGAGGTCCAGTGTACGACCAAATCAAGACTCAGCTTGATGGCGTAGGAGAGCTAAGCGACGACCAAGTCGCTGAGCTTCAGAACGCTATCGTAAGCGAGTTCGAAGCGGTTGAAGGCGAAGACCCTACCCCTGAGACAGTCGACGCGATGACGACTCTTGCAGACTCGTTAGACATCGTGCGTGGTGAGCTAGCTCGCCGAGAGGCTCTAGCTGAACAGCTAGCAGCTCAGGCTGCAGAAGCCACCGCACGTGTTAAAGGTACTGCTGAGAGTACTGGAGAGGAAATGGCTATGAACGAAGACGAGCCTATGGAAGAGGAAGTTCCTGCAGAGGAAGTTCCTGTAGAAGAGGTTGAGGAAATGCCAGAGGAAGAAATTCCTGCTGAGGATGTCCCAGCCGAAGAAGAGGCAAAGAAAATGTCTGAGTACGCTTCGGAAGAAGAAGTAGCCGCAACAGCCGAAGTTGTAGAGGCAGTAGAGGAAGTTTCTGCAGAAGCAGAGCTTTCAACAACTGAAGACGCAACTGAGGACGCATCGATTGCTCAGGAAGACGGATCTGAACTGTCAACTGAAGAAACATCCATCCAAGAAACAACTACCGCTGAAGAAGTTCAGCAGGAAGAGCAGGCCCCAGTGACCGCCGCAGCAGAACAGCCTTTCGAGGCCCCAGCTGACCGTCAGCCTGTTGTTCAGGTTACCGAGGCTCCAGTAGCAATTACTGCTGGTGCTGACATCCCTGGCTACACAGCTGGCACCGCATTATCAAGCATGAACGAAGTAGCAACTGCTATGGAGAAGCGTCTTCACTCGCTTCGTCGTGTTAACGGTGGAGATGGAGAGCAGCACATCGTTGCATCCTTCACCACTCAGTACCCTGAGGACCGTGTCCTCACCACCGACGCTGAGTCGAACGCACAGAAGATTGCAGCTGTAGCTGGCCCTGAGGCACTTGTTGCTTCTGGTGGTCACTCTGCTCCATTCGAAGTCAAGTACGACATCTACAGCATCGGTTCTACCTCAGTCCGTCCTCTACGCGATGCTCTGCCTCGCTTCCAGGCTGACCGCGGTGGTATCCGTTACATCGTCCCACCGACATTTGCTAACGTAACTTCAAACACCACAACATACTCTACTGCTGTTGGTATTTGGACTTCTGCAAATGACTCAGCTGAGACACCTAGCCCAGCAGCTAAGCTTTCGCTTACAGTTGCTGCAGCTAGCGAAACAACTGCACAGACTGACGCTGTAACCCTACAGCTACAGTTCGGTAACCTAATGACCCGTGCGTACCCAGAGCTAATCGCTCGCCACAACGAACTTGCTCTAGTACAGCACGCTCGTGAGGCAGAAGAGAACCTAGTTTCTCAGATTGCTTCTGGTTCGACAGCTGTTACAACCACTAACCTAATCGGTTTTGGTCGTGACTTCTTGGTACAGGTTCGCCGTGCAGCTGCTGCTTACCGTGCACGTCACCGCTTGAGCCCAGATGCTCGCCTAAAGGTTGTAATCCCTGTTTGGGTTTACGACGCTATGGCAGCTGACTTGACTCTAGCGATGCCTGGCGATGGTACTCTATCTGTTTCGAAGTCTGAAATTGATGGCTACCTAGCAGCTCTAAACGTTGACGTTGTCACCGTTCTAGACAGCACAGGTACACTAGCTCAGTCGCTAAACATGTTCCAGGCAGGTTCTGCAGCTCTTAACGAGTTCCCAGACACCTTCCGTTGGTTCTTGTTCGCCGAGGGAACATTCTTGTTCCTAGATGGTGGAACTCTGGACCTAGGTATCATCCGTGACAGCTCTCTAGTTGGCACCAACGACTACAAGATGTTCATTGAAACATTCGAAGCAGTCGCAAAGGTTGGTATTGAGTCTCTTGCAATCACCTCGACTATCAACGTCAACGGTGCTGCAGCTGCTCTACGCGACACCACCGGTAACACCGCTGCCGCTACTATCGAGCTCTAAGCCTAGTAGAAATATCGGTATCGTTGAGGGGGAGTCTGGAAACAGGCTCCCCCAATACGAAAAATAAATAGACTTTTAAATTTAAGGATTCTTAAGATGGCTTTTCCAAGGAATGGCGTTGTAGAGGCAGGAAAAATTGTGCCCTCCGCTTTTGGCCTACTCGCTGTAGTCAAGCCTGAAAACTCAGCCGACGAAGACCGTTGGATTCGCGGGTTTTCCCAGGAATATGAAACTACTGTAGATACCCTAACTAACTGGGACGACACAGATACCAGTAGCTATGTCTTAGTAAATAACGCAACTGTAAACTACTATGACGAAATTAAGCCATTCTTTATTGAGTTAGATGAAGTACGCTCTACTCTAGGGTTCCTTGGAGTGGACAGAATTGAACGCCTAAAACGTCAACTTGAAGGCGTTACACAGAAGGCCATGGAGCGTGAACTTTGGAATGGCGATATTCGCATTGCTCAGGGACATGACAACAAGGCTCTAGTCTCATCTAGCGTGTCTGTTCTTGATGGTACAGGGCTTTCGGCAAAGCGTGCCCTAGCTGTTCTTGAAAATGGTATTGCTCAAGTTTCTCATGGTGGAGAGCAGGGTGTAATCCACGCAACTCGCGACGTAGTCGCTCTTCTTTCAAGCAACTCAAACATGCTTTTTCACGAAAAGGAAAAAGACCACCTACAAACTATGGGCGGCACCCCGGTTGTGGTCGGCTCTGGCTATAGTGGCGACGGTCCTCGTATTACTGCTGCTACTGCAACTATCAGCGGTAGCACTACGCTAACTATCAACACTTCTGGCGCACACTACCTACTTGCAGGCGACACTGTTCGCTACTCTGTTGTTGGAGCAAACATTAATCAGTCTTCGACTTCTACAGCAGTTGTTAGCAAAGTAGACGCTGACACCGTCACTATTACTATTCCTAGCGCAACCAACGCTAGCCAAGAGGCCGTAACTGGGTACATCCAGCAAATTGGAACTACCTCTGCAAAATGGATTTACGCAACTGGTACCGTCCGCACTTACGTGGGCGATATAGATGTGGTAAACGATAACTTGGCACAAGCTTATGATGTGTCGGGTAACGCGAATGACATGCGTCTCAAGGCAATCCGCCCTGTAGCGGTTTACTTTGGTACGTCAATCCACCTAGCTGTTCGGGTAGACCTAACAGCCTAATCACAAGGAGAATAGCTAAATGGCTACTCAAGAATATGCAGCCAGCATTCAGGGTGTGTCGATCCGCGTCACCCGATTGGACTCTGCTGGCAACCTATTGAATGGTGCAGGTGACAGCTACGTAACATCAGC
>JACCDW010117660.1_pt1 | contig 15108 bp, 9 predicted proteins | sample 7449781 | NCBI WGS metagenome assembly JACCDW01 (sample SAMN15323449, study PRJNA562643) | freshwater metagenome | isolation source: river surface water | place: USA:Blue River Watershed | collected 2017-08-18
TGAAGAAGCAGCCAAAGCAGCCAAGAGGATGGAAGAAGTAACGAATTTCATGATGAGTCCTTGATTGAAGAGTGGTTGAAACATCTGAAGTTATTCAGATGCAATCAATACAGCAATCGGTGTGCCAAGTTTTAAATTATTTAGATTCATGAATGAAATCAATGAGTTAGATCGTTTTCGCAAAAATCATTGGAGAAATCGAAAGACCAAACTGCGCATTTTGCGTTGCAATTTGCAATTAAATTTGCACGTTGCAAGGAGAGATGGGCGTGCCTAATGATTTCTTGGCCCTGATAGAGCCTCCAGAAATGCACAAAGCGCGTCATGCGTTTGTTGAAACTGTTCGGCGACAAGGATTCGCAGTGAAGCATCATTCAGCACAACATCAGGAACTACTTCAAGCCTTTGCATCGTGTTGCACAGGGCATCACAACCTAAATTGCTGTAGGCACCCTTGATTCGGTGGGCCTGTTTTTTGATGTTTTGCAAGTTGGCCTGCTCAATTTCAAACTGAAGGTGTTGACTGTCTTTGGGCAGCTCGTGCAAAAGTGCATGCATAAGCTCAAAGCGATCTGTTGCCTGCATCCAACCGAGTAAGCACTCCAAGGTCTGCGTGTTTAATATTTGCATGATGTATCTTGAGAATTAAATGCATCTTTTGTGAGCTTTTGAATGAATCTTTAGGAAATTAATTCCTACATCTCCCAACTTCCGCTTACATGTTTGTGGGCTCCAGGTCATGATGGAAGTCCATGATGAGACAGAATCACTTCTCCCAATTTCATTCAGCTCGCGTATTGGTGGTCGAGGATGCATTACCACTGGTGATGCAGTACCGTATCCACTTGAAAACTTTGGGCGTTTCATTGCCTGTTATCGCAACGGATGTTGCTGAGGCGTTGAACCAATTGGACGCAGGGCCATGGGATCTTGCATTGATCGACATTGGCCTACCAGACGGTTCTGGGTTCCACGTCATGGATCGATTGCTTGCTCGCTGGCCAGACTGTGCCGTGGTGGTGATCAGTGGACTGGAGACCATGGATCTAGCAGTGCATGCAGCGCACGCGGGGGCTACGGATTTCCTTCAAAAACCTTTTCAGCCAGAACGCCTGGTCATCACGTTGCGGAATGCATTGCAAACTGCATCACTGCGTCGGCAATTAAAGGGCTGGACCACCCAAAAAACTGACCGGTTTTATGGATTCATTGGCCGAAGCGAAGTGATGCAAGCGGCTTATTTAACCATTCAAACAATTGCCACAAGCCATGCCCCTGTGCATATCCATGGTGAATCCGGGGCAGGCAAAGAATTGGCCGCTGATGCCATTCATCAAACCAGTGAGCGTGCACAAAAACCGTTCATTCCTGTCAACTGTGCGTCAATTCCTCTCGATTTGATTGAAAGCGAACTTTTTGGTCACGTGCGTGGCGCATTCACTGGCGCTCACGCAGACCGAGATGGCGCATTTGTCTTAGCCGATGGCGGGACACTTTTTCTAGATGAAATAGCCGAACTAGACATTCAAGTGCAGGCCAAACTGTTGCGGGTATTGCAAACAGGCGAATTGCGACGTTTGGGCGACAGCAAGACAAAAATTGTCAATGTGCGCGTGATCAGCGCCTCACATCGCAACTTACAGGCTTGCGTACGCCACGGCACATTTCGCGAAGATCTTTTTTACCGATTGCATGTAATTCCTGTGAATCTGCCTCCTTTGCGCGAGCGCGGGGGGGATATTTTATTGCTTGCACATCATTTTTTAAAAATTTATGCTAAACAAGAAGGCAAGCAATTAGAAGGATTTACACCAGAAGCCCAGTCTGTTTTGCTTCGCCATCCATGGCCTGGCAATGTTCGTGAATTAATCAATACCATCCGTGCTGTAGTTGCACTAAATTCCGGCGATTTTGTCGATTTATCCATGCTCCCGCAAAGTGTAACAAATGGAATCGATTGGTTTAAAAAAAATACTCATAATGATTTTTCATCGGATAATATTGGAATTAAGTCATTAGCGGAATTAGAACGCTTAGAAATCACAAGAGCATTAACATATTTTAATAATAATGTTGCACGCGCCTCTCAAGCCTTGGGGGTTCATCCATCCACACTTCATAGAAAATTAAAATCAATGGATTTGGAGATTGGATAATTTAAAATTATTAACTCAAGAAAACACAAGCCGATCTAAATTCATTTCAAACATATTTTGCATGCAAACGTTGATTAAATCTGAAAACGCGGAAGAATACTGCGGCACCAATTATGTGGCAAAACTGCTAAAATTGTCAGTTGGAACAGTTCATAAATTGGTCCAAAGTAATGTTTTGGAAGCTTGGAAAACGAAAGGAGGCCATCGCCGCATCTCGATGAGTTCCGTTCGCGATTACCAGATTAAAAACAATATGCTGAGCATGTTGAAAGAATCCAAAAGCAGTAGGCTCAGCATTTTGTTAGTTGAAAACGATGCCAGTATACGAACCCTCTTACTTGATTATTGCAACCAATTCATCTCACCAGTGGACTGCACAGCCATGTCCTCCTGTTGCAAAGCATTGATTGAAATTACAAAGATCAAGCCAGATGTGTTGATTATCGATTTTGACATGCCGGATGTGGACGGATTTGAACTGCTGCGCGTACTGCGTAAAAAACAACAATTAACGCATATGACAACCTTGGTTTTATCCGAAATGACATCTGTAGATATTGAAGCACAAGGGGGACTTAGAGAAGGAACTATATTTATGCAAAAACCCGTCAATGTGCATTGGTTCAACGGATTTTTGACCGGTCAATGCAATGAATTACTTGCGAAACAAGAATATAAACTAAAAATCACTAAAATTCAGAGAGACATCCAGCATCTGAATGTCGTAAAATTAAAGTCCAAATATAAATTAAATATATCCCAAGAATTAAATAAATATTGAAATATATATAAGATGGTGAATATTAATTATATTCGAACAGCGTAACACATCATGATTGTAGATAACCCATTTTTTGAGCCTTGAGTATCGCTTGAACTCTATTACTGACACCCATACGTTTGTACAAACGCCAAAAGTGGACCTTAACTGTACTTTCAGAAATTGCAAGAGATTGAGAAATATCCTGATTCGACATTCCATGATGCAAGCAATTTAAAAATTGCAACTGTCTGCGCGTTAATTTTACCAAACCGATTTTTTCATCTTGCTTAATTTTCAAAATCATTTTGTGCGCAGCAAAGTAGACTGCCAATTTATTCCACGAAATCGGCCCAAAAAACAGTACATCTTCTTTTTCCCATGCCAATTTCAATCGGAGATTGAAAATATTTGACATACTGAATCCTATGAAGCGCAATTCAGCGCAATCTGTTCTTAATGCATTGAGTCGTAAGATTTTCTCAACCTCTGTACTGGTATCGACCCACACCACAATCGGGCAATACTGATTTGCCAAATGAAGAATATCTTCATTTTTTGTTGCCGTTTTCACCCTCAAACCGGGTAACTTTTCACCGAACACCCTAGCGACGGCTTTCCCGATTTCAGGTTGCTCATGGTAAACAACCAAGCATCCCTGTAAAGCAGTGTTGATTTCAAGCATACAAATATTTCATAGAACCAGTACACAATTATCAACTCGCCATATCCTGGAATGGCAATTAAGATTACCATTCCAGGAAATTACATCCTCTATCTGTCGACGTTTATAGCTGTTTGCAAACAGCTCTCAATGTTGTCACGCTATTGCATTTTAAAATGAGATGGCTCTTTAAAATCCACCATGGGAAAATGAGAGACACGATGTCCCGTTCTTTTGGCGGTATCGCTTTAATTCTCAACGCTCACCAACCATCTGGCCATTTCACGAGACAGTGCCTCTCGAGAAATGGGTTTTGAAACGTATCCGTCAGCGCCAGCCGCCATGAACCGCTCAGCATCTCCAGACATGGCATGTGCAGTAACAAACAACACAGGTGTACGCCTACCCTCGCCTCTTAATCGTTCTTCTTCACGCAAATGACGAACAGCAGTCAATCCATCCATGACTGGCATCATCACATCCATGAGCACTAAATCGAAATCGCCCTGGCGCAACATGCTCAAGGCCTGAGCTCCGTCCGAAGCACTCGCATAATCACAATCCATTTGTTGCGCCAATATTTCCAATAAACGCAAATTGATCACATGGTCATCGACCAGCAAAAGGCGCCAGCGCCGTGTTCCTTGAGATGGCACGCTTAATTTTTCTGGCAAATTCATCGGTTCTTTTTGCTCTTTACAAATTTCCACAGGCAATCGGATTTCAAAAACTGCGCCCTGTTCAATCTGACTTTTTGCATCAATCGTTCCGCCCATCAGCGTAACCAAACGATGGCAAATGGCCAAACCCAAGCCCGTTCCCCCAAATGATCGTGTGATCGAACCATCCGCCTGAACAAAGGGATTGAACAACAACTCTTTCTTTGAGGATTCGAAGCCAATTCCGGAATCCTTTACGCAAACAACCAATACTGGATGACAGGTTAATTCAGACATTCCATCTATGGCCACCTCAGCGGAAATCACAACACCACCTTGTTTCGTGAATTTCAGAGCGTTACCCAATAAATTAGTCAATACCTGTCTAACGCGCACTGGATCCAATAAGACACAGGAGGGCAACGCCGGATCCAACTGGGTGACCCAACTCAAGCCTTTGGCTTGGGCAAAGGGTGAAAAAGACTGCGCGGTTTGCCAAATCAATTGGCCAGGGTCAACGGGTTGACGATCCAACTCCAATGCCCCAGCCTCCATTTTTGAAAAATCCAAAATATCATCAATGATGTGCAAAAGATGCTTAGCCGAATCGCGGGCCAAGCCCAAATACTCCTGCTGTCGAGTTGCAGCACCTCCGTCCAATGACAGGTCAATCATCCCCAAAATACCGTTCATCGGGGTGCGAATTTCATGGCTCATGTTGGCCAAAAATTCACCGCGCAAACGATTGGCTTGCTCTGCTTTATCTTTGGCCGTAACCAACAGCAATTGCGACTCTTGAACAGCGGTGTAATCTTGCATCACACCGATGAACAATCTGGTATCACCAACCCGAGTTTCACTGATCGTCAATCGGATAGGAAACAATCGACCATCCTGATGGCGTGCTTGCATCAAGCGCGGTTTATTCAACAAACGTGCAATACCTGTCTCAATATAAGACCTCATGTATTGGTCATGCTTGTTTTGATCCTCCGCCCCCATAAGCACAGCAATGTTTCGCCCAAGCAACTCTTCGATTCCAAATCCAAATGTCTCGGTCGTGGCACGATTGCATTGAACAATGCTCCCACTCGCATCGACCACCACCACCGACTCAGGAACTGAATCAAAAATGCTATTGAGTTTGCTTTCACTCCATTGCAAAGCCTCAATGGCCTCTTGTCGCTCCGCCGATAACAAACGTGTTTTGCGCAACAACCCCCGCAGTCGCCGAAAAGACAACCAAATCAACACCAAGCCCACAAACAGTAAAGTCAAAAAAACAGCCAGCGCTTGATTTAATACCTGAGTGCTCGATGACTTCCATTGCGTGACAGGAAGAACCACCTCCAAGGCTCCGCGCACATCTCCCACCTTCCAATCCGTACGAGGCGAACCCTGGTAATTGTTGTGACAAGCTACACATTGCGTCAGCATGCGATCAGCCTGCGCGTAGCGCAGAACCTTGACGCCGTTCACAATATCTTCACGCACAAAAGGCTTGTCTGGAGTTTTCTCCAAGTGTGCTAAAGCCGCCACTTGAAAATCATCCAATACCCGCCCTTGTTCACGCCAAGGAAATGGTTGTTGACTGTATAAACGCACTTGTGTGCCGTGACTCTCTCGAGACAAATAGCGTCCCAATTCAATCGTCAAGGTGGCGGGTAAGGGCAAACTGTTTCGCTCTCCCAAGTCGTGCGTCAAAGACATTCCAGACTGCACTGCCCGAGGGGCCAGCTCATTGGCATAAAAATTACGAAAATGTGTCACCGCCTCTGCCTGCGCGCGGGCCGTATCGGTTGCATATCGAAACACCATGGCCTCGACAACGCGATAACTGTAAAAGCTCACCAAAACACAAATAGCCAGCAACATGCAGCCCAGCCAATGCAATGGCCAATCGGACACCCGTAACAAGCGTATTAACCTCGAAGACTTGACAGCCATATCCAAGAAACTCCAAAAATTTGACTCAATTTATCGACAAGTCATAGTCAACCACAAACTATCTCACTCACCTCACTTCCCACTCACAGAGCAACAAGAGATACGGGAAATAATTTCTTCTATATCTATGAAACGAATGCCAATGCGCCGGCACAACGAAATAGGATGGGAAGTTAAAGGAAATTACAACTCATGAAAGGCATCATCTTCACAGAGTTTTTGGAACGGCTTGAGCAGCGCCACTCCTTTGAACTTGTAGACACCATCTTGCAAGATGCAAACCCACCATCACGTGGTGCCTACACAGCAGTTGGCACCTATCCTCACAGTGAAATGGTTGCACTGTTGAATGCACTTTGTCACCGACAAAACCTGAAACTATCGGATGTCTTGAGTGACTTTGGTCGCTACCTTTTTGGCCGATTTGCAACCAGTCATCCTTCTTTTTTGCATCAACAGCATGATGCGTTTGAGTTTTTGGCGGGTATCGAAAACATCATCCATGCCGAAGTGCTCAAACTCTACCCAGAAGCCGAATTACCAACATTCGAAGTCGAAGTTCACACCCCACAAAAATTGGTGCTTGTGTACGCATCCGCACGGCAAATGCAAGACTTGGCTGACGGCCTCATTCAAGGGTGCCTGTCTCACTTCAATTGTGTTGCCACCGTCGAACGGCAAACACTACATACCGATACAGGTCCACGTGAACGATTTACGTTGACCCGACAAACCTGATACCGCCCCATCATGTCAGCCTGGCAACTGCGCTTTGAGCGCGAACGCGCAGCTCGGAAAGAAGCCGAGCGCTTGCTCGAAGACAAAAGTCTCATGCTGTACGGCGCCAACCGTGCGCTTCAAGCACTGGCCAGCAATTTAGAACAGCAAGTGCTTGACCGCACGCTGGAGTTAGAGCTCGCACTGGAAAAAGCCACCCGAGCCACTCATGCCAAAAGTGAATTTTTAGCCGTCATGAGTCATGAAATCCGCACACCACTGCACGGCATTCTGGGTATGACAGAGCTGCTCGGATTCACCGACCTGTCTACTGCGCAACAGGCGCAACTTCATATCATTCGCACCAGTGGTGATGCATTGCTCGGTCTTGTCAATGACATTCTTGACCTTTCCAAAATTGAAGCTGGCAAACTTGAACTCGAAGCACGCGATTTCAATTTACACAAAACCTTGCAAAACCTGGTGAAGTTGCATGAAACAGCAGCACAAAACAAAAATATCCAACTGAACTTGAGACTTAACCCACAGGTGCCCATGCATGTGAATGGCGACAGCAAGCACCTGAGTCAAATCATCTCCAATCTGATTGTCAACGCCATCAAGTTCACCCAGCAAGGTGAAATTCAAGTTTCTGTTACGGCAAAATCGGGCCTTTCCAATGCACTTCAACTGAAAATTGACGTCAGCGACACCGGCATTGGCATCCCAGCAGACCGCCAAGATCGCCTGTTCAAAACCTTTAGCCAAGTGGACTCTTCAACAACGCGCCAGTTTGGAGGAACAGGATTGGGTTTGGCCATTTGCGACGCATTGTGCAAAGCCATGCGCGGTCACATTCAAGTCAGCAGCAAACCTGGAGAAGGTTCGATTTTCACCATCGAGGTGCAACTTGCCACCATTTCCGATGCAACACACACACAAGCAACCAACCACAAAAGTGAATCAAAGCCTTCTTCCTTCCATGGTCTTAAAGCTCTCGTAGTGGACGATCACATCATCAACCAACAAGTAGCGCAACAGCTGCTGAAAAAATTGGGTTTTGATATCCAAATGGCCAACGATGGGCAGCAAGCCATGATGATGGTGCAAACCACCACTTTTGATCTGATCTTGATGGATTTGCACATGCCCAACATGGATGGATTAGAAACAACCCGCCGCATTCGCCAATTGTCCAAACAAAGGCAACCCTACATCATGGCGCTCACTGCGAGTGCGTACGAATCGGATCGACAGGCCAGTTTGCAAGCGGGAATGGACGACTTCATGGGCAAACCATTCACGCTGAATCAACTCACAAAAAAATTGACAACCTTTTTTGAAAAATATCCTCAAGTGAAGTCTGGGTTGTTCAATCACCAAAACAACCTCAGACATGAATAACCGATTGACTGAAATTTTTATTTCCTCCACGGGGAAGACCAAAACTGAAAGGAGTCCAAAGAATTTTAAGTTTTAGTGTAAATTCGAAGGATGAAACATACAGTAACTTTGAATTGGATCAGCTGCTGCTGCGTGACGTGAATCCACAATATCTGGTCCGAATTTTTTGTCGCTTATCTGTCGCGCCCCGAACGATAATACGAAAATTTTTCGGATGAAACTGATGAGAATCGTAGCAGTCTTTCATGGTTCTCATCGGTGCTTTGCTTTCGAATGCTGACCCAAGCAGCTGCAACGGGTATGACAGTTACCTCGAATGCTTAGCTGACGTGAACGATCCCAAAGTCGTCACAACCGTTGTCGTCGACAACGGAATGCGCTTGATTTGTTGATTCCTCAAATCCCTGTTCTGCAACAACACATAGGTTGATGTCGACGCCATCAAGAAACCCGAAACCTCAAATTGCTTTCCATCGGCCCACCACTGCACCTGCACACACGAAGCCGCTTTCTCTGAGTCGGATGAAATTTTGCGGTTTGCAGGATTCGGCTCACAAACCTGGGACGACTGGACCAGGTCAACATAACTTCGTCCGCCGGCCATTCCGAACAAAACTGAAAAGAGCACAATAGCCGAGAAGAACAGCACACCCACCCAAACGGCAAGCAATGCCATCGGAAAAATCAAGGCCGACAAAGGAACCAAGAACCATTTGTAAAGTGAAAGCCCCAACACAGGTGTCTTGAGGCCTCGCAGAGGAGCACTGTTCAGCCATGCCTGCCGCCGCTGGTGAATAGCGGCAGGAGACCTGTCAGCGCTGACCATCACCCAAACCATGACCGTGGCGTATCCCATGAGCAAAAAATTGACCGGCTGCAACAGCAATCGCCAAAAAGTCGTCCAAGGATCATTGGGTAACCATGTGGTCATACCAACGAACCCTAAAAAAGCAAAATGAAAAACATCGAATGTGGAGCCCCACAGCAGTCCGGCATCCAGATGAAGCGCATCTGCCACGCCCACCATGACAAAGTAGCCATAAATTGGCAATACGGCGGTGATCAAAGCGATAGCCGCCATGACCACAGATGACTTTGAAAATGGCTTGGCGCTCAATACTGAGGAATCACGAACATCCCCTTCCTGTCGGGCTCTGTGCCAGCGCTTTTCTATCGGTTTTGGGGAAATATTAGCCATGTTTTTCTCCTTGAAAAATAGGTCACATTTCAACAAAAAAACGTCTCTTGCTGCTTGTGGAAATGCATCACCAGCGTTGCTGCCATTGCAACGACCACGTCACCTGACGGTCATGAGCCCCCGGAAACACAAAGCCACCAACCTCATCACTGGGACGCCAAGTCGTGCGTCGCTGCTCCCAACGCAGCACCCATTGGCCAGACTGCACGGCCCTCTCGTCGGCTACGCGCCAATAAGCCTGCGCCGCACGCAGAAACTGGCGCACGCTCAGGCTGTCTCCAAAAGCTAACGCAGGGGCAGTCAATCGCCCGCTGCCAGACACAGACTGCAAAACCTCGACCTCTGCGCCCCAGCGGGTCGTGGCCTGCCAGCGCCAACCCAAACCGCCCAAGGCCGTGTGTCGCGTCATCTGCTCGGTGTATTGCAGCAGATTGCGCGACTGGCGCTGTGTATCCAGCGCGCCGATCAGCACCAACTGGGCCTGGCTGTGCACTGGCAACACAGCATCCAGTTTGGCCATGCCACCCCAGGCCTGCCAAGCGTTGGTTTGAGACCAAGCTTGTGCAGAGCCATCGGCCAACTGACGATAACCCTCGTAGTGTGTCCCCAGCTGATGCAACTGACCCGACAAGCGCCAACGCAGCGTTACGGGTCCTACATCGCCCACCTGCCCCTGCGCAGCCCACAGCAAGGCTGGGCCTTGTCCTGACTCCTTCAAATGCAGCACGGATGTAGGCTCTTGCCAGTGCAACTGAACAACCCCCATGCCCAGCGAAACTTCATCAACCGTCCAGGCCAACACATGTGTTGTCGGCAAAACCCACAAACACAGCATGCCCAACGATACAAAGTCATGCTTCAGACGTTTCATTGCAGCACCGGTTGATCCCAAAGCACCCGCATATCCTTATCGACCAGCAATTGTGCAGCCGCTGAGCTGTGATTGAACACAGCCCAAACCTCGTCGTTCACCGTGATATCCGATTGCGCCACCCACAGATTGGCTGCATCTGAGACCTTGAGCGTGTCCGACGCATTGCCATACACCATGAATTGGTGACGCTGCACCAAAACGCCCAAATCGGTCCAGCCACTGTCACTGTTAAGCAAATCGATCTGGCCCAGGGCCAACACTTCGCGCACACCCAAACGCACCGTTTGTGCATCCGTAGGTAGCTCATCCAACTGTGTCAGGTTGATGCCCTCAACACCACTTAAACGGGTACCCTGCCCCACTGCTTTGAGTGCAGCCAGATCCCACTGTGAACCTGCCCCAATCAGCGACACCCAATCCATACCCGTACCGCCATCCATGCGGGCCAACTGCGTCGTGCCAGTGACCGCCAAGGCCGCAGTCCAGTCAGGTGTGAGCCAGAAACTGTCACTGCCTATCCCTCCCAACAAAACATCTGCCCCTGACCCCATCAGCAAGTCAGAACCAAGTCCGCCCACCAACAGCTCTGCCGCCGCCGACGTGCCATCCAGCATGTCTGCTCCGTTCGTCCCCATCACTTTGTTAGCCGCGCTGTACACCACATCGCCCAACAACACCTGCGTCACCCCCCGGGTTTCCGCTGCGGCGGCAAAACCCACCAACAGATCGCTCAAGCCGTCACCATTGACATCACCCCCACCGGCCAAGGCCATGCCCTCAGCACCATCGCCTGCAGCTTGTCCGTCATAGACCAGGCCACTGCCATCGCCCAGGCGCAGCTGGGTCACATCCAGGCTACTCGTCCAGCTGGCTGCTGCCTTGCCAAACACCACATACGCCGCTCCTGACTGTGCCCCTGCTGGCCCGGCGGTACCGTGTGCGTACAGCTCCAAATCAGCATAACCATCGGCATTGAAGTCGCCAGCCGCCGACACTGCTCCACCCAGTTGGGCCACATCATCTTGGCCATTGAACAGGTACACCGCCCTGTTGCCTGGGTTGGCCAGATCCAACGGCGAATTGTCCGTCCCGCCCCACACCAGCCAAGCACCACCGCGTGAAGACGAATGATCAGGCGAACCCACCACCATGTCGGCAAAACCGTCACCGTTCACATCGCCGACTACCGCTATCGCATGGCCTAACGATTGGCCTTCTGTAAAGCCATTGAGCAAGCGCCCGCCCTGCCCAGCCTGCACATCGGCAAGACTGCCCATGCCCGTTGTGCTGCCGTACACCACATACACCTGCCCTGCATCGATCAGGGTCGTGTCCCCAAACGTCACATCGGCATCGGGTGCGGCCAACATCACGTCAGCCAGACCGTCACCGTTGATGTCACCGCCACCGGCGACCGCAAAGCCCAACCAGTCACCCGCATTGGGGCTACTCCAAACGGTCGCAGTCCCGGCGGTGCCATCGGCTCTGCCCCGCACCAGCATCACCTGGCCTGCGTCCAGTGCATCGGCTGTAGCGTCGGCATACGGTGCCGCAATCAACACATCGTCAAAACCATCCCCATCCACATCACCTGCAGCCGCCACGCTCCAGCCCAGGGCATCCCCCTCGGCCAAGCCCTGCACCGCCCAGCCACCACTGTTTGTGGCAGAAATGACGGCCAACTCGGCCCCGTTGCCCGCTTGCAGCATCAGCCACACCTGTCCTGCATCAGCCCCAACTGATGGATCGGCATAAGGTGCAGCAAAAGCCAAGTCTTGTCGACCATCACCGTTGACATCACCGACACCCACCGCCTGCCAGCCCAAAGCGGCTTCGGCTTCGCCCCAAGTCCAGATGCGTCCATCACCCGAACTGAAGTCAGACAAATCCAATGCAGTGATGTCCGTGCGACCGATCAGGCCATGCACTGCGCCTTCTGCCCATTCAGCCATGTCGCTGCTGCGCCATGTGGGGCTGCCGACCAACACAGCATCCAAACCATCGTTGAACAAAGCATTGCCTGCCCAGCTCAACGCTGCGCCACTGTAGTCACCCACGCGCTCGCCGGTGATCGCAAAGCCCCGGTTGGCGTCCAGTGCCACCGTGTCCACGGTAAAAGCTGAGCTCTGCCCCCCCGTGGGGCCCGTGCGACCCGACAAATCCACGTATGCACCTTGCAGTGTCAAGTGCACGTCGCTGGCCAAGACCATGGCTGCAGGGGTCAATACGCCATTCCAAGTGGTGCCTCCATCGCTGCTGGTCCAACCCGTCACCGTGGCGCCACTGACAACCAAGTCATCCGCGCTCAGCTGCGCCACTGGCTCGTTGAACACCAAACGCACCGTGGTCGTTTGTCCAGCCTTGAGCAGCACGGCGTTACCACCGTTGACTGTGAAACTCAACACCTGGGGTGGCGCGTCGTCCACCCGCCAGGCAATGCCGTTTTTACCAGTGGTGCTGGTGTTGCCGGCCTTGTCAGTCTGGCGCACCTGAACACTGCCTGCCAAATACTGTCCAGCCTGCAAAGTCCAGCCCGTGCCGCTGCCTGCTAGCCAGCTGACCCCACTGTTGACCGAATACTCCCAGGTAGCATCCGTTTCCAGACGGCTGATCACCAAGGCACCGTTCTGGGTATAGCCATCGCTGCTGCTCACCCCAGTGTCTTGGCTAAAGCGCAGCGCCGGGTTGGTGGGCAAAGTCGTATCAATGGTGAATGCCCCCATCATGGCTTCGGTGCTGAACACGCCGGCAGCATCTCTTTGGCGCACCTGCACTTGCCCATTGGTGTAAGTGGCAGCAGCCAAACTGACCGCAGTCCCCGTGCCATTGATCCAGTTGCCCGTGCTGCTGGTGCGGTACTGCCAAGTGGCCCCCGAGAGCAAGCCTGTCACCTGCAACACCGGGTCCTTGGTCACGCCATCGTGGCCATCGCGCCCGGTGTCCACACGCAAGGCCACCATGGGCCGGGTGTCGGGCATCAAGTTCACCGTAGCCGCCGTGCCCACATTGCCCGAGGTGTCTGCATAGGCCACACTCAGGCTGCGAGGCAGTGTGCTGGCGCTGCCGCTTTTGAAGGCCAAGGCCCTCAATGCAGCCATCGCCTCTTCCACCTGGTCCGCAGACAAGGCACCGCCCCCCTGCTGACTCAACACCAAAGTGCGGTTACTGGTCGTGTACTGGTAAGCCCAGCTGCCGACCCCACCCAAGCTCACGTTCTGGGCGCTGAAGTCGGCATTCAAAGACCGGACCGTATCCAACACCAACTGATCCATCCCGACTTGGGTCTGCCAGTTGTCCCCCAGCACCAAACGCACTTCAACCACATCATTGGCTGCAGGCGCCTGTAAACCAGAAAACAAGGTTTTGCCAATCTGCAATTCAAACGCATTGAAAGTCACTTCGGCGCTGTTTTGCACGCCCGGCGTGGCCGACAAATCCACAGCATCTGGTGGGGTTTTGTCAGCCACCGCTGCACTGGCGCTGCTGATGAATGTGCTGCCATTTGCGGTGCCGTCGTTCGTCGCCGTCACCACCACGCGCAAGTATTTTCCCACCTGGCTTTGGTCCGCGGCCAAGGTGTAACTGCTGCCCGTCGCGTTGGCGATGTCGCTGTACTGGCCATTGGCCGTGTCGGCCATCTGCCATTGGTAGCGGAACGTGAGCGCCGTGCCGTCCGGGTCACTGATGCCGTTGGTGTTGGCCGTGAGCGTGCCGCCTTCTTTGGCGCTGCCGCTCAATACGGCCATGCCCGTGGCCGCTTGCTGGGTCAGCGCGGGGACATCTTCAAGAGCAACTTGGGCTGCGGCCGCACCTGCCATCATGGCAATGTGGGCAGGTGTTTCCAAAGTGCCTGCTGCCGTGATCCCGTCCTTGAGAGTCCTCAAGGTGCTCTGCGTGTCCCCATTGTTGGCTACATCCATGCCTGCCACCACAGCCAGTAATTTGCCGTAGGTATTGGCTCCACCGTTGCGGCTGCCATCACCGGTGACCATGGGCTCAATGTGGGCGGTGAGCAAATCTTGTTCTGTTCCCAAGCCCATGGCTTGGGCCACAACGGTGTTGGCTGTGTTGATGCTCTGCAGCAGCGCCTCTGCGTTGAGGTTGATCGCTTGAAGGCTCACCCCGTCAGCTGCCACCTGAATGCCCGCTTTGAGGGCAGCCACCGTGGTCACCGGGTTGACGTTGAGCGTTAGCAGGGCTCCGCCCGCTTCTACACGGCCAGCCACCATCAGATTTCCTGACAAATCCACCGGCTGCATGCTGACTTCATCGATGTAATCAAGGCGTGAATCGTTTGAATCCACGACGAGCACCACCACCGCGCCGCTGTAACTGCCCAAAGCCACGGTGTATTGGCCAAACTCGTCGATCAAGCCTGTACCGATGATCTGACCCGTTGCATTGAACACCTTGACACTGAGTGAGTGATCGCCCACCACGGGGCCAGCCATGAATGTGCCTTGCAACACGTTTTGGGTATACGCCTGATCGGCCACCGACGGTGCCACAGCTGCAAGGCCTGCTGCATCGGTCACACCCGTGGTGTTGACGGCCAGCCGCAACGTGCCGCTGGGGCTGGCATCGGGTGTGGCCAACACCGTGAAGGTTTTGCCGTCTGCGTTGGCCACAAAACCGCTAAGACTGCCTCCGGTCAAGCTCAGTTTGCTGGCATCAAAGCCAGAAACCACTTCACTGAAGCCGATGGTGAAGACCACAGGACCATTGGCCA
>JACCDW011580624.1_pt1 | contig 15106 bp, 11 predicted proteins | sample 7449781 | NCBI WGS metagenome assembly JACCDW01 (sample SAMN15323449, study PRJNA562643) | freshwater metagenome | isolation source: river surface water | place: USA:Blue River Watershed | collected 2017-08-18
AACGACTCGGTCACCAAGTCCAAGTTCGACAACCTCTACGGCTGCCGCGAATCGCTGGTCGACGGCATTAAGCGCGCCACCGACGTCATGATCGCCGGCAAGATCGCCGTCATCGCCGGCTACGGCGATGTGGGCAAAGGCTCGGCCCAGGCCATGCGCGCCCTGTCCGCCCAGGTCTGGGTCACCGAAATCGACCCGATCTGCGCATTACAGGCGGCGATGGAAGGCTATCGCGTGGTCACGATGGACTACGCGGCCGAGCATGCCGACATCTTCGTCACCGCAACCGGCAACTACCATGTGATCACGCACGAGCACATGAAGAAGATGAAGGACCAGGCAATTGTCTGCAACATCGGCCACTTCGACAACGAGATCGAAGTCGCCGCGCTGCGCCAGTACACCTGGGAGAACATCAAGCCGCAGGTCGATCATGTGATCTTCCCGGACGGCAAGCGCATCATCCTGCTGGCCGAGGGCCGGCTGGTGAACCTCGGCTGCGGCACCGGCCATCCGTCGTACGTGATGAGCTCGTCGTTCGCGAACCAGACCATTGCGCAGATCGAGCTGTTCACCAACACCGGTGCCTATCCGGTCGGCGTCTACACGCTGCCGAAGCACCTCGATGAGAAAGTCGCGCGCCTGCAGCTGAAGAAGCTGAACGCGCAGCTGACCACGCTGAGCGCGGAGCAGGCGGCCTATATCGGCGTCAAGTCGGAAGGTCCGTACAAGCCCGAGCATTACCGCTACTAAAACGGACCGCGTCACCGCGGCGGCCGTGGCCGTCGCGGTGACCCATACCGATGCGCCTGCTCCTGCTCTGGCTGATCAATACGGTCGCCCTCTTCGCCCTGCCGCACCTGCTCGACTCCGTGCAGGTGGACAGCTTCCCGACCGCCCTGCTGGCGGCGCTGCTGCTCGGCCTGGTGAACACGCTGATCCGGCCGATCCTGGTCCTGCTGACGCTGCCCGTCACCTTCCTGACGCTCGGACTGTTCATCTTCGTCATCAACGGCCTGATGTTCTGGTTCGTCGCCGATGTGGTGGAGGGATTCCGTGTCGCCAGTTTCGGCGCGGCCATCCTGGCGGCGATCGTCTACAGCGTGATTTCCTGGCTGCTGTCAGCCCTCCTGATAAGAAATTAAATGTCACAACACAGCTTCAGCATCGAATTTTTCCCGCCCAAGACGCCCGAGGGTGCGGAAAAGCTGCGTGTCGCACGCCGCACGCTGGCCGAGATCCGGCCTGAATATTTCTCCGTCACTTTCGGTGCGGCCGGTTCCACGCAAGCCGGCACGCGCGACACCGTGCTGGAAATCCACGGCGAAGGACTGCACGCTGCGCCGCACCTGTCGTGCATGGGTCGTTCGCGTGCCGACCTGCGCGAGATCATCGGCGAATACAAGGCTGCCGGCATTCGCAGGCTGGTCGCGCTGCGCGGCGATTTGCCGAGCGGCTTTGGCGGCTCTTTCGGCGAGCTGCACTATGCGAGCGAACTGATCGAATTCATTCGCGCCGAGACCGGTGACTGGTTCCACATCGAGGCCGCCGCCTATCCGGAAATGCATCCGCAGGCGAAGTCGCCGCAGGAAGACCTGCAGAATTTCGTGCGCAAGGTGAAGGCTGGTGCGAACTCGGCGATCACGCAGTATTTCTACAATGCCGATGCCTACTTCCGCTTCCTTGACGACGCGCGCAAGCTGGGCGTCGATGTGCCCATCGTGGCCGGCATCATGCCGATCACGAACTACACGCAACTGGTCCGCTTCTCCGACATGTGCGGCGCCGAGATACCGCGCTGGGTGAGGTTGAAGCTTGCCAGCTTCGGCGACGATGCCGAATCGATCCGCGCCTTTGGCCTCGATGTGGTGTCGCAGATGTGCGAACGCCTGCTGGCCGGCGGCGCCCCCGGACTGCATTTCTACACGCTCAACCAGGCCGCCCCGACGCTGGCGATCTGGCAGCGCCTGAACGCGCGCTGAGCTGCCGCGCGCTTTACTGGCTGCCGGCGGTGTCCGGCGGCCAGTTGCCTTCGTCGGTGATGACCGCGTCCAGCGGAATGTCATGCGGTTCGGCCGCAAACACCACCCGAGAAAATCCATAGGCAATGCCGACGGCGCGTGGCCGCGGCGATTGCGCGAGCGTGCGGTCGAAATAGCCGCCGCCGAAACCCAGCCGCAGGCAACTCTCCGTAAAGCCGATGCAGGGCGCCAGCACCGCATCCGGCAGCAGGTAGTCGCCGCGCGCCGTCGGCGCCGGCGTGCCGCTGGCGTCGCGCGCGATCGCATCGCCGGGTTGCCAGCGGACGAAGGCCAGCGGATGGTGCCGCTCCAGCACCACCGGCATTGCCAGCGTGACGCCACGCGCCAGCAGCTGCGGATACAGCGGCGACAGGTCAGGCTCGCCCGGCATCGGCAGATAGGCGCCAAGCGTGCGCACCTGATGCCGGTCAATCCAGACGGACAAGCGGTCGGCGATGCGCGCGTCGGCCTGCGCCTTCACAGTCGGGTCGAATGCGCGCCGTGCTGCAATCAGCTGTTGGCGCAATGCCGGTTTGTCATTTGGGCTTTTCATGGCTCGAAAATCGTGTTGATCAGAGGATTCGCTCTGGCACTGCGTGCTATTCTAAAGAACAGTATCCATTGCAGTAACTCTTGCAGGCAGAACGCATGAAGCTTCATCCCAGTTGGTGGTTGGCCGGTTTGCTCGTGTGTGCGGGCACGGCCGTGATGATGCCACCCTCGCCTGTCTCCGCCGCGCAGAACAAGCGCGCGCCGCAGCCGTCGGTATCGGCAGACGCGGACTTCGTCGCGCTGCGCGAAGCCGGCCTGCGCGGCGATACCGGAGAGGCCGGTCGCCTGTCCGCCCGGCTGCTTGACTATCCGATCACATCTTACGTCGATTATTACCGGCTGTATCCCCGGCTCGCGGGCGCGCCCGAAGGCGAGATCCGCAGTTTCCTCGAACGCTACGACGGCACCGCGATCGCCGACCGGCTGCGCAATGACTGGCTGCTGCTGCTCGGCCGCGCGCATGACTGGCGCGTGTTCGACGAACAGTATCCGCGCTTCGCGCTGAACGACGACACGCAGCTGAAATGCTATGCGCTGATGTCGCGCGCCGCAAAAGGGGAGAACGTCGCGTCGGTGGCGCGCGAACTGCTGGTGCAGCCGAAATATTACGGCGAGGCCTGCACCGACCTGATCGGCCGCCTCGCGCATGACAAGCAATTCAGCGAGGACGATGTCTGGCGCCAGGTGCGGCTCGCCGTCGAATATGGCCAGCCGGGCGCCGTGCGCCGCATTGCCGCTTTCACCGACGTCAATGAAAAGCAGCTGGCCCAGGCAATCGAAAAGCCCGCGCCCTTCGTCGAACGTGGCGCATCCGGCGGACGTGCTTCGCGCGAGCTGTTCCTGATCGCGCTCGGCCGCGTCGCCCGCGAGAATCCGGACAAGGCGCTGGCCGCGATGCAGCGCTCGCAGTCGCGGCTGACGCCGGCAGAGCAGGCGGTCGGCTGGTCGCAACTGGCGTTGCAGGCCTCGTTGTCGCTCGCGAAGGAAGCGCCGGATTACTGGCGCCGCACCTGGGACGCGACGCTGTCGAACGACGCATGCCAGTGGCGCGCGCGCGCGGCCTTGCGCGTCGGCGACTGGGCCATGGTGATGCAGGCGATTGATGCGATGCCCGCCGAACTGCAGTCCGACCCGGCCTGGGTCTACTGGCGCGGCCGCGCACTGGCCACGCAGGGGCGCAATGACGACGCGCGCCGGCATTTCCAGCAGCTCGTCGGGCAGCATCATTTCTACGGCCAGCTGGCAACCGAAGAGCTCGGTCGCCAGATCGCGCCGCCGCCGAAGCCCGCCGCGCCGACCGCGCAGGAGCTTGCGGACGCCGAAGCGAATCCGGGCCTGCGCGATGCACTGAAATTCCTCGAGCTCGGCCTGCGTTTCGAAGCCACCCGCGAATGGAACTGGCAACTGCGCCGGATGACGGACCGGCAGCTGCTCGCCGCCGCCGAACTGGCGCGCCGCAACGACGTGCTCGATCGCATGGTCGCCGCCGCCGACCGCATCCGGGATGAGCATGATCTCGCTTACCGTTACCCGACGCCGCATGACGACATCATGCACGGCGCCACCCAGCCGATCGGGCTCGACAAGGCGTGGGTGTACGGTCTGATCCGGCAAGAGTCGCGTTTCATCAAGAGCGCGCGTTCGTCCGTCGGCGCATCGGGCCTGATGCAGATCATGCCGAACACCGCGAACTATGTCGCCAAGAAAATCGGCATGGCCGGATTCACGGTCGCCAGCCTGAATGACACCCGCACCAACATCACGCTCGGCACGCAATACCTGAACATGGTGCTGTCCAATCTCGGTGGCTCGCAGACGCTGGCGACGGCTGCCTACAATGCCGGTCCGGGGCGTCCGCGGCAGTGGCGCTCACAACTCGACCGTCCTGTCGAAGGCGCGATCTTCGCAGAAACCATACCGTTCTCCGAGACGCGCGGCTATGTGAAGAACGTGCTGGCAAACGCCACCTGGTATGCGGCGCAGTTCGAGAATCGTCCACAGTCGCTGAAGGCGCGCCTTGGTGTCATTGCGCCGCGCGACGCAAATATCGCCGAACTCGGCGACCTGCCCTGAGGCGACCCATGCGGCACGAATCCATTTTGCTGATTGGCGGTAGCGGCTTCATTGGTTCGCACATCGCGGCGCGCCTCGCCGCCGACGGACGCACGGTGACAGTGCCGACGCGCCGCCGCGAGCGCGCCAAACATTTGCTGGTGCTGCCGACGGTGCAGGTGGTTGAGGCGAATGTGTTCGACGAAGCGTCGCTCGACCGAATGATGGCCGGTGTCGATGCCGTGATCAACCTCGTCGGCGTGCTGCATTCTCGGCCGGGCAAGCCCTGGGGGCCCGAGTTCGAACATGCGCACGTCGCGCTGCCGCGCCTGCTGGTGCGGGCCTGTGAGCGCCGCCAGATCCGGCGCGTGCTGCACATGGCGGCGCTCGGCGCAGCGGACGATGCGCCATCGATGTACCAGCGTTCCAAGGCGGCCGGCGAGAAGATCATGCTCGAGGCGGAAGGCTTGCAGGTGAGCTCGTTCCGACCGTCCGTCGTGTTTGGTCCCGAAGATCATTTCCTCAACCTGTTCGCCCGGCTGCAGGCGCTGATGCCGATAATGGCACTGGGTGGCGCCGATGCGCATTTCCAGCCGGTGTATGTCGGCGATGTCGCGCAGGCCTTCGTTGATGCGCTCGACGACCCGGCGGCGGTCGGCCAGGCTTTCGAACTGGTCGGGCCCCGCGTGTACACCCTGCGCGAACTGGTGCGGCTGGCCGGCGTCTACAGCGGATACCGACGCCCGGTGGTCGGCCTGCCTGATGCGCTCGCGCGACTGCAGGCCTGCGTACTTGAGCACATGCCCGGTGGCCCGATGATGAGCCGTGACAACCTTGATTCGATGAAAGCCGACAATGTCGCCAGCGGTCGCTATCCCTTGCCGCCGCACTGGAAGCCGACGCCGCTGGAATCGGTCGCGCCTGATTACCTGCGGCGCTGATTGATGTCCGGCTTCAAGTCTTATGTCGTCGGTGGCGCCGTGCGCGATGCGCTGCTGGGCCTGCCTGTCAAAGACCGTGACCATGTGGTGGTCGGTGCAACGCCCGAGCAGATGCAGGCGCTGGGCTTCGTTGCGGTCGGCAAGGATTTCCCGGTGTTCCTGCACCCGTCGACGCACGAAGAATATGCGCTTGCCCGCACTGAGCGAAAGACAGCTCCCGGCTATGCCGGTTTTGCGTTCCATGCCGCGCCCGAGGTCACGCTTGAACAGGACCTGCAGCGGCGCGACCTGACGATCAATGCCATTGCGCGTGATGAAGACGGCACCCTGATCGATCCCTATGGCGGTCGCGCCGACATCGAGCGTCGCGTGTTCCGCCATGTGTCCCCCGCATTTGCGGAAGATCCGGTGCGCATCCTGCGGATAGCGCGCTTCGCGGCACGCTTCGCCGATTTCACCGTGGCGCCGGAGACGCTCGCGCTGATGCAGGCGATGGTCAATTCCGGCGAAGTCGATGCGCTCGTGCCCGAACGCGTCTGGCAGGAATTGTCGCGCGGGCTGATGGAAGCGAAGCCTTCGCGCATGTTCGACGTGCTGCGCAGCTGCGGCGCGCTCGCGCGCATCCTGCCCGAGATCGATGCGCTGGCCGGCGTGCCGCAGCCTGCACAGCATCATCCCGAGATCGACACCTATGTGCATGTAATGATGGTGGTGGATACGGCAGCCCGCCGTGGCCTGCCGCTGCCGACCCGTTGTGCCGCGTTGCTGCATGATCTCGGCAAGGGAACGACCGACCCTGCCGCATGGCCGCGCCATATCGCTCATGAAGCGCGCGGTGTCGCGCTGGCCGAGCAATTGTGCCGCCGGCTGAAAGTGCAGAATGAAGTGCGCGAGCTGGCCCTCCTGACGGCGCGCGAACACGGCAACGTCCAGCGCGCGCCGGAGCTGCGCGCCGCTACCGTCGTCAAGCTGCTCGAGCGTTGCGATGCGTTCCGCAAGCCGGCACGTTTTGCTGCGCTGCTCGACGCAAGCGAGTGCGACCACTTGGGACGGCTTGGTTTCGAGGAAAGGCCGTTTCCGCAGAAGCCCCTGTTGTTGCAGGCGCTGGCCGCAGCGCAGTCAGTGAATGCCGGCGCAATCGCAGCAGAGGTGACCGCGCAATCTGCCGAACGTCCGGCGCAGCGAATCGCTGACGCCATCCATGCGGCGCGTGTGCACGCGGTCGAAGAAAGCAAAAAAAAAGCGGACTCGCTGCACTAACGAGTCCGCAACACGCCGGGGGCTGGCGTGGGTCCGGAGGAGATCAGGCCGGAACGTTGTCCGGGGTTGTCCTGTTCACTTGGTCTGGGTCGGTGCAGGCTGCCGATGTTGCATCATGCCGCCGCGCATTTCATCGGTGGTCAGCTTGCCATCCTTGTTCTTGTCGAGCCTGTCGAAATTCTTCGACAGCATCGGCATGTCTGCTGCGTCAATCTCGGCGCGTGACAGGGCGCCGTCGCCGTCCTTGTCGGCGGCTTTCCAGCGTTCCTGCATCTTCGACTGCATCCTGTCGTGCATCTTTTTGTGATGCGCGCGCATTTCATCTTTCGTGATCACGCCGTCCTTGTTGGCGTCGGCGTCAGCGAACATCCTGTCGACGCCCTTTTGTACTTCTTCGCGGCTGAGTTTGCCGTCCTTGTTCTCATCCATCATCCCGAACATCGGGGCCATGTGCTCAGGCTTGCCGTCTTCGCCGTGATGACGCATGCCGCCTTTTTGCGCTGACTGCGCATGCGCGTCATGTCCTTCATGCGTTGCCGCATCCGGTGCGGCCCAAACCGCGCCGCTCGAAAAAAGGCAGGCTGCAACGAAAGCAATGCCGGTGCTCTTTTTCATCTCGAAGGTCCTTGGTGAGTTGGTGAGTTCGCAATGAGAGCTATCCTCGCCGACACGCCCGGCATCACGTTTGCGATTTACCTGCTGTTACAGATGTTGTTGCTCATCAGTAACCATAGGCGTGGAGCAGGAATTGCTGCAGCGCCTCGGCGGCGGCGCTCATTGCCGCGTCCGGATGCCAGATCGTTCCGACTTCCATGGGCGGCACCAGATCGAGGATGGGGCGCGCTTCGATGCGCTTGCCTTCCAGCGACCAAGGGCGGAACACCATATCCGACAACGCAGTCACGCCGAAGCTGTGGGCGACCAGTCCGCGCACCGCCTCGATCGACATGGTGCGGAAGACGATGTTCGGCTTGATCCGGCGTGACTTCCAGTAAGCCAGCGTGGACTCTTCCGCCTCATCGGCCGTCACCATGATATAGGGGTGCTGCGCAATGTCCTTGAGCGAAGGCGAAGCCAGCTTCGCCAGCGGATGGCCAGGGGCGATCCAGAGCTGACGCCGCGAACGCACCAGCACCGCATGGCCGAAGCGGTCGAGGCGCTCAATGTTGGACAGGATGGCGACGCCGAGGTCGACCTCGCGCTTCATCACGGCCTTTTCGATCGCCGCGCGATCCATGTCGCGCAGGTCGATTTCGACATCCGGATACGACGCGCGAAAGCGCGCCAGCAGGTCCGGAAGGAAATAACCCAACACTGTATACGAAGCCGCCACCCTCACGGTGCCTCCCAGTTTCGCGCTGCGAAAGCGCGGTTTGTGCGTTGCGTCGCGCACTGAATCGAGGATGTGGCAGGCGTGGTGGAAGAAGTCCTGGCCATCCGCGGTCAGCGAAACGCCCTGCGCAAGGCGGTCAAACAGGCGCACGCCGAGTTCCTTCTCCAGCGCCAGCACCGCATTCGTGATCGCTGATTGCGACACGCTTTCGCTGGTCGCCGCCATCGAGAATTGCCCGTTGCGGGCAGCTGCGACGAAATAGCGCAATTGCCGCAGGGTGACGTTGCTGGCGGACATGCCGGGAGCCTCCGGATCGTTGCGGCGCAACACGCCGGTGTGGAATTTATTATCTGATTTTCAGATACCAAGCTTCTTAATTTGTGATTTTACGATACCTTATCCCCTGCCTATACTTCGGCACACATATCGATAAAAACGCAGGAGACCGTCATGAACGCCCCGCTGCCGCAGCACGCTTTGCACCCCGACGACATCACGCTCGACGACAAGTACACACTCGAACGCGGCCGCGTGTTCATGACCGGCACGCAGGCGCTGATCCGGCTGCCGATGATGCAGCGACAGCGCGACCTGAAAGCCGGGCTGAACACCGCCGGCTTCATCACCGGCTATCGCGGATCGCCGCTGGGCAGCGTTGACCAGATGGCCGCAAAGGCCCGCAAACATCTGGAGGCGCACCATGTGCGTTTCCATCCCGGCGTCAATGAAGACCTGGCTGCGACCAGCATCTGGGGCACGCAGCAGGTGAACCTGTTCCCGGGCGCGAAATACGACGGCGTATTCTCGATCTGGTACGGCAAGGGGCCGGGCGTCGACCGCAGCGGCGACGTGTTCAAGCATGCGAATGCGGCCGGCACGGCAAAGCACGGCGGCGTGCTGGTGCTGGCCGGCGACGATCATGCGGCAAAGTCGTCTACCAATGCGCACCAGAGCGAGCACATCCTGAAGGCCTGCGGCACGCCGGTGCTGTATCCGGCATCGGTGCAGGAGTATCTCGACTACGGTCTGCACGGCTGGGCGATGAGCCGTTATACCGGCCTGTGGGTCGCGATGAAGTGCGTCACCGACGTGGTCGAGTCGGGGGCGACCGTCGATATCGATCCGGACCGCGTGCAGATCGTCCTGCCCGAAGATTTCGCGATGCCCGAGGGCGGCCTCAACATCCGCTGGCCTGACGGCATCCTCGAGCAGGAAGCGCGGCTGGTCAATTACAAATGGTATGCAGCGCTCGCGTATGCGCGCGCGAACAAGCTCAACCGCGTGATCTGGGACAGCCCGAACGCGCGCTTCGGCATTCTTACCGCCGGCAAGTCCTATCTCGACACGCGGCAGGCGCTGGAAGACCTCGGCATCGACGAACAGGTCGCGCGCGACATCGGCCTGCGGCTCTACAAGGTCGGCATGACCTGGCCGCTCGAGGCGCTGGGCGTGCGCGAGTTTGCGACCGGCCTCGAAGAAATCCTCGTGGTCGAAGAGAAGCGTCAGCTGCTCGAATATCAGCTGAAGGAAGAGCTGTACAACTGGCGCGACGACGTGCGCCCGCGCGTGGTCGGCAAGTTCGACGACACCGGCGAATGGAGCAGCACCCGCCGCGCCGGCCCGGGCGAATGGCTGTTGCCCGGCACTTATGAAATGAGCCCGACCATCGTCGCACGCGCGATCGCGGCCCGCATTTCGAAATACTTCGCCGGCCATCCGATCGAGCAGCGTGTGCGCGAGCGCATTGCCTTCATCGAGGCGAAAGAAGCAACGCTGAAGGTCACCACGTCCGACCCGCAGAAGGAGCGCATTCCGTACTTCTGCTCCGGCTGTCCGCACAACACCTCGACCCGCGTGCCGGAAGGCAGCCGCGCGCTGGCTGGCATCGGCTGCCACTACATGGCGCTGTGGATGGATCGCTCGACGGCGACCTTCACGCACATGGGCGCCGAAGGCACCACCTGGATCGGCGAGGCGCCGTTCACGAATGAAAAGCACGTGTTCGCGAACATCGGCGACGGCACCTACTACCACTCCGGCCTGCTGGCGATTCGTGCATCGGCGGCCGCCAAGGTCAACATGACCTACAAGATCCTGTTCAACGATGCGGTTGCGATGACCGGCGGACAGACCCACGACGGCCCGCTGGATCCGGCCACCATTTCGCGGCAGGTCGCCGCCGAAGGCGTCAAGCCCATCGTGGTCGTCACCGACGAACCGGACAAGTATCCGCCGAACACCGACTGGGCGCCGGGAGTGACGATCCGCCATCGCAGCGAACTCGACGCCGTCCAGCGCGAGATGCGCACGATGCCGGGCGTGTCTGCGATCATCTATGACCAGACTTGCGCATCGGAGAAGCGCCGCCGCCGCAAGCGCGGCGCCTTCCCGGATCCGGCCAAGCGCGCAGTGATCAACGAAGCCGTGTGCGAAGGCTGCGGCGATTGCAGTGTCAAATCGAACTGTCTGTCGGTCGAACCGCTTGAGACTGATTTCGGTCGCAAGCGCCAGATCAACCAGTCCACCTGCAACAAGGACTTCTCTTGCGTGAATGGCTTCTGCCCGAGCTTCATCACGGTCGAGGGCGGACAGCTGAAAAAGCCGAAGAAGGCCGGTGGCAAGGACGCGGGCGGCAAGCCGTCCGCGCTCGAGCGCAGCAAGTCGTTGCCGCAGCCGGTGTTGCCGTCGCTGGAGCAGCCGTATGGCGTGCTGGTGACCGGCATTGGCGGCACGGGTGTCGTGACCGTCGGCCAGATCCTCGCGATGGCTGCACACGTTGCCGGCAAGTCGAGCTCGGTGCTCGACATGAGCGGCCTCGCGCAGAAAGGCGGCCCGGTGATGTCGCATGTGCGGCTGGCCGAGTCGGATGATCACATCTTCTCGACCCGCGTTGGCATCGGCGCGGCGGATCTGCTGGTCGGCTGCGACGTGCTGGTGGCCGCCAGCAAGGACGCCGTTGCGCGCATGGGCCAGGGCCGCACGCATGCGGTCGTGAACGCCACGCTGGCGCCCACTGCTGCGTTCGTCAAGAACCCGGACTGGGAGTACCCGGATGCGGTGTCGGTTGACGTGATACGCGAGGCCTGCGGCAGCGACCATGTGAATGCCGTGCAGGCCGGCCGCATCGCGACCGCGCTGATGGGCGATTCGATCGCGACCAACATGTTCATGCTCGGCTATGCATGGCAGCGTGGCTGGGTGCCGCTGTCCGAGGCGGCGCTGCTGAAGGCGATCGAGCTGAATGGCGTGTCGGTCGACTTCAACCAGCAATCCTTCGCCTGGGGCCGTCTCGCCGCGCAGGATATCGAGGTGCTCGAGCAGGAAGTGAAGGCGCTCGCGCCGGCACAGGTGATCGAATTCAAGCGCAAGCCGTCGCTGGAGGACGTGATCAAGCGTCGCGCCGAATTCCTCACCGGCTACCAGAATGCCGCGTATGCGCAGAGCTATCGCGACTTTGTCGAGCGCGTGCGCGCGGACGAAGAGCGCATTGCCGTCGCAGGCCAGCCATTGAAGCTGACCGAGGCGGTTGCGCATTACCTGTTCAAGCTGATGGCCTACAAGGACGAGTACGAAGTCGCGCGCCTGCACAGCGATCCGGCGTTCAAGGCACGCATCGCCAACATGTTCGAAGGCGATTACCAGATCAAGTATCACCTGGCACCGCCGCTGCTGGCCAAGCATGATGCGAACGGCCATCTCGTCAAGCAGCAGTTCGGCAGCTGGGTGGGCAAGGTCTTCCCGCTGCTGGCGAAGCTGCGCTTCCTGCGGGGCACGATGCTTGACCCGTTCGGCCGTACCGACGAACGCAAGACCGAGCGCGCGCTGATCACGCAATACCGCGACACCATTGCATCGCTGTGTTCGTCCCTGACGGCGGAAAATCTGCCGACGGTGGTCGAGATCGCGCGCATTCCTGAAGAGATCCGTGGCTACGGTCATGTGAAGGAACGTCACCTGCGCAATGCGAAGGAGAAGGAGGCTCAGCTGCTGGCTGCGCTGAAATCCGGTGGCACGGTAGTGCGCGAAGTGGGACGGCACGCGGCCTGATTTTTTCTGCAGATTGACCTTTGATATCCCGGCTTAGGCCGGGATATTTTTTTGTGTCTACGATAATCGGACACTATTCATGCCTCTGCGGCATGAAGCCATCGAAAGAAGCGTATCTCCTGTTGAATGCCTGAAGGGCAGAGCACACTCCGAGGCCTTTGAATTTATGTGTCTCTGTTGTGATGGCTCTTCATCAATTCTTGCGTCCGTGCAGGCGGGCCGTCAGCTTGCTGCTCTGGTGTTTTCTCGCCCTCCATCCGTTCATGGCGCGAGCCGAGACGCCTATTCCAAAAGAGATTTTCCCCCTCGCCGATTCCGATTCGGAAGAGGACGGGCGCGGCTATAACTGGGTCAGCATTCATCCCGATGGCAATCGCTGGTTGCTCTCCGAATGCATCGGCAAGCAAGGCGCGAGAGTCTGCGGGCTGTTCCTCTATGACTTCAACACCAGTCGCTACCAGCGTTACGCGCTTCCTCCCGGCTACTTCTATATGCATGGTCGGTTTTCGGCGAGCGGGAACGTCATTGTGGCCGAGCGAAACCCTTTGCCCAGAGATCGAACTTCCGCTGAAAAGCTTCGCCTTCTGAGCGAGACCGAAATTGTCCGCATGAATATCGACGGCACCGGTTTTCAGATTGTGCCGGTACCCAAAGGGAATCTGACTTATCCGGTGATGTCCCCGGATGAAACAAAAATTGCCTACTGGTCTGCGACAGGGGCGCCAACCAGCAGCGGCATCCCGCATACCCAGGAAGTGCGCGAATTTGACTTGGCAACCAATGCAGATCGCCTCTTCGCCGGCCCCTTCGACTTTCGTCTGGGCGGCAATCTTGAATACCTTTCCAATGACGAGCTCGCCGTCCAGGCATTCGGTACCCGCGGCATCCCGCAGAAAAAGGGAAACGGCGACAGCAGATATGGAATGGAAGTGGTGCAGCTAAGGCGCGATGCGACCATCCTGCCTGATCCCTTATTGGCACAGCCTTTCATGTACGCCGCTGCGATGCCTGATCAGCGGGGGCAATTGCATTACGTGTTGCAGCTGAATAGCCGCGAGTTTGTCATGGTCAGGAAAACTGCCCAGGGTGACACCAAGGTTCGGAAATCACCGCTATTGCCTCAGGGTGGGCCCGCGGTTTTGGCCACTCCTCCTGACGGTCGTTATGCAGCGTTCATCTACATGTCTACCCAAGACTTGACTGCTATCAGAAAAACGCAGCTCGGATTTTTCTGCTGGTGCAATGGGGATTGGTATTCGGTTCGCATTCCCGCAGCGGAAAGCGCTGAAATGATCTGGATTCACTAAGCATGCGATTCATGAAAAGGCACTCGTCCATGCACCATCGTCTTCAGCAGGCATTGATTTTCATTGTAATGATCGCCTGGGGAGTTTCCCCGGCGATTGCATATGACAACAACGTTTTTCCCGAATTTCAAATCGCAAAGGAAGACCGAAGATTTTCATGGATCAGCATCCATCCGGACAACGCCCGCTGGCTGATTACGGAGTGCACCGATCGCATCGAGCCGCCCACCGACAAGTGCTATCTCTTCATTTACAACATCAAGACGAAGGAGTACCGACGGCTTGATTTGCCCGCGGAGTACAGCTATCTGCAAGGGGAGTTTTCGCCTTCAGGTCGCCAAATCGCTGCAGTAAGAGTTCCGGTTCCTCGCAATGAGTCTTATGAGGAAATGGAAAAGTCGGCGATGAATGCGGACCTCCTCCTGATGCGCACCGACGGTGATCAAGTTCGCAAGGCAGGAATCCCGAAAGGAATTCTCGGCGCGCTGGCCTGGTCGCCTGACGAGACGAAAGTCGCTTACTGGTCTGCGGCAATGATCAGGCCAAAGGGAAGCAAATCTTTCAGGACCGATTTTGATTTGCATGAATACGATCTGCAAACGGAAGTGAATCGGCTGTTCTCGGGCGAGTTTCATTTCTTTTTGGTTGGTCGCCTGCAGTACAGGAACGCTGACCAGATCGTTGCGAATGCTTCTGGCCCTCTGCGGGCAAAAAAATCCACATTTGCTGAAGAAAAAAAATTCAAATTCAGCAGGGTTTATTGCTTCGAACGGGAGGTCACCCACTTGCAAGATCCTTGTTATTCGCTAGTCCCGCATGCAACGCATCCGGCATTGGACACCAAAGGCAATTTGTACTTGCAAGGCCAGGACGAACGGCATGGACTTTCACTCTACAAGCTGTCTGCCGACCGGGAAATGCAGCACTGGACGATCCCAAGAATAGAAAACATAGGCATTACCTTCCAGTCAGTTTCTCCCTCCGGCGATCACCTCGGCTTTATTTATTCCGTCGGCGGCTTTTCACGCCGTGGCTATCAAAGTTCGCTCGGCTATTTTGATTTTTCCACTGAGCGCTGGATTTCCTTGTGTCTTCCCGACCCCGTGTCCGCTGCGATGTCGCAGTCTGTACATTAGATCTGATCCTTCAGCTTCTTTCGTCTTGTGAAGATTCGCGCGGAAAGGCGAATTCTATATTTATGTTCGGAGCCGAAACTTGATGAATGAGTTCATTTCCGATTCGAGTTGCGAGCTGGTGTATAGCAGGGTTCTTGCACGTTACAGAATGTCGTGAAACGGATATAAAAAATTCTTTGATCGCGTTGGTACTAATTGCGTATGCAATGGCAAGCGTCTTTTGCTGCGCGCTTGAGCGGAAAGTAAGTGCCGGTCACCACCGATAGTGGCTTGCTGGGGAGGGAAGCCACTGAAAAGAATGCATGGCATTTTGCCTAAAGAAATTCCCATGGTAATCCCCCCGGCCGATAGAGGTGATCAGAAGTAGAATTTTCTCGTTCAGGGAGAGTTCTGCATGAAGAAGTCGAAGTTTTCGGACAGCCAGATTATCGAGGCGCTCAAACGCGTGGAAGGCGGG
>JACCDW010095871.1_pt1 | contig 15103 bp, 17 predicted proteins | sample 7449781 | NCBI WGS metagenome assembly JACCDW01 (sample SAMN15323449, study PRJNA562643) | freshwater metagenome | isolation source: river surface water | place: USA:Blue River Watershed | collected 2017-08-18
CCAAGCGCAGCAGGAAACACCAGAATTTACATGAGCAACACTGACAGAATTGCTGTTCGCAGCGATGTTCGCAGTCAGCCATTTGTTGCTACCACATTTGCTGCTGGTGGGTATAATTCAAATGCAGCGGCCAGCACTGACAGTGTGCAAGTGGTAATTCCTGCTGCTGCTGTACAGGGTGTTGTGGTTCAGAACATGACTGTGTTAGGTCCAAGCATTCCGCAAGGTTCTACTGTGTCCAGTGTGATCACCAGAGGCAGTTTAACCTATATTGACCTAGATTTTCCTGCAGGCATAACAGGAATCAACAGCATAGGTTCTGTGGTATTAGAAAATACTGCTTACAGCATTAGATTGAATGCAAACTTAACATATCCACTGGAAGTTGGCACAGAACTGATATTTGATGACTTCACCGGCGACCCGCAAACAGTTACTCTAGACACTTCAGTACCTGCAGGTGGCAATGTCATTGACTTTGTAAACCCAGTGGGACGCACTGTGATTGGCAGCGACTTCCGACAAAAAGGATTCAAGAACAGTTACGCCAGCGTGGCCAACGTGGCTACCTTGGGCAACAACTCTCTGTATCTAAACAATGTGTCCGGTAACACAGTTGAGTTCACCATACCATTTGGCACCACCCTGAACTTCGAAGACAGTGAAGGCAATGTGCAGTATGTGACCAGTCAAAACATTCCGGCCAACAGTGGGTTTGTGGAATTTGAGTCAAATGTGTTCTCTACTCTGGTTGGAACAGATGTTCAGCTGCTGGGATTCCCAGTGGTAAATCGTGCAGCAGGAATCTATGCCAACATCACAGCAGTTAACCAACTGGCGTTTACCTTTACTCTGGATAGACCAATCACACACGAGATTCCAGCTGGATCCAATGTGGTTGTGTACAGCGTGAACACTGGTGTGACATACTTGACCAATACTTCATTGATCGAAGTTGGACAACTGACCATACCGTTTACCACATCACCTGACCCGGATTGGGTGGGTGTTGGCAATGCCAATGTTACCCTAGCTGGCATACAGTACAACACTGTGATTGCAAACACTCAGGCCAGCAATGTGTTCTTGAGCGTGGAATCAAACTCAACTATTCTAGCCAACACATCAATCAGGTTAACAGACGGCAGTGCCAGTGTCAGCTATGTGATAGTCAGCAATGTGTCGGTTGGTGAAACTCGAATTCCAATTGATGGAAAGCCAGCCAAGTCCTTGTATGGAAGCAATGTTACCATTGTGGGCTTGCCTGCAGGTTACACAGTGACCAGTCGTGCTGCTAACACCGTGGTAATCAATGGCACAGCAGTTGCTACCATTCCGCAGTTTACCACTTTTGAATTTGATGATGGCAACGGACACACTGCTAACCTAACACTGGCATCAGAGGCAAGCACAGGCGACGACTCATTTACATTTACCACACCCCCACTGACACCGCTGGTTGGCAGCAGAACTGGCCTAAACGGCACAGGTATCTTCAGCTTTACCAGCCAGGGACTGGTGGTTGACGGAACCACTGTTATTGACAAGACTTCTGAATACATTGTGTTGAGCCAGCCACTGTTGGCGAACATTGGCGTGGGCTTTGATGAAAGTTTCAGCTATGGATTGAGCAGTGCAGACTACAATCAAGTGCGTTGGTTGAATGAGCGTTGGGTGATTGTTGGAAACAAAGCACTGGTACTTTCACAGGACAACAATGGCAACTGGCAGCAGAAGTTTGCTTATCCGTACGGTGATTTGATTTCTGTTGCCTACGGTGGAGGATTGTATGTGGCTGTAGGAACTGCTGGACTTATATTAACCAGCGAGGACCTAGAGTCATGGGACCTACAGGCCAGCAGTACCACTGCCACACATCGCAGTATTGCACACAACAATGGCATATGGTACATTGTCAGCGATGAAGGATTTGTTCAAACCAGCAGCGACGGTGTTGTGTGGACAGACATCACTGAGGATGTGTGGGCTACCAACATCAAGAAATCATTAACCACTGTGAAGTACCTAGGTGGCAACTGGTACATACTTGGCGACAGCGGAACAGTGATTCTAAGTGCAGACAGTGGCGCGACCTGGACGGTGTACAATGCCGGAACCACTTCCAAACTGAATGATATTTTCTTGACAGCAGGTATCTTGATTGCAGTTGGAAACAACGGATTTATTTCTGAAAGCCGCAATGGAACCACCTGGAGCCCAACCGAAAGCGGCATCAATCTCAACTTGAGTTCTATCACCAGTGACGGTGCAGTGGCATTGACCACTGGAGTCAATGGACTGATACTGGGCAGCTCAGGATTCTTTGTTGTGGACTTTGCTGTGAGAAACATCAGCTTTGAAATGTTCAACAACAACAGTGTTGATGTACTGGCAACCAAAGGCTATCGTGTTGAAGATGGACAAACCTGTATATGGGCGCAGCAGGAGAAATTCCCAGCAGGAGAGTTCCGCGGTCCACGTTTTGAAAACGATGGCTGGAACAACTATGCAAACACCTTTGACATGAACTATGACAGCGTGGCATTTGATACCAAGGCCATCACAACTGTGCTGGTAACCAACCCAATTCCGGGCAGCAGTACCATCAACATCACCAGCACACAGGGCATATCCGTTGGGGACTATGTGACAGTAGGCAGTTATAAACTGGCATCAGATGTTCGAGTTACTGATGTGTTCCCTCTGGAAAACAAGATCGTGGTAAACAAGCTGGTGATTGCTGTACAGGGTGAAGTGATCAGCTTCTACAATCCTGTGGGCTACGACACCAAGAGCTATGTGTACGGCTATGAAGAGCATGCAAGAGACCCTAATATTATCAATCAGCGAGCAGGCATTTGGCGTTGCAATGTGAGTGCAAACAACATTGTGACCATGGGCTTTGTGCGCCAGATTGAAATTGGGCAGATTGTGCTGGTCAAGCGTGAAAACACCAAGCTGTTCTATGACCCAGACATTAAAAACAACCAGACTGTGCCCGGATTTAGCCTGGTAGAGCAAGAGTTACAAACCATCAGTCGGACCACGTTTGACGGTTCTGGCACACGATTCAGCAACAATCGTGACCAATATCAGGAACCCGGCGCTCTGACTAAATATATTAAGTTTCCCAGAATTGGAGTGTTTGAATAATGGCAAGTTTAGTCAACCCATCAAATATTAATGGTAATTTCCCTATCGCGGGGCAGGACAACGATTCCCAAGGATTTCGCGATAACTTTACCAATATTCGTAATAATTTTACTTTTATCAAGAGCGAAGTAGAAGATTTACAAGCTAAAGCAGTGCTAAAAAGCGCACTGACTGGCACTACCCTGAACAACGATTTTCAGGGCAGTAAAGTTAAAAATCTGCAGGTCAGTAACCTGACAGAAACAGTTCTTGACCTAGGACAGTTTGCTGGCGGCGAGCTGCAAATTGACCTGGCACAGGGTAACATTATTAAATTGATTGCTCCTACCAGCGTGGACATTCAAATTGCTGACGTTATTAGAAACTGGCCATCCAGCTTGCAGCATGCTAGAATTCTTCTGTACATCAACTTCCCCACAGCAGATATCACTGTAAAACTGCCCGGAGACTGGAGCACTGACCTAAGTTCTGTTCCTGGACTGCGCAGAGAAGATGGCGATTTGATCATCAGCTACACTGATCCAGGCGACTATATCTATGAAATCGCTTCTCCAGATTCTGGTACCACAGTGTTCTTCCGTGAGCTGACCAAAGGTAATGCTGTTTTCCGTGATCCAAACTTCTACATGGTGGGCTACGGTGTTGGTGCAGCAGATGATGTGCCACTGCGCACAGGCATGGACAGCCCAACACTGATGATTGGTTTTGGCGAATACCTAGGCGGCGCTCTTTCAAACACTGGTCCAGGATACTTAATTGACACACTAAAAGACAGCAACGACACTCTGCTGGTAAAAGGCAGTATCAGTTCCTATCAGAATCAGATCGGCGATGTCAATGATGAAACCGACGGGGTGAACAGTTTAACATCAGCTGGTTTCAGCGTGGTCAAAGATCGCACATTCATCGACGGCGGACTGGTAAGTTTGGCCAATGTGAGCACTGGCGATCTGTTGGGCTATTACAATGCCATTGGCTACACCTATGATAACCTGGGTGCTACCACACTGAGCTATCAACAGTTGGGCAGTATTCAGTTTGTGGCAGAAGGTGTGGATAACAGTCCACTGGGTATTGGTGGCAAGATCCTGATCAAGACCAAGGGTGATGGCACTGCTGATGCAGCCATGCCAGACTCAGTGGTTGGTGCCTACAACTACAACGACACACAGGCTGCACTGCGTACCGCAATTGAAATTGACAACAAACAGAATGTAACAATCTATGGTAACCTGGCTGTGATGGGCCAGACCACTGTGGTGGAATCAACCACTGTTACTGTGGAAGACAAGAATCTAGTGCTGGGACAAGGCGGAACAGAAAGCACCAATCAAGGTGCAGGTATCACTGTTTACAGCGCAGCCGCAGATGGCGGTGCCAACCTGGTACTGCACAATGCTGGTTGGTTAACCAACAGAGCACTCACCATTGCCAATACCAGTCCTGCAAATGCACTGGTGGTAAATGGAAACGCTCGCGTGGGCGGAAACCTGTATGTTGATGGCAGCATGACCATTGCCAACATCATTTATCAAAACATCGAAGTTACCACCAGTACAGAAACCATCGACGGTGTTCTTACTGTGAACAACAATACTCCAGCAACCAGCACCACCAGTGCTGCTGTGATTGTTGATGGAGGCATTGGTATTGCAGATGGCTTGTATGTAAACGGTACAACCTATGCACAGAACTTCAGCACTGCAAATGCCTTGATCACCGGTGGCGACATCTATGATCTAGATCACCTGGCATCAGCCAACGGTGCAGTATTAACATTCACTGCTGCCAACTTCAGCAGTGCCAACACCTGGTTGCGTGGTGGTGTGATTGGTATGAGTACCGACGGTACTGTGCAGCCAGCCAGCAATATCTATGTTATCACACAGTATGCTGGTAATTTTAGCACACCAAATGCAGTGATCAGTGGTGGCAGTATCAGTGGCGTCAGCTTCAGCGGTATCACACTGCCTAGCCTGGCTGATGTGCAAATATCCAATGCTTTCATAACCAGTGGCGCAATTGGTATGGCAGCAGATGGTACAACCAGTGCAGTTGCTAATGTTTATGCAGGTACTGGACAGTTTACTAACCTGAGTTCTTCAAATCTTCTACTAGCATCTGGTGCTAGTTTAAACATGAGTGCTGCAACCACACTGGTTGGCGGTGGCATATCTGGTGTTATTGGTGCACCAAGTGGCGGCAACCTGTATATTCAAAGTGCTAACCTCAATCTGCGAGCTGGTACAACTGCTATTGCTCCAATTAGATTTGCCTCGGGCACCAACCTAACCACTCCAGTTACTGGTGCAGTTGAGTATGACGGTACAACATTCTTTGCAACTCCTTCGGCCACAACTGGTCGTGGAATTGTTGCTGCAACTAGTACCTTGGTACTAGGTGCCAACGTGCCAATGAACAACGGATCAGCTACTTTCGTGGCCGGCAACAGCTACAGTGTGTTTGGTGGTCCAATTGGCGGGGCTATGTGGAATGGTAACCTGGCTGTTGCTGCCAGCACCACATATGAGTTTGAAGGCAAGTATCACTTCAGACATGGTACAGTTGGCAGCGGAGCCAGTGCTACCAGTACCCAATTAGGATTTACATTCTCAGTGGGCACAGGCACTGCCACAGTGAACAGTTACAATTATCAAGTTACCACCAGACCTGGACCATTCCAGGCAACATTACAAACTCAAACAGCCGCACTGTTGGGCACTGGATTCTCGAATATTTCCAACTATGCTGGAACCACTGTACTGCCACCGCAAACGGCTGCTAGTTTGGTAATGGCCCCATATTCATGGCATTCCATTACAGTGGAAGTCAAAGGTATCATTCGAACCAACGCAGCTGGTAATCTGGTGCCAGTGGTACACTTTATTACCACGGTACCTGGTGTAGCAACTGATGCGCTGGCAGGCAGTTATACCAAGATAACGCCAATTGGAGCTGGAACTGGTAACTTGGCCATTGGCAGCTTTGGCTTGAGTGCTGGACAATCCTGGTAATTTGCCAAACCAATTGACCTCCTAGTTTGGATTGTGTAAACTGTCCACTAGGAGGTTTTTTATGACCGTAGATTTAAAACGATATGAGCAGTTTGTGGCAGCAGTAACCAGCCAGCCTTCTAACGATCTAACCACATTTATGAATCGGTTGGACGAACTGGATGGCAACTGGATCGATGCTGAACAAAGACACGGCCCAGATATCAATGTACCATTGTTGCTCACTGCATGCCTGGGACTGGCAGCAGAGTCAGGGGAGTTTATCGAAATACCCAAGAAGATTTTCTTTCAGGGAAAACCATTAACTGAAGCAGAAGTGTTTCATTTAAAACGTGAACTAGGTGATGTCATGTGGTATTGGATCAATGCCTGCAGAGCTTTGAACCTAGATCCAAACGAAGTAATTGAAGAGAATGTAAATAAATTACAAGCTCGCTACCCAGGTGGTGAGTTTGATGTACACCATAGTGAAAATCGACAACAAGGAGATATCTAATGTCAACAACAGCACAAATCAAAGAAGCCATTGAAGCATGGGCCAAAGAGGACGAGAAGTTTGAAAGCGGTAACAACGCAGCAGGCACTCGTGCTCGCAAGGCACTGGCTGAAGTGGGCAAGCTGATCAAGGCTCGTCGCAACGAAATCACAGCGACTAAAAACGAGCGCAAAGAAGCCAAGGCCTAATCATGCCGCACCCACTGGCACCAAATTTATCTGAACTGAGCATGGAGGATCTGACCAAGCAGTATAATGAACTCACGGCCAAACTCAACCAGGCTTATAGAATTGGTCCGTATGGAGTCATACCACAAATGCAAATGCTGTTGGAAGACTATCAACTTGAGTTGCAAAATCGTCATCGTAAACAACTTGAAGAACTGGAAAAAAACAGCAAGAACATGAAAGGTATCATTGATATAAAATGAACTACGACGACCGCGGCGTGGCCTGTGTGGAATGCAATGAGCTGGTTGAAATGCTCTATGCCAATCCAGATCTGGATCTTGACAGATTCTTTGTTAGAGACCCAGATCAGTACAACAACTCAGTTGCTGCATTGTGGGCATCCATGCCTGTGCTCAAGCAATACAACTTTGATGATGGATTGAGCGTAAAGGAATTTGATGACAACAACCAGAGTCGCTGGCACATGCCAGATGAGTACAAGAACATGGACATTGCGGCCTGGGTGTTGAGTCAATGCAAAAACGATGCCGAACTGCAACGCTGTGGAGAAGAACTGCTGCTGTACCAAGAAAGAGACGCTTTTGTGCTCTTGCAGTACTTGAAGTTTCTAGTGGACACCATGCGTTCAAATCAGGTATTATGGGGTGTGGGACGTGGAAGCAGTGTGGCCAGTTTTGTGCTGTATAAAATTGGTGTGCATAGAATCAATAGTCTTTACTATGATTTAGATCCACGCGAGTTTCTTAAATAAATACTCATGCTCAAATAGGAGATTGTGATGCAAAACAATAGAAGAGTTTATCGAAGCGCACTAGGCAGACAAGTTGACCTAGATTCCATGCTTGCCCAAAACGAAGAAGAAATCGCAGTTGGCAACATGCGAGTGAACACCCGAGGTGACGAACTAGGTCCCGGCGGGATCGTACTGCGCACCCGAGAAGAAGTAATGGCAGAACACTACAAGGTTCAAAAGCAGCAGGTTGTGTATACCAAAGAACGTTCGGAAGAAGCCAACGTTGATCATACTCGTGCAGTAGCCGAAGGTCAGAATTATCATGACGCAACAATGAGTATAAATGATCTTCCACCAGATGTGCTGGAGCAGGATGCACAAATGCCTGTGAACCCACTGGCCACCGATCAAGGTCGCGCCATGCGTGGCAGTCTTGCAGCCAGCGTGGCCAAAGATGCCAAGGTGGAACAAAAGCTGCTCACACCAAGAAACAAAGGCGCAACGAGGATCTAATGAGCGAAAGAAAAATTTCTGGAATGACCGATCTATTCCCAACGGGAGGGTCGGCCAAATACATGCACCGCATTGGCCGACTGAAGCCATTGGGCAACAATGTGATTGTGCGTGACATGGACTTTAGTGGAAGAAAACTGGCCAGTGGAATTTTTCTTCTAGGTGACGATGGTAAGACCGAAGGCATTCGTCCACGCTGGGCACAAGTGTATGCTGTGGGACCAGAACAAACTGACGTCAAACCTGGACAATGGATCATGGTAGAACACGGTCGTTGGAGTCGAGGTCTTGAAGTTGAAGTAGACGATGAGACCTTTACCATTCGCAGAGTGGATCCAGACTGTGTGATATTTGTCTCTGACGAACGTCCAGAAAACATTGACAGCATGTCCACTGCTGTGTACGCCGAAAGAAAGGAACGATAACATGCCCATGTATGAAACTACCGTTCGTACTCCTCAAGGCGAACAAAAAGATCGTGTGTATGCTCAAACAGTTCAAGAAGCCAAGCAACTGTTTGAACAACGCTACGGTCCTCGTAATGTCCCTTATATCCCCAAAGTAATTCCTAGTTAACATGGGTTTCCGCAAACCAGATCTAACCGAAGCCTACTCGGCTATTCGTAGATCTATTGGCGAAATTAGAGATGTTAGAAACGACGGTTTTACCACAAGTCATTGCAAACAAGAACTTTATCAGTTAAAATGCTGGTTAGAAGATCAATATGATAGTCTACCAACTTTTGAAGGGGAAGAAAAATGGGAACAGCAACGGATTGTGGATATTCTCAAGCGGTAAAGCATCTGCTGTACAACGGCGGAGACTATAAACTTTGGGGATACATTACTCGGCCTGTGCAACCTGAGCATGCACGCCACCTGAAGATTACCAGCACCTGGTCCAACGCCAAAGATCCAGAAGGTGAACACACTCAACTGGATATGATGTTGGATAAGGACACCATTCAAAATTTTAAAGCAATGTTCGAGAGTCTATGAAAGAACTATGGGTAGAAAAGTATCGTCCAAAAACACTTGATGGATATGTTTTCGTTGACGATAATCAACGTGATCAAGTGCAGAGCTGGATACAGGCAGGAAACATTCCGCACTTGATGTTATATGGTGGTGCAGGCACAGGCAAGACCACACTGGCTAAAATTCTAATCCATGCGTTGGAAGTGGACGAGTATGACATTCTCTATGCCAACGGTTCCAAGGAAGGTCGCAAGATTGAATGGATTGACAAACTGGTAAACTTCTGCCAGACCATGCCATTTGGCCGGTTCAAGATTGTGCTGATTGATGAAGCTGATTACATGAACCTGCACAGTGTACAGCCTGCCATGCGCAACCTAATGGAAGACTTCAGCGACAGTGTGAGATTTATTCTAACCTGTAACTATCCTCAGCGAATCATTCCTCCCATCCACAGTCGTTGCCAGACCTTGCAAATTGCTAAGGCAAACCACACAGAGTTCACAGCTCGAGTGGCCACTATCCTAGTGAGTGAAAACATAGAGTTTGATCTGGACACACTGGACACCTATGTGAAAGCCACATACCCAGATCTGCGCAAGTGCATTCAAATGGTGCAGCAACACAGCACCAGTGGTCAGTTGCACAATCCGCATGCAGGCAGTGCAGGCATCGGCGACTGGAAATTGGACTGTGTGGAGATGTTCAAGGTAGGTCGAGTGAAAGAAGCCAGGTCCTTGTTGTGCAGTCAGGCACACAATGAAGACATGGATGAGCTGTTTCGTTGGATGTATGACAACATAGAACTGTTTGGAAAAACTGAAGAGAAACAGGACGAAGCTATCAAGATCATTCGCAATGGTATTGCGAATGCCAGCATGGTAGCAGATGCTGAGATCAACCTCAGCGCAACATTAATTGAATTGAGTCAACTATGAGCCAAGCAAAAGACATTTATATTGTAGCCTACTACTACAAAAAACCAAAAGAGCATGTGAACACCAGTAAAAAAGGCTGGATGGACAATCCAGACAACATTCGCTGGGACGAGAAAGTGACCATCACCAAAGGACTGAACAAGCGAGATGTACAAGGCACTGTGATTGTGAACCTTACTCAAAAGCGTGTGGAGAGAAACAATCTCAACCACAACAAAGACTTTGACACTATTTTTCAGTACTTTTTTACCAACTACGACCAGTACATCACACGAGTGATGGCTGAAGTGGATCCTGGCTATCTACAGAACATGGTGGATGTGATGTCAGCAGATCTAGCTGCCATGCCCGAAGACAACATTGTGGACGTTCCTGCGCAGGTGATCAGTGAAACGGTTTCGACTAAGTGAAAGCGGAGCTCGGGGTTGGTTCATTGGTGACTTCCCCGAGGCTGTGTTCCGCACCCGAGATTTTGAAGTAAACTGGCAAACCAACTCACGTGGACACAGCGCCAGCCACTATCATAAAGTGGTACATGAGATACAGCTGGTTACTCGTGGACGCATGCTGGTCAACGGTGAAATATATGCCGCGGGTGACATCTTTATGTTTGAACCCGGCGACCTGTGCCAGATTGAATTCCTTGAAGAAACTGACACCGTGGCCATCAAGGTGCCCAGTGTGCCTGACGATAAATATCTATTATGAGCATATTCAAGGCAATGAAGCAGAAAAAGAAGCGGGCTGTTAACCCAGACATCCCGCGTCCCAATCTGTTCTCGCATGAGAAAAAGATCAAGGACATGCAAACTGTGAATGACGCAGCACAGCAGACCATCAATCAACTGCAAGCTCGGGTGCAACGCTTGGAACGCAAGCTCAATTCTCAGACCAGCTACTTGCAGGCTCTGCACAATAAACTACCAAAATCATAATGCACAAATCTGCTGTTTTACTCAACGAACTATTTGTTAAGGTATACAAACAAGGATGGGACTCAACTCAAACATGCCGGGTACTAGAGCAGGGGTCGGGTGGACACAGTACCTATAAAGACATATACACCAAACTTGGATTTGAGTACAGCGATTATGAACTGCAAGGTGGTCAGCCTCAGTTGGTTTTGCCCTGGGAGGACAACACCTTTGATGTTGTGATTTCCAACAGTGTGTTTGAACATGATGCTATGTTTTGGCTCAGTTTTAACGAAATGCTGCGGGTGTGCAAACCACACGGACTTATCTTTATAACTGCACCATCCAACGGTGCATATCATACATACCCATGGGACTGCTGGAGATTTTATCCTGATGCAGGCCGGGCACTAACACGGTGGGCCAAGCACAGCGGTTTCCAGGACACAGAAATGCTGGAGTCTTTCACAGTTGAAAAGTACGAGGACATCTGGTGTGACTACGCAATGGTGTTTGTTAAAGATAAAAAAGAAATAGAACGTTTTCCAAAAAGAATGGTCCACAATGTGAACTGGGCTGGCATTACCAACGGCAGACTCTACGGAGACGAAGGCATACTGAACTACATCTTGCAACCACAAGATCAGCGCATGGGTTCCGTAGACATTAAAGAATATCCCCCAGATCTGCTGATTTAACCCAAAGTATTACATTTTTTGCAACAAAAACCCTAGTGTTTATGCGGGTTTTGCCCAGGTTGACCGAAAAATGCCCATTTGCTATACTAGAGGCTAAGTTAAACAAAAGGAGCCAGCAAATGACCACAGCAACCTATAACGCACTCACCGAACAACAAAAGCGCGAAGTTCGCATGTACGGCTGCACCGAAGCGCAGATGCGCGAAGCAGTGGAGTCCAGCATCACTTTCAAGTTCACTGGTCCTGCCATGGTCGTTGCATCCATGATGAGCGATGCACAAGAAATGATGGCATACGAACAGCCCGACTTCAATGTGATCGAAGACCAGCGCCAACTGCTCAACCGTGCCAAGTGGGTGCTGTTTACTTACATCATGGATCGCGCTGATGGTAGTGTTGTGGCTCCTATGAAGGCATAAAAATGCTATTGACCTGTATTATTTTTGCGGTGCTTATTCGGGCCAGCCAGAGCAAGGATGTGTTCTGGGTTCTGGCGTGGCCCGGAACGGTGTTGCATGAAGTGCTGCACTACACCGTGGGATTTTTTCTAGGTGCAAGGCCAGTGGAATTGAGTGTGGTACCAAAAACTGCTGAAAGCAGAACCGTGGGTTATGTGAACTTTGGCAATCTCAACTGGTTTAATAGTCTGCCCACTGCCATGGCGCCACTGTTGGCTTTTCCCATTGCATGGTGGTTAAGTACTATAGTCACACTGGAATGGTCCGTGACTGGCATGTTTTGGATCTGGGCTGTGAGCGCAATGATAGCACAGGCCTGGCCCAGCAAGGTGGACTTTGCCCTGGGTACAGAAAGCAGATTGGGACTGCTGTTCTGGGCCGCTGTGATAGTGTTTTTTGTAAAGAATGGTTGACCAAAATATCCATTTCTTGTACAATACTTGTATTGAAACTGAAAAACGGAGCAGAAATTGATTCTTAATAACGCACCAGACAACGAAGCTGTGATGAGCAATGTGGGCGAGATCGGTGAGTTCCGCATTCGCAATTCTGCCAAGGCTTTTAACATTCTTTCCTCAGGCCTTTATGCTAACAAGATTCGTGCAATCATACGAGAACTATCGTGCAATGCTGTGGACAGCCATGTGGCTGCTGGTCGTGCTGATGTCCCTTTTGATGTACATCTCCCCAACACGATTGATCCAACTTTTCGCATCCGTGATTACGGCACTGGCCTAAGTCACGAGCAGGTTATCAACATCTACACCACATACTTTGAGTCAACCAAGACTGAGAGTAACCAGTTCATTGGTGCGCTGGGCCTGGGTAGCAAGAGTCCGTTTTCCTACACCGATAACTTTACTGTGACCGCTGTCAAGGACGGTCGCCGTAATGTGTACTCCGCTTTCATCAACGGCGAAGGTGTGCCTAGCATTGCACTCATGCACGGTGAAGACACCACCGAGCCCAACGGCGTTGAGATTCAGTTTGCTGTACCAGATCGTTACGACTTCGACAAGTTCCGTAGCGAAGCTCGTAGTGTCTACACTCACTTCAAACTTCGCCCTGTGGTATCAGGTGGCGAACAAGAATTTGTGTTCCGCGATGTGCAATACAAAGACAAGAACATTGTGCCCGGTGTTCACTATATCGACGGCCGTGGTAGCGTGGCGGTGATGGGTAATATCGCATACCCAATCGAGGTGCCCAACGCAGACACTAACCTTGGCGCATTGAACAAGCTCTTGTACTGCGGGTTGGAAATACACTTTGACATTGGCGAGTTGGACTTCCAAGCTTCGCGTGAAGGTTTGAGTTACATTCCCAGCACCATCGAAGCTATCAAGCGCAAGCTGATTGCTCTTAATGCTCAGTTGGCCGTGCATGTTAAGATGGAAGCAGACACTATCACCAATGCTTGGGAGAAGGCCTACTTCTTGCGTGAAAAGAGCCGTGAGGCACTGTGGGAAGAAGCTGTTCGTGCCTATGTGGCTGCGACCCCTGCGGCACTGATTGACTTGCATAATAACCATTATGTTAACCCCATCCGCCAAAAGATGGATGTTAAACACATGGCTGCAAAGTACAATATCAGCATCTTGGCATTTTACAAGAGCCGTGGCAGTGTGACCTGCAATGAACTCAAGCCGCACAAGAACTACAAGGACAAGAACTACACCACCTTTGATGAAGAATGGCAGTTTGAGACCGACAAAGGCACTATCTTTGTTACCAATGATCTCAAAGTTGGTGCGTTGAATCGTGCCAAGTATCACTGGCGTCATGCGGCTGCTAAGGGTGTTGAACTGCCCTGCAAAGGCCATACTCATAATGTGTATGTGCTGAGCGCGGCTACCAAAGGCCATGCCATGGACACCGTGGGCTTCTTTGCAGAGCTGAACCATCCGCCTGCAGAGCAGATCATCAAAGCCAGCGGCATGCTGGAGAAAGAGCGCAAGACTGGTGGTACTCATGCAAAGGATGTTCGCATTCTGTGCCTGAGCCGTACCGAAGACTATCGTCGTCGCAGCGAAGTGGTTTGGAAGGAAGCAGGCCGTGCTGATCAATATGACAGCAAGGAAACCTACTACTACATGCCCTTGAGTGGTTATACTCCTGTGGATGCTAAAATGGATCCGCATACGCTGTATGACAAGTTGAAGGGCTGCGGTGTTGCAGCAATCAAGGAACTGCGGATCTACGGTGTGCGCAAAACGGACATTGAATGGGTTAAAACCCAAAAGAACTGGGTGCCGATTGAGCAGCACATCGCAGATGTTTTGGGCAAATTGACTCCCCAAGCAATGGCAAGTATGGCAGTTACTGAGCTTGACACAGGCAAGGTATTCGGCTATAATAAGAACATTGCACAGTTGGTTCCTCGCGTAAACAGCCCGTACCGTGTGTATGCAGACAAGCTGAAAGGTGTTGAGAAGACCAGCGGTTTTCACAGCAACCATTTGGTCCATATGCTAAAGGTGTATGCTCCTAGCATAGACTACAAGGCAGTGGCAGAACAACTCAAGGCCGAGATGGTCGCGGTTCGGAATCGTTATCCGTTGTTGGGTCAGTTGCGAGACTGGGACGTCAACGAATCAGCGGTGGCAGAATATATTAACTTGATTGACAACTCGAAAGGCATTTGATCATGGCTTACTCTTATTTGATTCAGGGCAAGAACATTGTTGTGGTTATTGACAACAAGCCCTACACCATCACCTCAACTCACATTGGCTACGAAAAGCTGAAAGAGGCTATCAAGGCCAATGACTGGGACACGGTCAAGCAAGTGGTTGACCCGGCTAAGGAAATCCTTAACTACGGTAAAGGCTTGGTTGCTGTTCAAGGCAGCAAAGTGTTCTACAAAGATCGCGAGATGGTTGGTGTTATCACCCAGCGCCTGATCGACATGTACCAAGAGGGCTTCCCAGTTGAGCCACTGATCTTGTTCATGGAAAACTTGATGCAGAACCCAAGCAAGCGAGCAGTTGAAGAACTGTACACCTTCTTGGAAAAAG
>JACCDW010673839.1_pt1 | contig 15103 bp, 6 predicted proteins | sample 7449781 | NCBI WGS metagenome assembly JACCDW01 (sample SAMN15323449, study PRJNA562643) | freshwater metagenome | isolation source: river surface water | place: USA:Blue River Watershed | collected 2017-08-18
AACTGCATTAACATCCTATACGTAATCACCCACCACTCTTGTCAACTTCCCTGGGAAACCTTTGGTTTGCGGGAAGTAGCAGCGACTCCGTATATCCCCTCTTTTCATAAAAATATCACATTACATTTTTATGAATAATTATGTAGGGATAAAGGTAAGTTATGCATACATAACATACTACATTGTAAGAACGATGGATGTTATTAAAAAGGGACACTGTCAAGAAAAAGGGTGTGATAAGTGGGCAACATACAATATAAAGGGACATCAAGGTGGTGTGCGATGCGCAAAGCACAAAATGCCCAATATGGTTAACGTACGTAGCCCTATTTGTGAAAAAGATGAATGTGGGAAGGTGGCTGTCTACAGGCATTTAGGTGGAAAAAGATCTGAGTTCTGCAAAGATCACGCTTTGCCTGAGATGGTAAAGGCAACCAGTCTCGCGTGTAAACATACTGGTTGTACTAAGCACCCCAATTTTAATTTCCCTGGGAAGAAAGGGAAATTTTGTAAAGACCACGCTGAGCCTAATATGGTTAATGTAGTTAGCCCAAGATGTGAATACATTGACTGTAAAAGACAACCATCATACAATGATCCAACAGAAAGAGGCGGTAGATTCTGTAAAGATCACGCTTTACCTGGTATGGTAGATGTAAAGAATCCAAGATGTTCACAAGAAGGGTGCACAAAGCTATCTATCTACAATAATCAAGAAGGAGGGAAAGGAGGCTTTTGTAAAACCCACGCTCAACCAGGTATGAATAAAGTGGTTTACTACAAGTGCCAAAGGGATGAATGTAATAAGACCCCTCATTTCAATCGTAGAGGAGAAAAGAATGGAATATTTTGTAGAGAACACGCTACATCTGATATGATTGATGTAGTTTCTCCCAGATGTAATCATACAGGATGTGAAACAGTACCTTCATACAATCATAGAGGAAAGAAGACAGGTCTATTCTGCAAAGAGCATTGCGAAGAAGGTATGGTAAACGTGATCAGCCCTATGTGCGAATATCTGGGTTGTGAGATACAACCTATATACAATGTGAAAGGAGAGAAGAAAGGTCGTTTTTGTAAAGAGCATTCATTACACGGAATGATTGATGTTATGAATCCCAAGTGTGAACACGACGAGTGTATGCTATGGCCATCATACAACAATAAAGGAGAGAAAAGAGGTATGTTTTGTAAAGCACATGCTTTACCAAAAATGGTTGATGTGATGAGTCCAAGATGTATATCAGATTCCTGTGATGCCTTTACAAATCCTCGTACAAACAAGGGTTACTGTTTTCCTTGTTACATCAAGCTTTATCCAGACCAACCAACTGTTCGTAATTATAGAATCAAAGAGAGTGCTGTAGTAAACTTTGTTACAAAGAACTTTCCTCACTTTACTTGGTCACTCAATAAAACTGTTAGTGGTGGTAGATCATCTCCGCGTCCAGACATTATGTGTCTGTTTGAGGATAGAGTTCTTATCGTTGAAGTTGACGAACAACAGCACAAAGGATACTTTACAGACGATGATGAAAGATTGACGAAACTCTTTACAGAAACTGGTAAAAAAACGATCGTTTGTATCAGGTTTAACCCTGATAGCTATACCATTCGTGGTAAAAGATATCGTTCCTCTTGGTGTATTGATGAAGCAAAACGATGTATTGTCAAGAATGAAAAAGAGTGGGCTTCACGGTTAGTAGCTCTTCAATCTGAAATCTCTCATTGGTCAAATCCAGCTAACTTGATTGACACAAACATCAAGACAGTACCACTATTTTTTGATCAGTAATCATATGTATACATAACGTTGTATTAGTATAGCAATACTATATGTATCATTAATTATCTCTTACCATATCTATGTACAGTCCGTACATAGATACTTTAGTTACACTTACATAGCTTTTTTCTCACTCTCTGGTAGTACTTGTTGATAAAAACATATCATCTGCAATGTCCGATCATCCCTCCCCCGATGCATCGTTCGGCAAACTATCCGCCCTATCCATCTTCAAAAGCTTCCTCTCCAAGCATTGGGTTACCGTCGCTCTCTACATTATGCTATCAATCCTTAGTTTTCCCCTTGAAAGTGTCATCTTACCTCGCTACTACAGCGAGTTCTTCGATAAGATTCGCACCGATACCAGCACCAAGACCTTCATCGGATACTTCTTCGTCTTAACCTGCATCCTCACCATCGCATACACCGCCGCTTCCCTCCAACATCACCTCGAAGCAAAACTCCTACCCCTCATCAACGCTCATTACATCGACTTCATCTACAAAAACGTCGTCCTCAAACACCGGAATAGCTTCGCTGATATCGATATGGGATCCCTCATCTCCAAAATCTCCTTTATCCCCAGCATTATGCGTGAAATCTCCTCAGACTTCGTTGCCTGGGTCTTCCCCCGTATCATCTCCATCGTCGTTATCAACATCTACTTCTTCTGTATTCACTGGAAACTCGGTCTCGTCTCCATCATCCTTGTCGCCATCTTCTACCTCATCAATATGAACCTCGTCAACAAATGCATCGTCTACTCTACCGATCGACAATTAGGTATGGAGAAGAAACACAGCGAGACCAATGACAAACTCTCTAATCTCTTCTCCATCTACAGTGCCGGTGACCTTAAGAGCGAGTTTGAGCAATACTCCGCCAATACCGCGTCCGTCGCAAAGAAACATACCAACTCCCTCAAGTGCGTTAACCAAAATAAGATCCTCAATACCATCTTTCTCATTGTACTCTTCGTCGTCCTTAATGTCTACACCAGCTTCCTCTTCAAAACAAATCAACTCTCCTACCACACCACCGTCGCCATCCTTCTTACCGTACTCTTCTATGTACCCTGCTTCTTCGTCATCTCCGAAAGTATCCCCGATCTTTCACACTACTTCGGAACCCTAACTCATTATGACGGCTTCCTCCGCGAGCTTGAAGAGGTTGAACGTGCCAACGCTACCGACAAGCGTCCCGATATCCGCATCGGACGCGGTGCCATCTCTATCCGTCGGCTTCGCTTTGACTACGGTGGCAGCAGACAACTCTTTAATGACCTTAGCTTGGAAATCGCCGCGGGAGATCACGTTGCCCTCGTCGGTAATAGTGGCAACGGCAAGTCAACGTTGATCAAGCTGATTATGGGCTATTATAAGGTCGATGATGGTATGATCCTCATTGATGGACAAGATATCAATAAGTATAACATCGATAGCCTCCGCAAGCAAATCTGCTACGTCAACCAGAATAGCAAGCTCTTCAATATCTCTATCTATGATAACATCTCCTACGGCAATGACCTCACCAAAGATGATATCGATCGACTTGTCGCCAAGATGCGTCTTGGAGGTATCTTTGAGGGATTGTCCGAGGGGCTCAATGCCTCAGCCGGTATTAACGGAGACAAGCTCTCGGGCGGCCAAAAGCAAATCGTCCATCTGTTACGTGCCGTCGGGCGTAAGAACAAGATCATCGTGATGGATGAGCCCACCGCCGCTATCGACGTACAAAACCGCGAAATCGTCCTCAAGGCGATCCGAGAGCTGAGCAAGGGAAAGACTCTGATTTTGATTACCCACGACGATGCCCTTCTCAAGAGCGTCAATCGTGTCATCCGAATCGCAAATGGCAAGATCGTCAGTGATAAATCCTATTCTTAACTTTCCGGAATATCTATATAATCTTATAATCCATAAATTCTATTACCACGTCTGGTAATAAGATTGATTGAGAGATGGTTACCGGAGACGGTTGACGGAGGAAGCCCGCCGCGGACAGCCGAGCGTCAAGCGACGAGCGCAGCGAGGAAGCGATGACGCGAGGATGGACGCAGGTGGCGAACGAGCGGCGAAGACGCGAAGTAAGAGCCACCTATCACAATCAAAAAACTTGTTAGTTTTTTGATATCCGTTTGATTACCAACAGTGTTGGTAATCAAACTCCCTTGTTTCTCATAATCGTTACAATGAACCCTCCCATCCAGACTCTTTCATTGTCCCCCTTCCATTGAACTCTTTTATTCATAAATACTTATCATCTGTTTCATCATACACTCTCCTCTGAACCCTTCCATCCAGACTCTTTCATTGAACCCCTTCCAATCAACTCTTTTATCTATAAATACTTATCATCTCTTCCATCCAGACTCTCCTCTGAACTCTTCCATCCAGACTCTTTCATTGTCCCCCTTCCATTGAACTCTTTTATCTATAAATACTTAGCATATGTTTATGGATCCATCCCAAGAGATTATCCAGTTAGACTCACCAGATCAATCCATCTAATACCTCTAAGTATTTGTCAATGGATTCAATGTTGATTTATAATTTTTTTGCCTTTTAGGGATGGCTACCACATTCAGTCGTACTTGGATCAAGACCCGATGGGTCCGTCACACAGAGCACAACCTACAAAACACACATACACAAAAAGGATACACACACAAGCACTCAAAAAAAAGCACGCAAGCACACACACCTACACATACGTCTGCAAAATAAAATACTCACGCAAGTGCGCGCAATGGTGATCTGGACTGCACAAGGCAATCACTCCGCGACCCTGCTCTTAAAGCAGCTTCAGGCCTTACAGCCCTATTCGCACGGATCAACAACACTGCACACCCTTACTGAGGTCCACGCTTGCCCGGGGCCTTGCCGGGGGCCTTGCCGGGGGCCTTGCCCGGGGCCTTGCCGGGGGCCTTGCCGGGGGCCTTGCCGGGGGCCTTGCCCTGGGTCTGCTTGGGAGTGTGAGCGGCAGCCGCCGCAGCCGCCGCAGCAGCAGAAGCGTGAGTAGGGGGCGCACCGCGCTCCTTCTTCTTCTTCTTATTCGCGAGCTCAAAGTCCTCTCCCATCTCAGCAGCCTCCGCAGCCTCGATCCTGGCGATGGCCTCAGCAACCAGTGCTTCAGCCGTCTTAAGGCGGTCTGACGCGGTCTGCATCGCCTCGGGATTGCTTGTCGCCAAAGCAGCTTCAACCGCACCGTACGCTTCCAGGCAAGCCTGGTGGATCGGCTCGTCAAGTCCCTGTCGGGTATGGAGCCAACGACCATTCTCAATGAGAACTTGGTGACGGCGGTGTAGAGCATCGAGCTCCCGGGCCGTACGCATTGCTGCGTCGCCGTTGATCACGACAGGTCCCTTACGCTCCTTCTTGGCGTCCACTCGCTGCTGGATACGCTCTTTGACCTTTTCGTCCGCTCGCCTTGCCGCTTCCTCCTTCCTCCTCTCGGCATCGGTCTTTGCGGCGTCGTCACCGTCAACTACCTCGACTTCGTCGTCGATGACGACGCGGCGATCCAAAGGGACCTCCGCACTCGGGTTCTCAGCGTGCTCCTTGGAATAGGCCGCATCGATGATCCGACGGACCACCTTGTGCAGATCCTCCCGGCTGGTAGGTTCTTGGCCAATGGCCTCGTACCTCTTTACCAGAGCGTCGATCGACCCGTTGCATTCCCGAAGGCCACTATCCTCGACCTTCGCGTCGCGGACCAGTTGCCAATACTCCCGGGCACGAGGCTTGAAGTCGCGGTACGCACGGATCATCGCCTGAACAGTTCTAAGGATTTGCTCCTCGACCGCCACAAGCTTCCCGTCCGCATCACGAATGGCTGCATTGTGCTCAGCCTCGCCTCTCTGCATAGCCTGCGTCAGGCCATCAAGCTCCGCACTTATATTGTGGAAGTTCTTCTCCGCAGCCTTGTATTGGTCGTTAAGACTATCATCAGCAGCCGAAGGGCGATCGATCCAATGACCTGAGCAGATTGGCTTACCGTTCTCCGTCGCATACGACGAAGGGCGACCCACGTCGTGGCCAAACCGCTGCCAGAACAAGATCTCGAAGAAGGCCGTCAGACGGCGCTTCAATTCATCAATCCGCTCCATCGGGTAGGCCGCACGACGAGCGTTCGTGATCTCAACGTAGTAACGCAGCTTCTCGGCTTTCGCCCGGTTGGCGAGGGTCCGCTCCGCACACATCTCTTCGGTCAATCTCTGTAAGTGAGCACTGCTCGACGTGGGATCCACCGGCGTCTCCAGCTCGGTTGCCCGGGCCAATATCAGGTCCGTGTTGATACGACCTTCACGGCTGAACTCGCGCTCGATCCCCTCACGCTCCTTGTCCGTCAGAAGACTCCACACCGGGAAGCTCGCGGGGTCCTTTGCGATCCTGTTAAGCACCAGAACGGCGTCCTCCAGGTCCGCAGCGAACTCGCTGTCCAGGAAGAGTCGGATGCACCCGACAATCAGGCAGATCAGGTCCTCGCCCTGAGGCGGGTTGCGCAGGTAACTCTCCAGGTTCAGAGCAAACGCATAGATAGCCCTCAGCCGCCCGAAATACTCGCGCGACATCTGCTCCCTCCTACGATACTCCTTCATCTCCTGGGTGTTCTCAAACGCGTTCTCGAGCTGCTTGATCTCGCCATCGATGACTTTCTTCAAATCATCCGCCTTCTTCCACTCCTTGGCATCCTTCAGAGACCTGTGCTGCTCCTGCATAGCACGAAGCCGGTCCGTAACCGTGTACTGGGGCTTCTCACTGCCATCGTTCAGCTGTCGCTCCGTCAGGAGTCCCTGGACGAGCGGCAAGATGCCGCAGGGCAGGTGGATGGCAGCCTTGCTACCCTTACCATACCTCTCCTGGATCATCAGCAGGCCGATCATAAACTCCCTCAGGAAGTCCGCGATGGGAAGCGGCGGGAAACGGGTAGAACCCGCGCGTGCGATGGCAACAGTGCCGTCTTCGAGCGTTACGAGCTTCACGTCCGTGTCCCTCGGTCGGATGGCCGTTCCGTTGATGTAATCGCAGTTAACCAGCCAACCTCGGGTAATTGTTCCGCGGGTAATTGTTTCGCGGGTACTCGTTCCGCGGGTACTCGTTCCGCGGGTACTCGTTCCGCGGGTACTCGTTCCGCGGGTACTCGTTCCGCGGGTACTCGTTTCGATGGTACTCGTTTCGATGGTACTTGCGTAGTACTCGCGCACGGTCTTGCCCTCAGGGACTGAGAACGGATTGCGTCCCCAGTTGAGCGCGCGGATGTCGTCCGGATTTTCGATCCTCTCCATACCAGACATCTCGTAGGCCTGCTTGTCGAGTCGACGCATTTCGGCTCGCACCGCGTCTCTCAACCCCGCCAGCTCCTCGATCCTCGTCCGGATAGCACCCGTCATACAACCACGCTTGTTCTCCTTCGCCTTATGCAGGCCGTTTGAGAGCTTGTTGTATGTCTCCAGGAGCTTGCGTAGGTCATCCTCGATGTCGGCCAGCAAGAAAGCCAGCTTCTGCAGCTCTTTTCGCTCCGGGGTCTGAAGGTACTCATCCATCCCTGCAAAGATCGGACCCATCACATCCAGCGGGCGTTCCTCAGTGGCTGCGCGTGCACTTGCACACGCTGCCTCGAAACGTGCCCGGGTGCTGTGATAGAGTCCTTCAAGATCGTCGGGAAGCTGGGTGGGAAGCGAGTGACTCTTGGGCTGGGCCCAGTCCTCCTCCGCTCCCGCACCCTCTGCCCCCCTATGAATCTCATCGATACACTCACGGATCTGATAGATCACATCCATGTACCGAGAGGTGGCATCTGCCAACTCGCTTTGCGCGGGAGTGATGTAAGGCGTCAGCCCCATACGGGTGATGAAACCCTGGCGCGCTGCAAGAGCCCGCTGGTTAGCTTCCTCCAGCTCCAGTGCAGCCTTGGCACGTGCCTCGGCGTCACTGCGTTCTTCCGCTTCCCAGACCTTATCTTGGGCCTCGCTCTTGGCCTTCTCCGTAGACCTCATTGTCCACGATGTCCACAGGGCATACGTCATCTCGGTCATCCGCTTACCGCTCTCCGCGTCCTCCTGGCCCTCGCTGTTCAGGCAACGCCTGTACATCTCTGCGAAGACAGCGAAGATCGGGATACCAGCGCGCGGAATCACGCGTGATGAAAAGAGCTCCGCGAGAAGCGAGTAAAGCTGCCCGAATGGCTGCGCCACCCGCTGGACAGGTTTTCCCGTGCTAGGTGCGTCGGTTTTTTCCAGAAGGTACTTGCCCGCCGCCTTCACTAGGAGTCCCCGCACATCTCTCTGGAACGCTTCCACTGCTCTCTGGGACGCTTCCACTGCAGTCGCTGTTCGTGCGTCCTTCTTGTCGCTCTTCTTGTCCTCGGAATCCGCAAGAGCATTGCAGACATTCTCCACACTGCTCAGCGTGTAAACAGCGTCCTCCAGATCGGAGAACTGTGCCAACACACCTTGCAGCAGGTAGATGTCTGTGACACCCTTGCTCTCTGTGGTTTTACCCCCAATCCAAGGGAAGATGAAAACGAAAGGACCGCCCTTCATAAGCATCAATAGGTCCGAATCGATGTGGTCCGCACGATCGTCGTTCTTACCCAACACCTCTACAACGCTCCTCGGTGATCCCTTCTCCATGTTACCGGTCCGCGTCTTCTGGGTTGCCAGATAGCCATAGACCAGTTCGTGGGCTGCCACGAGCTGATTGATCAGCTTCTTAATCGCGTCCTTGAGAGCCGTCTGGAGAGCCGGGGTGCAATACTCCGGTCCCCCAGCCAACCATGTATGGTACGCGCAGAGCTCGCTGAACAACCGGCCCACGACCAACCAGTAGGCGTCCAGGACCCTTCCGCTCGCAGGGAGAGACACCTCTTCGTGGGTGTACTCCTTACCGTTACGTTGTGGGCACTTGTTCTTCGGGTCGTTCACAGCGTCATGAAGAGCCTTCAGGATGTTCCCGGAAAACTCGAACGACTGACCCGGCTCTTGCATCGCTGCAACAGCCTCCCACGCCTCATCCAAGGTGACCGGGCCTCGCGACACGGTCACACGTGATGCGAGACCAGGAGCCACCATTGCGCCCCTCCGGGGCGACTTGCTACCCGCCTCAGTGCCCAAAGGCTTCTCGGCGGGGGTTGCTAGCTTAGATGCCGAAGCACCCTCGCCAGCGCCCGCCTGAGTGCCCGAAGGCTCCTCGGCGGGGGTTGCCGGCTCAGATGCCGAAGCACCCTTGCCAGCGCCCGTCTCAGGGGCGGGGGTTGCCAGCTTAGATGCCGAAGCACCCTCACCAGCGCCCGCCTCAGGGGCGGGGGTTGCCGGCTTTTTCTTGCCAGCGCCTACTGGCTTCTTGCCAGTAAGCAAATCGTCCACCAAACTATTGTTAGTCTTAGTCTTGGGGGGCATTGTGATCAAAATAAGAACGCGGCTAAAGTGCTACGATCAATGGTTGTCACCAATCTCAAAATGATAAAAGGTCCTCTTCTATTCAATCTTATCCATCATTTTTCAAAATACCCCTCCATCAATGATCGTACCCTTTTTTATCTAAATATCCTCCCCTCTATTAGTATACTTCTCGTTTACGTTTATTGATTTACTTCTCCCTCCCCAAATGCAAAGTATTTTCCCCCTGTTCGAATCCTTTATCAACAGCAAAAAAAGTACTCCCAAAGATCCACCATCATCTAAACCCATTCCCACAGGGCGCCTATCGACCACTCGTGGTCAGATAGGACATCCCCCAGGGCGCCTATCGACCACTCGTGATCAGATAGGACTTCACGTTATCTTTTTTTTACCTAATATCTACGAACACATCTCCGGTGTATCCAACAAATATATCGCCTTTATCCAATACTTGGATCAGGTCTCCGCTAAGAACCCCTCCTTCCCCCTACGAATTACCCTTTGTAACCCCTCTTCCTCCTTCGCCCATTCTGGAGATCATACCAAAATACCCCCCATCGTTACCATATGTAATGTAACCGGTATCCCTCTACCCCTCTATCCCGCCATCAAAATACCCCTCGGAACCGGGCTTGACGTGGTTCGCAAACAGATTAAGCCTCGCGAAAAAACCATCATCATCTTCAATTGCGAATTCTTCTGGATCTACTCCACCCTACTCCGCTGGAAAGAGGAGTTCGGAACCGGGAGGGAAAAGGGGCCGGGATCCCTGATTCTTATCCCCAATATGCATACCGATATCGACTTCTACCTTAAACATTACCTCAGTAGTGTTCGATCCCTAATGGGCCCCATCCCCATTCGTCTCGAAGATCTGATTAAACCCCGGCTTATGGACGGCGGTTTTGACAAATTCCTCGTTACCGGTGACCTCCTCTGCCAAAAGTATAGCCAGGAATGCGAACTTCGCGAAGGGTGGTCGGAAGGCTGCCGCATCCTCAATGTCAACGAAATTGATGCCGGAAAGTTCGCAGGAGCCTATCGACCCCTCCGCGAACGGCGGCGGACGGGACAATGCGTTAACATCATCTACTGCGGTAGGATCGGTGTCGAAAAGAATATCCTCCATAATTTTGTTCTATGTGACTATCTACTTAAGTTCTACCTCCATAATGCCCTCGAAAAGATTCGGATCCACATCGTCGGAAAAGGCCCCTACCTCGATCAGCTGAAGAAAGATGTGAGTGGGCGTTACCCGCTTTTGCACAGCGTCACCCACTTCCACGGCGCTATGGACCACGATCAACTAAGTGGGTTTTACCGAGATGTTCCCAATCCCATATTTCTATTCTCCTCCCAATCTGAAACGTTCGGCAAAACAAGCGCCGAAGCCATCGCCGCCGGTATACCCCTCTTCCATATCCACTCTCCCACCGCCGATCTACTTTACTCTGACTCCTACAACGCCTTCTTGTTTGAATCTCCCGCGGAATTTGTCCAGAAATATGATACCTATATGAAAATGAATAGCCGACAATTGGACAGACTTGACCAACATATGCAAGCCTTCGCCCAGAAGTATGACCAAAAGGTGATCTTCGATCAATGGTACAAGTTTATTGTTTATTAGGTTCCTACTACCTACCAGCTTAAAGAGAATTTCATAGATAGAAATAGTTATTCAGGCTAAACTTGACACTGTTTCCAATGATTCGCTCCCTCTTTCCCCGTTTCCGGTCCTCATTTCCAGCTCTTGGTTACCACACCCACGGTGGTATCGGTACCGACAAGAGTGCCCTGCTTCGTCAAGAGCTCTCCCTCTTTTACGGAATCCAAGCCGGAGCTGGATCCCAGATCCACTACAATCTCCCCTATGATCAGACCCGCATTCACTGCATCGGATACAATGAGACTAAGGGAAGTACCGTGGTCGGTGCCGATGGGGGTTGTCCTAAAAAGGTTGACGACTCGTCTTGCGACTCCCTGCAACTCTCTGATTCCCAAAGGGGAATCAAGAGAGTTGAAACGATTTTTACCGGACGGTTTACCGGGCGCAGTCCCAATGACAAGTACTTCGTCCGGACTGATGTGGACGGAAGTGCCGGTCGCATCGACTGGGGAAAGGTCAACAAGCCAATTTCTGGTGAGGTCTTCGACTCGCTTTATGCGAAAGTGACCGACTACTATGGACGCCGTGACCGGATCTACGTCTTCGATGGTCTTCTCGGTCGGCCATTGGGTGGTTACAAGCCTAAGAAGGTCCGCGTCGTCACCCCCTACGCCTGGCAACACCACTTTATCAAGAATATGGTTGTCCAGTGCGATCCCGAAGATAAGCGCCCCATCGACTTTACTATCCTGAATGGTGGGGCCGATGTGGTGAATGCGGACTATGCCCGGGATGGAATGGCCTCCGAAGTCTTCATCGCCTTTAATACCGCCCGTCGGTGCGCCGTCATCGGTGGAACCCAATATGCCGGCGAAATGAAGAAGGGGCTCTTCACGATGATGAACTACTGGATGCCGGGAGAGGGCATTCTCCCTATTCACGCCTCCGCAAGTGTCACCGATAAGGAGAGTGGAGATACCATCCTGATTAGTGGTCTTAGCGGCACCGGGAAGACATCGTGGAGTAGTATGCCAGGATTGTCCCTCATCGGCGATGATGAGCATTGCTGGTCTGATGATGGAATCTTTAACATTGAAGGTGGCTGTTACGCTAAGACGGCGCGCCTGAGCGCTCGCGATGAGCCCCTGATCTTCGGCGCGATCCGTGATAATGCGCTCCTGGAAAACGTCAAGCTGGGTGATGATGGTGTCGTCGACTTTAATGATACCTCCATCAGCGAAAATGGTCGCGTCTCTTACCCCATCGACTATGTAAAGGATTATGAGCCGAGCGGTGTGGGGAAGCACCCTAAGCGGATCGTCTTCCTGACGTGCGATGCTTATGGTATTTTACCAGCCGTCTCCAAGCTGACCAAAGAGCAAGCGAATGATTGGTTCCTCCTGGGTTATACCGCCAAGGCTCCCTCCACCGAGATTGGTGTAACCGAGCCGACGCCGACCTTCTCCAGCTGCTTTGGTGCAGCCTTCTTGCCGTTGCCTGCAAAGGTATATGGCAAGCTTCTGATGGAGAAGATCGAGAAACACGGGGCTTCGGTCTATCTCGTCAATACCGGATATTATGGTGGAAGCGCGGCGAAAGGGGGTGGAGGTAAGAGGATGATTATGGACAATACCCGAAAGATTATGCAGGCAATCGTCTCCGGAGAGATCGATCAATGCGAATCATATGCCAAGACCAATCTGGGCCTCCAAGTTCCGAAGTCGGTTCCGGGGGTTGACCCGGATTACCTTCTTCCCTGGAATATGTGGAAGTGCCTGGATCAGTATGGAGCTGAAGAGGCAAAGTTTAACAAGATGATCCAGGATCAGTTGGTGAAGCTTGGGCTTCGCAATGCGGCTTAAATGTGTTATGAGGTTATGTGTATGATAAAATCTTGTTTATAAATAGTAACTCTATCTATAAACGTACTTGTTGCCTTGTTCAAATGGTAAACTACATTCAAGATCCTCTTCTTGCACCTCCCTACAAGTTCTTCGTCGATGCTGATGGTGTCATCTTTGTCCCTCTTCAAGCCGAAAATAAGATCATCGCCTTCGATAAGTACGGGAGACGCGTCGTCTTCGAAAATGGTGCCGATTTTATTGCCATCGATGCCCCTTATGCAGTCTATGGAAATATTGGTACGGGTACTGGTACTGATAGTGCGGATCTTCTCTATGTTCTTCACCGTGTGAATGGTATCTACAGTGTCAATAAGAAGAGTGGTGAAGCAGTCAAATGGGTCGTAAAGATGGACAACTATTTCCAAGATCCCATCTCTGCTTGCATGATGGATGAGTTGGCTTTCGTTGCTCTCTACAAAAATGATGTTCTTGCAGATATCACCTCCAAGATCTGCGTCTATGACCTGCGTAATGGCAAAATGCTCACCTATATCGAATCTTGTACATTACCCATCGCATTGCCCCAATGCATTATCTGCGACAATGGTAAGAATGGAGAAGGGAATGGAACAGATGCCGAGAAGATCGTCTTCTATGTCGCGAATAACGGAAAGAACCTTAGCAAGTTTGAGTTTGGACGCAAGACCCGAAATATTCGCCAAGTTGCCTACACCACCGATAGCACCAACATCATCTACGAAGATCATATGAAGATCCGGGACTTCACCATCGATAATGATGATCGGATTTATGTCTCTTCCAATGGACTTAACTACATTAGCGTCTTCGGAAGTGATGGGGAGTTCATCAAGAATATCAGCTTTGGTGAACTCATCCCCAAACATCTCTTCATTCGTGATCAGACATTGTACTTTACCAATGTTCGCGGGGCTGATATCGGTATCTATCTATTTGATCTTAATGGGAAACCCGTTGATTTGGTACCTTTGTCCAAAGATGCGGCGATGGATATGGCAAAGAAGATGAGTACCCAGATAAGTACTCTTGCAGCTCTATCTGGACTATCTGGACAAATGAATGTAGAACCTGTGGTGAGTATGGTAGAAGAAAAGAAGAGAGGTAGTGACTTTGTCAAATATGATCAAGCTGTCCAATATGTCTACCAAAACATCTCCCTCTACGATGAGTTGATCGAAATGGATGTCCGGATGAAAGATGAGTTGCTGAAGCCAAAGTCGACCGCTTCCGAAACATTCTCCGCTACCGCATTCGACTATTCGGCTCCCTCGGACTCCGTCCTTCTCATTACTCCCTACATCTTCTATCTCATCACCAATCGACTTCATCAAAAGTCCCTTTCTGATTCCAGGACTCAAGCCTTCGTTAAGAAGTATGGCCTCCAAAAGAGTATCCAAGCCATCTATAAGAGTATCCAAGATCAAAAGGATCTCTATGACTTATTCTTGGTCTACCACCAAGAAGCTCTCTACTACAAGTTTAACCTAAAGAGCGTTTTTGCAGATCTCGCTTCCGGTAAGATTCGATCCAATAGTGCTGTTATTAAAGTTCACCTCGATCGACGTATCTTTACAAAGATTGAGTTCGAACATAAGACTTTCCCAGCAAAAGATCTTATGGCTCTTCTCTCCTCTTGAGGATCTATCTCGTTCTTATTCAATCCTTTTTATGTATCAAAATGATAGTTTAACTTCATATACTATCATTGATAAAATGCCAGGGACCGGTTTCGATCTTACTTTGCCCCGGTCCTTTATCGGGGGTTCCGATCATATCACCTCCATTCTTCTCTACCAAAACTACCTCTATGTGGCAAACTTTACCAAAAATGCAATTGAAATGTACGACGCCGAAAGTGGATTGCCCCTCAACATCTTTACTCGAAGAGTTGTTACCGGAAATGAAGATACGCACTCTTATACTGACATCAACTCCGTTGATGGGCCTTATAAGATGGTCTTGGGAAATGGGGGCGGGGACCGGGACCGAATCTATCTATGCAACTACAACCAAAATATTGTGGCATTTGATTTGTTGATGGGATTTGCCCAAATACGATTCTCCAATGGCGAAATTGGCAACGAATACCTCGATGTCTCTATGCTTCATTACCATCCTCTTGATGTCGTTTTATCATCATCCGATTTAATGGATCGCATCGTAGTCCTCTATCACGGATTTGGTTATGTCATCTATGATGGACGTGGAACTCGGCTCAATACCATCGAACTAGGTGATCTCCCTTCCTATCGCCATTTTACCTATATCGATCACAATCATTTATACATCAAAACTATTCATTTAAGCAGCGGTGTGATCACCAAGTATGATAAGAATGGTATTGTGACCAACTTTAGGGGCGACGATTACGGGAATGAAGTGGGAAAGATTGCTGATTGTGACGCAAAGAATGGTGTTGT
>JACCDW010282151.1_pt1 | contig 15099 bp, 5 predicted proteins | sample 7449781 | NCBI WGS metagenome assembly JACCDW01 (sample SAMN15323449, study PRJNA562643) | freshwater metagenome | isolation source: river surface water | place: USA:Blue River Watershed | collected 2017-08-18
CCCCACCGGATTTTCGTATTCCTTTGAGCGATGAAGGACCTATTTCTATGGGTATCTTTGAGGAAATCAAAAAACAGAGAGATGATGAACAAAGACGTGCAGATGAACTGATTCAATCACGCTTGAACTCAGATCGTGCGTTCAAAGAATCCAATGAATCGGCGGCTGCCACTGCTGAACAACAGCTTGCTACGCGTGATTTTGCACGGCAAATGGTTCAACGCGAAAGTGCCAATGAGTTTGCAAACCGCATGGTTCCTCCTGATCCTCGTCGCATGTTTATGAAAGATATTATTGATGGCAATCCTTTGGGTGGTAGTCCTGGGGGCACAAGCCTTGAATCTATCTTCCGTTCCAACAATCCCTTGGAGAGATCAGGTCTGGGAACCGCAAATATGACTCTTGCACTTCCCGGTCCTGAACGCACGCGACCTGCTCTTCCTCAGGATAACATCATTCCTCAAGATGATATTTTAACCTACAAGGAAAATGAATACAACTTGTTTATCTGGAGTGCTGACCGTGATTGGTTGAATGATGCTCGCACACGTGACACTGTTCAGAATCGTTACAACTTTACTGTCAACTTTGATCCTGCCAACAATCGCCCTGGACAGTTGTTTGGTGTTAATGCAGCAGCGTCAATTAAGTTTAAGAATATTACTCGCATTGAGTTTGTCAAGGCTATTTTACCGGTTGAAGGTGTAAACAATATTGTTCGTAAGATTGGCGCTTCCACTTATGATGTATCGTTGAATGTGAATATTTTGAGCTTCCCATACTTAAACTTGTATATTCCCGAACTTGATAACAATGGCTACGGAACAGATTATTATTTCCAGCGCTCGTTTGGAACTCTCCAATATGATGCCAACTGGATTTCTGATAACAATGTGGCAACAAAAGGTGGATATCTTGCCATGATTCCTAAGTTTTTGAAGTGTCAGAAAGTCTATCACCCAACACCCCTTTCCACTCTTCAGAAAATGTCAATCCGTTTGGAGCGCCCGAACGGAAATCTGGTCAGTGATATTCCCGATACGTTTGATGTCAGTGGTATAGTTTCATCTAAATACCTTGGCTCTTGTCCTTCTGGGGCAGTTACCACTGGAACACGATATGGGGATACCAGTGGATATTATTTCTGGATTGAAACAAGTGCTTATTTTAGCCGATTTGCTGTGAATACGGGTGATTGGGTCCGGTTCCAAGGATTGACAATGCCTGCTGCTTACTCAGGGAACAAAGCTGCCATTCAAGATTTGCTCAACTGGCTAACGACCAATGATCATCTTGTAGTGGGTGTTGGTTATAAGCGTCTTTCTTCTGCGGGTGTATCTTATTATATTGATGGAAACAATACTGTTGGATATGCAAACTATATTATTATTCAAGCAAGATTCAATGATCCTACAACTGGAAGTGTTTTGCCCACTGTCTATGGAGGTTTAACATCAGCAGCCAACGATACCTTTTTATCAGGTCTCTGTGGAAATAAACTTACGGCTGGCAAGTTCATCAACTTAAGTCATCAAACACATTTGGTATTCCGCGTGATCACACGTGATTTGGATTCAACCAGTCGTTTACGCCCTGATAATTTATAAAGAGGGAATTAGAAAATGGATCCCCTCTCGGGTCTTTTAGGACTTACTACATTAAGCATAGGATCGCTCGCGTTTTTGCATTGGAAAAAACAACAACGTGAGGGATTTAATCCTGTTCCTACTGAGGACTATCCTGTCACTGTTGAAAACAGTCAAACAGTCTACAATCCACTTTCACAACTTTTAAATCCTTTTATGAATGGTCTTGTGTCTATTAATCCCTCTCAATCAGATCAAACAAATGTGCAAAACACGGCTCGCCAAGCACTTGAAGGTGTAGAGGCTGATTACTCTTTAAACAATACAGAAACATTGAACGCGCAAATCTCTCGGTATTTTACGGAGCCTCGTATTGAAAAGCAGGGAGGTTTGTTAGAATCAATTCAGTTTTGTCGTGAAGAAGGCAAAAAAACGAATCCTTTTTCAAATCCTCGCTTTGCTACTTCATGTGGTGTTTGCTTGACAGATGGCACAGATGAAGAGGGAAATACATTTACCGGCCCACGCGGTCTCTTTGTTTCTGAAAAAGAAAAAGAGGCTGCTACCCGTGAAAAAAATACCACAGGTGGTCTTTATGTCAAACTCAAGCCTGCGTTAGGCATGTGCACAGGAGCACCTGATCAACCCGTCTTTGCTACAAATGAAAAAGAACTGTCCTTGTTCCAAAAGCGACGTGAATGTCAAACCAAAAAAGTTGTAGGGGACGGCTGTGGTGTTTGTTTGAACACACAAACGTATAGTTATCTGGATAAAGACACAGATAAACAATCTATGTTTTTTGTGTTGGCAGGAACTGGAAAAGTAACTGTCAAAGTAAATGGCAAAGTCATTGAACAAGAAGATACAGTTTTGAATGCAAATACACCTATTAAGTTTGATTTGGGAAATGAAGAGGGAAGCCGATTTGAAATACTTGTGAAAAAAGATCCTCGTGCTCTGTTGTATGGATATTTGGAAGCTATGATGCCCAATCGTGGAGTGTTCCGAGTATCTCTACAACGTATTGTTGAAAAAGACACAGAAACAGGATCCACACCTTCCGTTGAACCTCCTTCCTATCGCTTTCAGTCTACAGGTGTCCTGAGTGCAAAACTTAAAAATGCAAATACGAAAGATCAACTTCGTGTGACTGGAATCTTGCCCTTCACATTTTCATCGCCAGGTGAGTTTGTTTCTCTGGATTGTCCCAGCAGTCCTTTCCAATCCAAAAAAGAATCTTTGGCTGCCATTAGTCAAGATCCTTGTGCTACTCGCGGAGCAAATGGATATTCAAATGAATGTCTTCTTGAAAAGATTTATGATGCTGGGTGCACAAACAATGGCACACTTGTTCAAGATCCTTCTCAAGTGAATCAATACGGAACAACATTGGATGCGATAGTTCAAAAACTTCAAGATATTAAATCCAAAGATGGCGTCATGGTTGCTGAAAGCAAACTGTGTTCTGGTTCAGAACCCAAAACTCCTTGCGAAGAAGCACTTTTGAATCCAAATGCCCCTATTTCAGCTGCCTGCCTTTTGTATTTGTATACCAACCGTGGGGCAGGAGATAATCGTATAGGAGCTACTTATGTTGGAAATGAAACTCTTGCCAGCCGTCAATCTGATGGCACTCTCCAATATTGTTTACCTTCAGGCACTCTTTCTCCCATTGCCAGCAACGGAAGTCCCAATCAACAGGCTATAGATTTGTTAAATCAAAGAGCTCTTCAAGGATTCAACTCATTGACAGGTGTGAAGGCTGTGCAAGCATTTTTAAATTCAGTGTTTGCTGAAGCAGTGAACACAAGCAAACGTATGGATGATCCAACCCGTGCGATTGCTATTCAACAATGCTTTTCTCAAGTCTCTGCAGTCCCTTCTGCAACACTTGCAAGTCCGCCCAGATCTATTGCCAATAGTGTATGGATTACTTCTCGTGATGGATTCATGTATAAATATGAGAATAATGGATGGGTAAAACAATCACAACAAGCTACTACACTTTCTGTGTCTCCTTCCAATCAACCTTGGTATCTTACGACTGGGTATTCCATTTTCAGACCCTCTGGGACAAACTCCTATGGACAAGTGAGTGGTGCTGCGACAGATATTGGTGTTGGAGCAAATGGAGATGTTTGGGTGATAGGCACAGGAAACGCTGGAGGTGGAAAACTAATTTATAAGTTTATACCTTTCTGGTCGTATTGGCAAAATGTAGCAGGTGGAGCTCTTCGTGTAGCTGTGGATCCCAACGGAAATGCCTGGGTAATCAACAATGCTGATCAACTGTTTCAATGGACAGGTTCTAGTTGGAACTATATTTCTACTGCTACTGGAAAAGATATAGGTATAAGCTCAAATGGCACTGTGTTTGTTATGCAATCCAATAAAATCTTGTTCAAAAAGCCCTCCGATCTCACATGGGCAAGTTTGGATGGTCCTGTTGGAAAAACTCTCCTGCGTATTTCTGCAGACGCAAATGCAAATCCCTATGTTGTGACGAATGATTATAAACTTTTCCAATACAATGGAACCTATTGGTCGGAGATTTCTACTCCTTCCCAAGGTGTTCTTGATGTGGGCGTTGGTACAACATAAAATTCTTTGATTCAAAACAGGAAATGTTTCAGTCTCTTTACAAAGCGGTTAAAAATGAATCGTTTGTGGATTCAGTGAATACTCAAACAAATTTTTTCCAAGAGCAACAAAACAAGTATCAGGGTGTGGAGCCGAATCGTTTCCTACCCGACCGCACACCCGTTCAATCAAGTGAAATTCTTCAGAATGCTAAAGATGCTATTAAGTCTTTTGATCCTTACACCGAAAAGAGTTCTGTGCCTTTTAATGATCAGGTCTTAGGATCTCTACTCCAGGGAACTCCGGCTGAATCTCCCATGGTAGCCCAGTGTCGCAGATATATAGGTTTATCAGGTCTGGATCAGTTAATCCGTGAGCAGGCAGCAGATCCCAACAATCCTATCCGGTGTGGATTTCGGTATCAAAAATCTAACGGGGTTTCTCCCACTGTAGCACAAGGGGCTTATGGAACTGCCACTGGACCTATTAGTAAAGATGTGGCTGACCAAGTCGGAGGAAATGTCCGGTGGATCTGGGACTTACAAGAAGCCAAACGCACTCTTATTGGCGATAGTGCGAACAACTTGGGGTCTTGTCTTGCCCTTTCTACGTTGCCTGCGATTGACAACGGTGCGTTTACGGGAAATCTTGGCTACTGCACAGATTCCCGCAAGTTCATACCGATATCCAGAGGAAAGGCAACGTATCCAAATATTGATTCATTAAACTGTCCTCCTGAAAAGATTGTGACCAGTGCCGCCCAGTGTCCACCTGTAGAAGGATTTACAAATACAGAATCAACGGACGAAGCATGCTTAGCCAGTGGAAGTGCATCCTTGACGCGTGATTGTTTATTGCGCGCTGTTCAAATGGCAGGGTGTTCGGATGCAGGTAGTATGTATTCAGCCTTACAAGGAGCACAACCAGGTGGTCCCTATGATAGCACATTGAGTCAGCAAAAAGCATTCCAAGATTATCAGTCAAGTCAAGGTTCTGCAGCCATTACACAGTCTCTCTTCAATGCCAATACAGCTACAATGAATCTGGCATTAACAGAAGTTAGTCGCTTGAAAAGTGCAATCCAATCTTCTGTCAATATGAAGACAAAAAAGGCAGCTGAAGATTTATGTCTTCGTGCAGGTATTTACGATACCTATGATTTTTGTGGTGATATCACGGATAATACTCCCATTTCTTCTGTTGATTTCACATGTGTGCAGAAATATTGGTTGTCCAAAAATGGAAAACCAGCAGGCACAGCCTATCCTCAATCAGCTACTTCTATGCAGTTGTTGAACAATCCTACCAACTGGAAAAGTTACAAAGAAGCTGTAAATGCGCTTGAACAAAAAACTCGCAGTCTGGATGGTTCCGTTCAACAACAAGCATTTCAACAGTTTTATGGCGTGCAATCAGGTCCATCCCTTCGCACAAGAGTCCCAGTAGATTCCAGCACAAAAGGTGTAGAAGTAATCTGGTTTGATAACTCACTCCGCGCTTCTGGACGTGGAAATACAGTGTGTATATTGGCTCGTCGGGTAAATCTCGCCGTTTCCAATCGTGGCATTCCTTCCATTGCTCGCAACGGAGCGATTCCATCCACAAAAGGATCCAACACAAACATCGGTTTCTATGCCTTTTGGGATTTCCGTGTTCCTCAAGCCAGTAGTTTGTTCCTGCGAACCTATACAGATGATGGATTCCGATATACGGTAAATCGTGCTATTACAGATGATGGTGGCTCTACTAATGATATTTTTTCTAGATACTACGATCAAGGTCCCACAACACATACAAATCTAAATACATCAGGGTTAGGCTTGAAGGCGGATTCAGTGAATATTGTTTCTTTAACTTGGTATAATAATGGCGGTGGATATGTATTCACCAATGAGTTTGCTCTTCAACCTGTGGGTGGTTCTATGCCTGCTCTTCAAAGTGTGGAAGATAGCCAAGGAATCCTTAACTCAACACTCAAGGACACTTGTATCTTAACACAGGAAATCTCAGCTCCTTTTGTTGCGATTGAAGTTTGCAAACGGACTATAGCACGTGCTATTTCAGGAGCATTTACTGCTTACAATGGGGCAATCGCATTCCAAGACCGTCGCATGCACAGTGCGGGAGTTGAAATCCAAAAAAATGGCAACCCTCAGTTCCAAGTGGATATGCAATCTCGTTCTACAGCTCCTGCAAATGCTCCGTTTGTTCGCATTCGTGATGGTGAGTCTTTTGTATCCTATTCCAAAATTGCATTCCAAGCGTTTCAGACATTTACACTTTGCTTCCGTGTCCCTGTGACGATGACAACGAATCAGTCGTTTAGTTTGTTTTCTTGGATTAATCTGGAACAAGGACAAACATCACGCATAGGGTATACATTCACCGTTGTGAATTCCAATGGTGTTTCAAAACTTCAGATAGAAGCAAAAGGAAATCAAGGCATTACGAATGTGCAAGTTCCTATGACTGTTCAAACAGGACCCAATGCTCCATGGTATTTGATGATCGTCACCACGGATCAGTTTGAACTCAATACCCAAGGAATCCGAATCACATTAAAACCCATTGAACAGTTCAGCACAAATCCTTCCTATGGATTTAACGAGACTTCTGTGTTGGCGAAACCCAGTTCAGTTCCTTATTTCTTTAGCAGTTATGCAAATAGTTCTACTATGCGGGGTGAGTTACGATTTGGTGGCGTTGGAACAGTGGATATTGCCTGGTTCCATGGATATGATTACAAGTTAGAAGAAGGAGAACAACTCCGTCGCGAAGCTACAAATAGTTGGGTCCGCACATGGTATGAAAACGACTTGTGAGGAAAAAAAGGGTAGAAAAAGAATTCAAGGTTACTAGAATGGTTCTTGAAACCTTGGATAAGATTATCCTTTTGGTAAATCCGAATCGGGAAAAAGATCGCTTTGATAGATTGATTCTTCATCTCAAAGAACGAGGTATTCCTATGGAAAAGTTGGTGATTTCCGGACCTACATGGGGAGATGAATTGTCTAATGAAACTATTTTTCAATACTATGATCCTTTTTGTCGCAAAGGAATGCCTATTTTTACATTCAAAGCTCGTTGTTTATCTCGTGGAGAAGTTTCGTTGATCTTAAACTTTATTGCAGGAGCTCAATCGGCAGTCAAAGAGAATTTGAAAACTGTTTTGTTTTTGGAATCGGATGTTTTTCTACGGGATGATTTTGTAGAACGTTTGGATGATCTGTTGAAACAACTGAAGGGGCGCGAATGGGACTATGTAAGTCTCGGCGAAGGAGCTCGCACTCGCCCCCCTGGATGCGAACCTGGATTTTTTGGAAAAACTGTGCTCTATGATCCACCTCATCAGTTTGTCTACCGGTGCACAGATTCCATGCTGTTTCAAGTGAGCTATTTACGAAAAGTGCTGACAACCATTGTCCCTTTTCGTGAATGCTTAGATTGGGAACTGAATATACAACATATGCATCATAAATCTAAAGCACTATGGGCTGATCCACCTCTTGTAGAACAAGGCACATCTTGTCATCGCTTGCTTACTCATCTAACTTCGTAGTTTTTGTATCTTGTCCCACATGATAGCCTGACATTTTGCCTATAGGATTTTTCCCGTTGGCACCTACATTCCATTCTCCTGTCTTCTGGGAACGATCTGATGCTAAGAATACTTCAAAATACAATATTTTTTCTGAATCATCAGGATCATACACAGGTTTTAAGATATGAGGCACACCTTTGATTGTCAGTGTTTTCACTGTCTGAACTTCAGGTTTCTTGCTAAGATCTACTTTACTAAAATGGAACTTGCTCCAGCGGGAAATATCAATATCTAGATTTGGATGATACAAGAAATCACCTCCCTTGAAGTTAATGCAGGTATAGGTTCCATCCAAGTTCTCATTTTTATTGAGCTCACAATCCACTGCTCCCATTTTCATGATTCTCTGAATGCGATCACTGGTTTCTTTCTTCAATGCTCCCAATGCTAAGAGAGCTACATCAGTTGTTATATAATAGGGCGAACTATCAGGAATATCATTCGCTACTTTTAATCCAAGTTTGCGTGCTTCTCCTGCTGTAATCATTTCACTATCTGCTGAAGTAATCTCAAAGGGCAACACCCATTCTTCTTTTGCTTCTCTTTCCTTTTCTTTCAAATCTTCATCTTTTATTGTGGTTTTTGTTGTTGTTACTTGTGTAAGATCATCAAATGTGCTAATATATGTATAAACCTTCACGTTACGCTCCTTTGGCTCCAAGGCTTTGTGGGAGCAAATACGAATGGCACGACCTTTTACCTGTGCCATACGAACGTCATTCCAGTGAGGCTCCATGATATGGACAGCTCTCACATTTTGAAGAGACAATCCTTCTGCTCCTGCACTTGTAATACAGAAAAGACGGCAGAGTTTTCCTTGCTTATTGTCAGTAAAGCTAGATGAAGCTCCAGTGGGTGCTACTCCTGTAAATCCTGCTCTGTCCAATACAGAAGTAATATCGCCAGGAAGATCTTTGCGATTCATATTAAAGACATTGATAGCTGCTTTGCGCACTTGGTCATCTTCTCCACCTGTGAAATAAATATAGCGATTAACTTCCTTTCCTTTGTTTCCTGTCAAGTCAGCGATAGTTTCATCACTAAACTTCACTGTTTTTCCAGATCGTTCAATCACGATTTTCTTCCAACCCAACATATCCAAAATCATTGTAAAAATGCCCAATCCTTCCATACTCAAATAGTTGCTATACAACAAACTACTGCCAGATGTCTTCAAAATATTTTGAATGATGAACTCATATTTAGAACTCAAGATGGGAAGGGTGGAACCAAAGACAAGTTTATCTTGGGCTACTGTGCGCAAACAGTGCATGGCACGTTCAATGCGTTCCCTGTAAGTTTCTTTTTCTTTGACTTTGGTAGCTTGACACCGTTTAATTGCCATTCTTGTGAGTTCTGTTGCTTTTTCTTGGAGTTCTTCTAACGATTCTTCAGCTTGAGTTTCTGCTTCTGCCGCTTTTTCCTCTAAATATTGTGCACGCACTTGCATAGCTTCTTCAAACTCTTCTTTTAGTTGCACAATACGTTCTTGGATTTCCTTCACTTCTTCTTCAGTAATACCATCCCTCTGAAGTTCACTAGCCAAAGCAGCGAGTTCAGCTTGCATTTCCTCTTGCAGGGCAGCATCGTCGTCAGCCTGTGCTGAGTTTGCATTTGCTTCCTCTTGTTCTTGAGTATTGCTCAAGCTATTCGCATTTGTATCATCATCGTCCAAATATCCTTCAGGAAGCTCGGCTCCAATATCATCCAAAGAAATATCAGGATCCAATCCTGTTTCGGCGCGAAGTTCTTCCTTTTCTTTCGGACGAGGACGACGAACTTCCTTAGGAAATGCAAAGTTGCAGGCTTGACGTGTGGCTACACGATAGCTGTTGGCTACATCCAACCCTTCAATGTCATACGCCATAGACCAAAACTTTGACAGAGATCCTACACCCTTTGATCTCTTTTTCTTCTTTTTGGCGGCTTCTTCCTTTACCATTTCCTGCGAACGAAGTTCAATGTAATATTTCTGAGCGAACAAACTCATTGGGCAAGTCACAATCTCTTCTGATTTCTCAGGCATTAAATCCTTACGAGATCCTTTGTAATAACTTACCAATCCTGACATGCGTCTCAACAAAATTTCATCATTTTCAATGGTTCCAAATGCGCTGTCAAACTTTTCACCAGTAGGAGGCAATAGAGGATAGGATTCTACATTTAACTTTTGGGTGCTTGTCAATAAGTTTTGTGCACGCAAATCTTGCTCAAACTTTGCAAAGCGTTGAGGGAATGAAATAGGGTCTTGACCCATAGGAATGCGCTCCACTGTTTGTTTCCCCTCAATCTTCCGAATACCTTCAGGCAACATGGTGGCTGTAATCTGAACACCTCGCTCAGGATTGACTTCTGCTTCAAAAAAATCACAGAAAGGATGAGCACGAGCCATAGTTTCATATTCAAGCTTAATCTTCTTCAATGTAGCATCTGTATCAGAAGGATTCTTTTGAATCAAAGTTGTTCCAACATGATTGTATCCGTGAAGAACATTCATCAAAATACCTACTTCTTCAGGGAAGTTGATAATGGGTGTCCCTGATAAACCAATAATCTTAGAGTTTCGCGCCCCCACTAAGAGTCTGTAAAACAAAATACCACGAGGATACGATACAGACTGTTTGGGTTTCCATGTATCATATGTGATAGGATCAAATGTAATCTTTTTGCGTCGTGTCTTCAAATCAATCAAGAAAGGATCAATCTGTCCCTGCATGTTACGAATCAAGTTGTGGATTTCATCAATGATAATTACTGCATTATCAAATCCTCCTTCTGTTTCCGATTTGGAAGCAATACTACGAAGTTGCTCCTTGCTGATACCGTTGTAGGATATGAACTGAATGCGACCATCGCGACGTTTCTTTGGATTGGTTGAATCCACACGGAAGACAATATTTTCAATCTGTTCGCGAATTTGCTGCTGTTGTTGCGCATTCAAATCCTTGAAAGCTGTGGATGAACGAATACTTCCATCCGTTCGTTTCCGGAAATCAGGTATCCAGATTGTATTGACATCAGCTCTGCTCAAATAGGACTTGGGGATTTTGAGAACTTTTTCAGCAAAGAGCATGATCAAAGGTTCACGTTGGGAGTTTTTGGGAATACCAATCCAGTTGTTGTTCAAACGGAAATGTTCAAATCCGCAGAAAGAGATTTCTTTCAAGAAGTTCTGTTGCAAACTGGCAGGGGTCAATACAATAATACGACGATTTCCCTGTGAAAAAAGAGCTTCGGCTGCTGCGATGGCTGAACATGTCTTGCCTGAACCCAATCCGTGATAAATGAGGAGTCCACGATAAGGTGATTGCCAACGCATATAATCACGCACAAACTCTTGATATTGATACATGGTGGCTGTTTGTGTGCCAGCCATCTTGGTGCATGCATCATAATCAGCTTTGGTATCAGGAAGGGCAAGTTTGAATTCGTTGAAAGTTTTGGTAACGAAATCTGAAAAAGCAGTGCGATTTTCGGGCACATATCCATCGGCAGGCAAGGCAGTCTTATAAGGATTTTTCTTTTCAATCATCATAATTGCTTTGGCAAGATCATTGAACTCAGAGTCAGTAAGGTTACTCAAAAGTTCTTCTTCTTCTGCCGTCAGCGTATAGCCGTCCAACGTGGGTTTGACTCGGGATCCTTGTGCTGAGACGGCGGCTGCTGTGGCAGCTGAAATCTTAAAACGTGCTTTCTTTTCAGGTTTGGCTTCCGTTGCAGAAGGTTCAGGTGCAGGTGGAGGGGGCGGAGGTGGAGGTGGAGCAGCACCATCTCCTGACGGAGCGGGAGCCGACTCTTCTTCTACAGGAGGCAAGAGTGAGGGTTTTCCCTTTGGAGCCTCTTCTTTGGGCGGAGCACGAGCTGGAGGGGCTGGAGCAGTGGTGGATTTGGGCAACAAACTTACTAAGTTAATCTTCTTGGGTGCAGGTTTCTCCTTTTCAGGTTCAACACCAGCTTTGGGTGCTCCTGTAGATTTGGAAGGTTTACCAACTCCAAAGATTGAAAGGACAGTTGATGTATCTTCAGCTTCTTTTTCCTCCTGTTCAACTGTTTTTATGGGCTGACCACTGGGCTTTACACTTAGGGATGTTTCTGTCACATCAGGCAGTTCATCTTTTGGAACAACATGGACTTTTACCGATGTATCTTTCTTGAGTTGAACTCCCTTTCTTCTGGGAGGGGCTTTGTTACTCGGATCGGGCATCTACTGTTTCCTCACAAAATACTCTCAGCTAAACATTCGCTTCAGGGTATTTTTTTTGAAGTTCAATCAAAGCTAGCCGACTTGCTTCTTGTTCAGCTATTTTCTTATTTCGTGCTGTAGATTTTGCTAAGATAGTATCATCAGTATCCAGGACACCCATGGTAAATATCCTATCATGAGGAGGTCCAACAACTTCCACTTCTTTGTATCGCGGAGGTTGATGATAATGAGATTGAAACCAACGGAGAAGTTGATCTTTGTAGTTTGTGTCATTGCTGATGAGTTTCCGAAAGTTTACATGTTTCTTTACAACAGCCAAAAGGAATGTGCGGACTGCTGACCAGCCTTGTCCTGTTCTATCTTCTTCATGCTCAAACAATGCTCCCAACCATGATTCAAAGAGACTTCCTAAGATTTCAAGGTTTTCTCGTCCCTTGCATACATCTTCTACATGACGACTAATAATGAGATAGGGAGCCAGTCCGATGGCAATACTAAGTTCTCCAAGTTGTTTGTTATTGACTATGCGAGTGCGTATACGAGTGAAAAACCCTTCACCTTCACCTTTGTATCGTTTGGCTAAATACAACCCGATGATGTTGCCTACAAATCCATCTCCAATAAACTCCAGTTCCTCATTGTCTGCCTCTTTGAGGGGAAGACAGTTTGGAGGGCGTTCGGTCATGGTCATTTTTTCTCCCTTTTTTTCCCAAACTTCCGAACGATCTACATACGACTTATGAACACAGGCTAATTGAAAAAGTTCGGGCTTTTTTAGCTCAATCGCAACTCCATACGTGGAAAGGATTGAGACAATCACTTCATTCGGAATATTTTTATTCTTTGGATTCCAAGGATTAAAAATCTTCTGTTGATTCTGAGGTGAAACTTCTGTATCGGACATGATTCTATATACTTACTGCGGTTCTTGTTTAGACGGAAACTTTCTTGATTCTTAGGAGAATGGTTGATCTTTCTTCATTAAAATCAAAACTCAAAGGACTCACTGTAGAAGCCACTCCTTCTTTATCTAAGACAGTTGGGGATGGAAAGAAATCATCTTATGTTATTTTTAGTGTAGCTGGTGAAACTGTTGCACTGGGAGAAACAGGATTGATTCCTACTGAAAAAGCATTTCACAACAAGGCTGATTTTGAGCGATTGTATGTGCCTGCTTCTTTAAAAGACCAACAGCCTGCATTGGAAGAACTCTATATTCGCATGTTTCCCCTGACGGCTTCTCAGTCCAAGAAAGAAGTGTTGCCTCCTGATGATGCCGATGAGTTTGAACTCCTTCGCGAAAGTCTTCACTACCGCTTAGAACTCTTACGTGCTGAAATTTTGGAGGATACAACTGATGGTGTAGAGATTCGTGAAAAACTTCATCGGTTTGATCGTTTGAGCAAGTTGATTGAATCGTTGGAGAAAAACTTTCGGAAAAAGCACACACAAGACTATGTTGCTGTTGTTGCCAGTTCAACTGCTCCTCCCACAAAAGAACCCAAGATTCCTTTGAGTCCTGACGATGTGGATGAACTTCTTCGCCGATTTGGATTAATCCTTTTGCAAAGTCAACATCAACTTCCTGGGTTTAAGTTTCCCGTCAGTCCCAATCAGATTGTGCGTGAAGTGCAGTCCTCTCAGATTGATGATGAAGCTGGCTTTTTGAAAGAAGTGAAAAAAGAAGGTGAAATCCCTCGTTCTATTGAGGATGTTTTGGACCCTGGTCAAAAGGAAAAACGTTTGTTAGAGACACTTTCCACTACATTGGAAACACTCATTGGGAATCTTGGGGAACAAGTTTCTGCTGAAGCAGTGAGGAAACTGGACATCGTTACCACTGGAAAAACGTTTGAACAAGGGTTAACAGATCTCTTAACGAGTTTGTTTCATCTTGTTGGAGAATATGAAGAAACGAATGATCAAGCATCATCTGTTATTGATAACATGCAGAACCAGATTAGCGAGTTGGAAGAAGAAAGAGATGACTGTCAACAAAAACTTCTGAAACTTACCACGGGTGTTGAAAAAGAAAATGAAAATGAAGATGGAAAAGGTGATGAAGGAAAAGAATCAGAAGAACTTGAAACCATTCGTCTACAAAAAGCAGAGTTGGAAGCTCAACTGGAGAATTTTTTAGGACAAATTCGGTCTCTCAAACAAATGATTTTGGACAAACAAACAGCCAATGCCCAACGTGAAGAAGCTGTGCGCAAACTTGGCATAGTAGGAAGTGAGTTAGAAGCTCTCAAAGTAGAATCTGGGAAAAAAGATAAAGTCATTGCTGGACTGCAGGAAAAAGAGGCACAACTGGAAAGCTTACAGGCACAGGTTACAGCATTGGAAGAAAAGGATCGCTTAAGCAAAGAAGACAAACGACTCCTCCAACAAAAATCGGCTGATCTGGATCGCATAAGTGCAGAAAAACTGGATTTAGAAGAAAAGTTACGCGATTATGATGAGTCGTTGGATGATCTCCAAGCTCTTGTATCAGGTATTCCTCTTCCCGAAGCAAATGCTGAAAAAACACCTTTTGAACAACTGAAATCTCGCATTCTGACATTGATCCCCGTAAAAGTTGTAGATGAAGGAGAAGAGGAGGAAGCAGATTCCCCAGCTCCCAAGAAAAATATTCTGAGTTTACCCATTTTGACATTGCCTTCTATTCTCTCTGTAAAAGCGTCACGAAACTCTTATTTCTGTGATTTTTTAAATAATCTTTCAAAACTGGTCTCTAAATATTTTGATTCAGAACAAGGTCAAGTATTACAGGAAAAACTTACTACAGCACTGGATGAATACAACTTTGAATCTTCATCAATCCCTGCGAGCACTGCTGAACTGATTCAGAAAGCTTTGTTGTATTCTGCAGGAGTGATTCAAGAACCTACCAACGAACTAACCTTGGGTGATTTTGAAGATTTAAGTGAAATTACAATACTGAAAAGTATAGCACCTCAAGCAGAAACTGTTTTCTTAGAAGGACAATCAGAAGAGGTAGCTACTCAGATCCAATCCTTTACCAAGGTGTTGGATCAGAAAAATCTCCCTCCTTATCCTGTTCTCTTTTTGCTTTATCTCCTTGCGTTGCGAGATTGGGTAAATTGTGTTGACTTTAATAGTGAGCC
>JACCDW010297829.1_pt1 | contig 15093 bp, 15 predicted proteins | sample 7449781 | NCBI WGS metagenome assembly JACCDW01 (sample SAMN15323449, study PRJNA562643) | freshwater metagenome | isolation source: river surface water | place: USA:Blue River Watershed | collected 2017-08-18
CAGGTCGCCGTAAGGAAGCCGTTGCTCGCGTACGCCTAGTTCCAGGAACAGGTCGTTGGGTTGTAAACGGTAAGGCTCTTGCAGAGTACTTCCCAAATAAGGTTCACCAGCAATCAGTATCTGAGCCATCGCACAGTTGGTGCAGAAGGTCAGTACGATGTTTTTGCTCGCATCAACGGTGGTGGAGTTTCAGGTCAGGCTGGCGCACTACGCCTTGGCGTTGCACGTTCACTTAACGAAATTGATGTTGAAGCACATCGTCCAGCGTTGAAGAAGGCTGGATTCCTTTCACGTGATGCACGTGTTATCGAGCGCAAGAAGTACGGCCTTAAGAAGGCTCGTAAGCGTTCACAATACTCAAAGCGTTAATTTACCTAAAGAGCGGTGCTCATGTCCCTATTTGGTACAGATGGAATCCGCGGCTTGGCAAATGGCCAAGTACTTACCGCTGAACTCGCACTTGATGTTGCCGTCGCTGCTGCCCATATTCTCGTTGAAAGTTTCGACGATAAATCTGTGCGCCCGCGAGCAATCGTCGGACAAGATTCACGAGCATCTGGTGAGTTCCTAGAAGCAGCTGTCGTTGCTGGTTTAACTAGCGCAGGCGTTGATGTCTATCGCGTAGGAGTTCTACCCACTCCTGCAATCTCATACCTTGTAGCAAGTACCCAAGCAGACCTTGGAGTAATGATCTCGGCATCTCACAATGCGATGCCAGATAATGGAATCAAGTTATTTGCTCGCGGTGGCGGCAAGCTCGATGATTCAATTGAGGCGTTAATTGAAGCTCGCATTGGTGAGCCATGGGAGCGCCCAACAGGACGTGGCGTGGGCCGCGCAATTGTTGATGAGAGTGCTAAAGAAAAATACATCGAGCATCTACTGACTTCAGTACACACTCGCCTTGATGGGCTGACAATCGTCGTTGATTGTGCAAATGGCGCAGCATCATTTGTAGCACCTGATGCGCTCGCACGTGCTGGAGCAAAGGTCATCGCGATCTCCAATACTCCAGATGGCTGGAATATCAATGACAATTGCGGATCAACCTACCTTTCAAACCTCAAAGCGGCAGTTGTAAAAGAAGGTGCTGACTTTGGAATCGCCCACGATGGAGATGCAGATCGCTGTCTTGCTGTTGATGCACAGGGCAATGAGATCGATGGCGACATGATTATGGCAATCCTTGCTATCGGTATGAAGGCAAATGGTGAGCTCAAGGCAGATACTGTCGTTGGAACTGTGATGAGCAACCTCGGATTTATCCGTGCAATGGAATCTGCAGGAATTAAGGTAGAGACGACTCCAGTTGGAGATCGTTATGTCCTAGAGCGCATGCTCGACAAAGATTTTGTCTTAGGCGGCGAACAATCTGGCCATGTGATTATGCGAAAGTTTGCAAATACAGGAGATGGTTTATTGACTGCTCTTGCGATTTCGCAAGAAGTTGCACGTACCAAGAAACCTCTGGCAGAACTTGCCTCTGTGATGGTTCGCTTCCCGCAGATTCTCATCAACGTTAAAGGCGTTGATAAAGATAAGCTCTCAGATTCAAAGGCGATTGCAGATGCAGTTCTTGTGGCCGAGACCACTTTGGGAAGTTCAGGACGGGTTCTCTTGCGCGCCTCGGGCACAGAAGCCCTTGTAAGAGTGATGGTTGAGGCCCAAAGTGATAACCTTGCTACAGAAGTTGCGACAACACTTGCAGATGTCGTAAGAAAAGAACTTTCTCTCTAAGGAGATCACTCTATGTGCGGCATTGTGGGATACACAGGCGCACGTTCGGCAGTTGATCCACTTATCGAAGGTCTTCGTCGCCTTGAATACCGCGGTTACGACTCAGCAGGCATCGCACTCGGCACACCAACATCACTCTTTATTGAAAAGCGTGCCGGAAAGTTGGCCAATCTAGAGAGCGCACTCTCACCAAATATTCCAACTGTTCATTCAGGAATCAGCCATACCCGTTGGGCAACCCATGGAGGACCGACAGATCGCAACGCTCACCCTCACGTGGATAACGAGGGAAAGCTCGCTGTTATCCACAACGGAATCATTGAAAATTACTCAGAGCTTAAAGTAGAACTTGAAAACCGTGGCCACACATTCTCTTCAGATACCGATACCGAATCTGTAGCGCACCTGCTATCTGATCTTCGTAAAGAGCATGGGGGAGATCTCACTCAAGCAATGCGCGCTGCAGTGAAGTTACTGCGCGGCTCATTTACCTTGCTCGCCGTCCATGCCGATGACCCCGAGCGAATTGTCGGCGTACGTCGCAACTCACCACTTGTAGCCGGAATCGGCGATGGCGAGAACTTCTTAGCATCCGATGTTGCCGCCTTTATCGATTACACCAAGCGTGCAATCGAACTTGGGCAAGATGAGATCATCACAATTACTCCATTGACGATTGAGATTATTGATCTAGACGGTGCGCCTGTTGCACCTCGTGAATATGAGATCACTTGGGATGCCGCTGCTGCACAGAAAGGTGGCTTTACCCACTTCATGCTCAAGGAGATCTTTGAGCAACCAAAGGCTGTTGCAGATACCTTGATCGGACGCCTGAGCGATAACGATCAGATCTTGATCGATGAGTTGCATATGTCTGATGCTGAAATTGCAGCGCTCAAGAAAATTGTTGTGATTGCCTGTGGAACTGCCTATCACGCAGGAATGGTTGCCAAGTACGCGATCGAAAAGTGGGCAAAGATTAGCGTCGAAGTCGAGATTGCAAGTGAGTATCGCTATCGTGATCCGATCGTAGATAGCTCAACTCTTGTCGTTGCGATCTCACAATCTGGTGAAACCATGGATACCTTGATGGCAGTCCGCCATGCAAAGGCTGCAGGTGCACGCGTCTTAGCAATTTGTAATACAAATAGCTCAACGATCCCACGAGAATCAGATGCGGTGATCTATACACATGCAGGCCCTGAGATCGCTGTGGCATCAACGAAGGCGCTCTTAACGCAGATCGTTGCCGTCTATCTCTTAGGTCTCAAGCTGGCACAAGTTCGTAAAGAACTCAGTGATAGTGATGTAAAGACGATCTACCACCAGATGCTTGAACTTCCTGGACAGATTGAACAAATTCTCGAAACTGTTGAACCGCTTCGTGAATTGACTCGAAAGTTTGCAACATCAGATACCGTCTTATTCTTAGGACGCAATGTTGGTTATCCCGTTGCCCTAGAAGGTGCGCTGAAGTTAAAGGAACTTGCCTACATTCACGCCGAAGGCTTTGCAGGCGGCGAACTCAAGCACGGCCCAATTGCGTTGATTGATTCTGTAAAGCAGACCCCAGTGATTGCAATTTTGCCAGCAGGACATGAACACTCACTCGATGAGAAGATGCTGAGCAATATTCAAGAAGTCAAGGCACGTGGTGCTCGCGTCATTGTGATTGCACAAGAGGGCGATAGCGTCGTTGGCGCAGAACACATCATTCGCATTCCATCGGCTCCAGCTTTGCTACAACCAATCTTGGCAACAGTTCCATTGCAGGTCTTTGCCTACGAGATGGCTGTGACCCGTGGCAACGATGTTGATCAACCTCGAAATCTGGCTAAATCAGTAACGGTGGAATAGATGAGTCCGCAGGCAGATATTCGCAAGGCTCAACGCAATAAAGCACTCCGCTGGTCAGCAATTTTATTTGGCGGTTTTCTCCTTGTAACCCAACAGGTCTATACCTATGGGCCACTTACCGTCTTTGATAAGCAAATCAACAGCTCTCCAAAACCACAATTTGAAGGCTTCGCCGGTTTTGTACTACGCAGACTTGATGATCTAGGACTACGTGGCCTTACTGCAACAGTCTTGTTGATTGCAGCTGCATTTATCGCATGGAAATTTAAGACCTGGCGCCCACTTAACCTCGCACTGCTCTCACTACTTCTTCTCAACCTCGTAGTCGGTTCGGCAAAGTTATTGTTAGGTCGCACAAAACCACGGTTAGGAATTGATCTGCTGCATGCAGGTGGAATGTCCTATCCAAGTGGACACGCCTCAAATGCAGTTCTTTCGTGGGGGATTTTGGCCTATCTGATTTATAGGTACGCACACGTCGATAGATATCAAGGTCGCCTTGCTAGCGCCGGTGTTGCAGCAATTTCACTTACAGTCTGCACCGTCTCATTGATTCGCCATACTCATTGGTTTACTGATCTACTCGGCGGTCTCTTTGTAGGAAGCGCGCTCCTTGTCGCAGTCATTGCAGTAGATAGGTATGTTCCCTCGAAAAGCCAGCGGCATTAGAGTTTGCCCATGAGTGTTGCCTTTAATCGAGCAGAGGCGATCATCGATCTTGATCGCATCAGCGCAAATGTGGCACACCTTAAATCGATCGCAGGCGTTGATCTGATGGCCGTTGTTAAAGCAGATGCATATGGCCATGGTTTAGTGCCGGTTGCTCGCGCAGCACTCAAGGGTGGTGCCACATATCTTGGCGTTGCACTCTTGGAAGAGGCGATTGCACTCCGTGATGCCGGGATTACCGCCCCAATTCTGGCTTGGCTAGTGCCACCAGGTTCAGATTTCACAACCGCGGTCGATCGTGACATTGAGTTGGCCGCTGCTTCAATCATCGCACTTGAAGAAATCGGTGCGGTGAAATCTGCAAAGCGTCCACGTGTTCACTTAGAAGTTGATACCGGGATGACGCGCGGTGGATTTCTTGGTGAGTGGGGAAAGCTCGATGCACATCATGTTGCAGGCATTGATGTTGTCGGAATCTTCTCTCACTTTGCACGGGCAGATGAGCCAGGTGAAGAACAGAATGATCGCCAACGTCTTCGCTTTACTGAGATGGTGGCAACGCTAGAGTCCTTTGGTTACAGAAATATCATTCGCCACCTTTCAAACTCTGCGGCAACTCTCAAAGATTTTCAATCTAAGTTCGACATGGTGCGCACTGGAATTTCAATCTATGGACTCACTCCTGATGTGAAGACACTTGGAAGTTCTGCTTCTCTTGGTCTGCAATCTGCAATGACAGTCCGAGCAAAACTTCACCTTGTTAAAGATGTTCCTGCAGGTTCACCTGTTGGTTATGGTGCAACTGCAACAACTGATCGCGATACAAAACTTGGTGTTGTTGCAATGGGATATGCCGATGGAATTCCTCGTGTGGCGCAAGGGGCTGGAATTTTCTTCCAAGGAGAACGTGCACCGATCATCGGTCGCGTCTCGATGGATCAATTTGTAGTCGATTTGGGGGCGAAATCAGAGGCGATCTCAGGTGATTGGGTTGAAATCTTTGGTGATGGCGCTACCGGTGGGTATACAGCCGAGGATTGGGGGAGCGCTTCAGGCTCAATAAATTACGAGATAGTTACACGAATTGGCCCTCGTGTGCCTAGAATCTACCGTTCGGGTTCGCCCACAAAAGAGTAGGAGTAGAGATGAGTTCTCAGTCGCTCCTTTCTATCTCCAATCTCACCGTTAAATTCGGCGGACTCACTGCACTCGATGATGTCTACCTCAATCTCGAAAGCAACCAAGTAGTCGGATTGATCGGCCCTAACGGCGCGGGCAAGACCACTCTCTTTAATGCAATCTGTGGAATCGTGAAACCAACCTCTGGTTCTCTGTCTCTGAATGGTCAAGACCGTAACTGGCCAGCAACTCACGAATTAACCTCACTGGGAATCTCGCGCACACTTCAAGGTGTTGGTCTATACCCTGATCTGACTGTTGCTGAGAATGTGATGATTGGTGCACAGAAGTTTGCGCGAACTGGTCTCATCTCTGCCGGTTTCGGACGAAATAAAAGAGATGAGAGCGAACTTCGCCAGCGTGCACATTGGGCACTCGAGCGCGTCTACGCTGCAAGCCTTGCCGATAAGCGCGCAGATTCTCTCTCATACCCAGATACAAAGCGCGTGGCGATTGCTCGTGCGCTGGTGAGCAACCCGAAGATTTTGATGCTCGATGAGCCAGCAGGTGGACTTGGCGCCCAAGATATCGAGTGGATGAATGGACTTATCCGAAATCTTCGCTCATCGATGTCAATCCTGATTGTTGAGCATCACATGGATGTTGTCATGAGCGTCTGCGATCAACTCTATGTATTGAACTTTGGTGAAGTAATCGCCAGCGGAAGCTCAGAGACTGTCCGCCGCGATCCAGCGGTGATCGCCGCCTACCTTGGAACAGGGGTGGCCTGATGTTAATGATTGGTGACCTCACAGTTTCACATGGTGCGATTAAGGCCTTGGATGCAATCTCGTTTAGCGTTGCAAAGGGAACACTCGCTGCCGTTATCGGCTCAAATGGTGCCGGCAAGACGACCTTGATGCGCACACTTTCAGGTCTTAAGGATGCATCTTCAGGACGAGCATCCTGGATGGATCACGATCTTCTACATGGCAAACCAGAACACCATGTACGTAATGGCGTCTCGCACGTCTCTGAAGGAAAGTCTGTGATTGCGCAACTCACGGTCGAAGAGAATTTAGATTTAGGTGCGCTCTGGCGTCGCAATCGCAATGAAGCAAAGAGCACCAAAGATGAGGTATTCCAACTCTTTCCACGCCTTGAAGAACGTCGCACACAGTTAGCTGACACGCTCTCCGGTGGCGAGCGACAGATGTTGGCAATTGGTCGCGCCTATATGTCACGTCCACAGTTGTTGCTCTTGGATGAACCATCACTTGGTCTTGCACCACTTGTGGTTGAGCAGATCTTCCAATCAATTCGTCAGATCGTTGACACCATGGGTGTGACTGTAGTTCTTGTGGAGCAAAATGCAATGGGTGCACTCAAGGTTGCCGATTACGGAGTTGTACTCAATCTTGGTGTCGTTGCCGCACGTGGCAAAGCATCTGACCTCATAGCCGATCCAGCAGTCCGTACTGCTTATTTGGGATATTAAGGGGGACTACAGATGAATCAATTTCTAGATATGGTCCTCATCGGATTCAGCGCAGCATCAATCTATGCGCTGATGGCGATATCAATGGTTTTGGTATGGAGATCTACCCGCGTCGTTAACTTTGCCCAGGCAGGAATGGCGTTGCTCTCTGCCTACATCGGTTACGAATTAGTTTCACGTACAGGAAACTTCTGGATCGCACTTCCTCTTGCCATGATCCTTGGCGCAGGATTTAGCGCCTTTATTGAGTTTGTCCTTATGCGTAATCTGCTCAAGCACAGCAAACAAGGTCCGATTGCAGCGATCGCTCCGATCATTGCAACACTGGGTCTCTTGGGACTCATCCGTGCAACTATTGGGTTTATCTGGGGACATTACGACCGTCAGATTGAAGCACCACTTTCAAAGGTTGGCTTTAAGTTTGGCGAAAACACGATTGCTCTGAGCCCGATGTCGCTCTTTGTGATCCTCTTTGTTATCGGCCTTGTCATTGTTGTGACAATCGTTTTCCAGAAGACAAATATTGGTCTGGCACTTCGCGCCTCTGCATACGCTCCAGAGATCGCTCAGCTTGCCGGAATTCGCGTATCAGGCATCCGTACACTCGGATGGGCAATCGCAGGTGCATCAGGTGCGGCTGCCGGAATCTTGCAGACAGTCAATGGGACCGGAGCAATTTCGCCTGAATCTCTAGAGTTCAGCTTGCTCTTAGTTTTTGGCTTTATTGCAGCGGTTATCGGCGGCCTTGAATCTCTGCCTGGCGCAGTTCTCGGCGCAATTATCTTGGGAATGGTTTTAGCTGTAGTGCAAATTTACATCAGCGGAACGCTGGTCTTTATCGTTGCATTCCTACTTTTGCTCACTGTGCTGATTCTTCGCCCACAAGGATTCTTAGGTTCGAAGGCAGGTCGCCGTGCTTAAGAAACATCCACTCCTAACCTTCATCTTCTTTGGATTTATTCTCTTCTTGATAAGCAATCGCCTCGATGAGCTACGTGTCTATCAAGGTGCAACAGTTGCTGTCTACGCCGTCGGTATCGCCTCCCTTATTCTTCTTATCGGTTACTCTGGTCAAGTTTCTCTAGGCCATGGCGCACTTCTTGCCATTGGTGGATATTCTGCAGCACTTGCACGCATCCACTATGAAGCACCTATCTGGCTAACATTTGTTATCGCCGTGTTGGCTGCAGCAATTGGTGGTGCACTTCTTGGTTTAGCTGCTGCACGTTTAAGTGGGCCTTACCTTGCAGGCACAACTCTTGCGCTAGCAATTGGATTACCGTCAATTGCAAATCAATTTTCAATCTTTGGAGGCGAACAGGGGCTCTTCTTCGATATTGGATTGCCACCTGCATCACTTGGTGAGGATTTCACCCAGTACAAGTGGTACTTCTGGATCAGTTGGAGCGTTGCCCTCATTGCGCTTTACTGGTTACGAAATGTTATGAATTCGCGCTACGGCCGTAGCTGGCGTGCAGTGCGTAGCAATGATGTTGCAGCCGAACTGGCCGGTATTCACGTAGGTCGGAATAAAGTCCTAGCTTTTACGATCAGCGCAGGCTTAGCAGGGCTTGCAGGTGCACTGTTGGCGATGACAGTCAGCCTAGTTTCTCCAGGAGTCTTCCCACTCGCGCTCTCATTTTCTTTGGCGACAGGCGCAGTCCTCTCTGGCGTAACTACCCTCGGAGGCGTCATGATTGGCTCAGTGACACTGGTGGCCATCCCTGAGATAGCCCTAGCGATAGCCAATCGCTATGGGTCAGAGACGATCACTACAAACTTGCCAGGACTGTTGGTAAGCGCGTTACTGATCTTGACCGTTCTCTTTGTTCCGAATGGACCGGTTGAGCAGCTACACGCAAAGCGTGCGAAGAAGGGACATTCTTCACATAGTTTGATCGAAGTAACAGTTCGAATTGGCAACAAAACATTGTCAACGAAGAAGAAGTAAAAGCAATACAGCAGTAAGAAATAATCCCGTAAGGACCCTCGATGGAAGGAAAGAGATGATCAGAATCAATCGTCGGAAGTTGATTACAACTTCTGCGGTACTCGCAGTAGCAGCGCTCACAGTGACAACTGTGCCTGCTCAAGCGTTTAACCCACGTAGCACTGACCAAGGTGTGACGGCCACAACTATTAAGTTGGGTATCACATCACCACTGACTGGAATTGCAGCCCCTGGCTATAGCAAGATTCCAGGTGCAATGAAGGCATACTTCGATTACGTCAATGCCAACGGTGGAGTAAATGGTCGCAAGATCACACTCGTCAGCAAAGATGACCAGTACATCCCAACGACAGCAGTGGCTAGGGCAAACGAACTCATCCTCCGCGATAAGGTCTTTGCACTTGTAGGAACACTTGGAACAGCAAGCACCAAGGCTCTTACATCGTCAACACAGCTTTCACGCCGTGGAATTCCTTCACTCTTTGTAAATACAGGTTGGAGCGGTTTTGCCGATAAGAAGGCATACCCAACAACATTTGCAATCCTTCCTTCATACCAAATGGAAGCAAAGATCATTGCTAAGTTCGTTAAGGACAAGTACGCAGGCAAGAAGATCGCTCTTATCTACCAGGATGACGACTTCGGTCGCGATGCCTTGGCTGGATTTAAGACAGCTGGCCTAACATTTGATCTAGCAATTCCATACGCATCCGGTTCACAGGCCTTGCCTGCAACAGGTGCTGGTTGGATCACACGTCTCAAGGCGGCGTCCCCTGATGTCACAGTGATGTTCGGTGTTTCATCTGCAACTACAGCTCTTCTTGGTGCTGCAGCTCAGGGTGGTTGGGTCGGAAAGACTCAGTTCATCCTTGGTTCAGTCGGTGGAGATGCAACAACAATTGCAAATACCAGCCGCGCGCTTGTTCCACTATTGACTGGTGCTAAGGGTCTCTCATTTGCGCCCGCTCCAACAGATACATCTGATGAATACATCAAGCTATTCCAGTCAATCTACGCAGCAGCTCAGCCAGGTCAGACCTTCGACAACAACGTTGTTGCAGGTATGTCTAACGCCTTCCTCGCCGTACAGGCAATCAAGGCAGCTGGTCCACGACTCACACGTAAGGGATTGATCAACGTCATTGAGACAAAGGGAGCATCCCTTGCAAATCCATTCCTCACACCACTCGCATATTCAACAACTTCTCACGCAGGAGCGACCGGATATTGGTTTGGTACCTATAACTCAGCTGGTGCATTGACACCAGATGGCGGTAAGTACACCGTCTACACAACCGATTCAGGTAATGGACCTGTTGTTGAATCAACATACAAGCGTCCAGCAATGCCTGCGAAGGGACTACCTAACTAATGAAAATCTCACTTAAGTCACGCATCGTCTCAGTACTTGCTGTCACAGCAATTGCTGGAACAGTCATGGTCGGCGCACCATCAGTAGCGAGTGCTACTCCACAGTGCGCCACCGCTAGCTTCGTTACACGCTGTGCAGGAGTAGGTGCCGATGGCGCTCCATACATGATGATCGCTGCTGCGAACTTTAACGGAACAGTATTGCTCTGGTCCCACGGAATTCGCCCAGCGATCAACATCCCAGCAACGTTGGCACCAGCTGGTCCATACACAATCACCAACGCTGCAGAGCCTGGTCCAGGTGCGCAGGAGGGTGATCTAACGGTCATCAACAGACTAGTTGCTGCCGGTTACGGTGTGGCAGGTTCTGGCTTTGCGCGCCAGAGCATCAATACCACCGAAGCACTTGCTGCGAACAAGGAATTGATCGCAACATTTAAGACCAAGTTCCCAACAACAAAGACTGTCATCGCATGGGGTAAGTCACTCGGTGCGCTGCACTCACAGATGCTTGCTGAGAAGAACCCAGAGCTCGTCGATGGCGTGATTCTTGCTTGCCCTGCAGCTAATCCAGGGAATGCCATGATCTCGTACTTTGGTGATGCACTCTGGGGCTTTAAGGCGCTCTTTGATCCAACAATTAAGGTCGGTGGATATTCAACTGATCCAGTTGTTCGTCAACAAGAACAGCTTGCAAATATCGGCAAGGTCCTTACTGTTCTAGTTAAGCTTCAAGGCGGACTTGTCTCGGGAGCATGGCCAGATACAGCTAGCCCTGCAGGTAAGGCGCTACAAGCTGCTGGAGTTCCTTCACGTTCAGCGCTGCTGGCTGTGGGACTTATGGCTGGTATTCCAACACGAAGCGAGCATGTTGATGGAACTTCAGGACCTGCGGGTCAGGCAGAGCTTTATCCATTGGCAATTGCACCAGCTGTCGCAATCCTAGAAAACATGGGAACGATTGGTGTTGCAGGTTCACTTCTGCTCGCAGATGGTGAACTTCTTGCTGGTGGAAAGGTCTACGACAATACAGCCACTGACTACGCAGCACGTGTAGCCGCAGATGCTGATCTCTTCGGCTTCGCTCTAAGTGGTAACTCAGCTGTAGCCGGAATTCTCGGCGCACTTGCGGCAACACCACGTGAGAAAGCAGATGCAGCAGCAATTGCAAAGATCCCAGGCATCATTGGAATCAAGGGCGAAATCAAGAAGCCTACGATCATCTTCCAAGCGGAGTCAGATCAGTACACACCTGCTTCTGTTGTTCAGTGGTATATCGATAGCTACGCCGAACAGCTTGCTGCAGAGAAGGCTAAGGCGATGGCAGAGGCGAAGAAGACTCGTAACTATGTCCCACCTACAAATAACTTGGTCACTTTGTGGATCAAGACTGCTCCTAAGTACTCTCAGTTCACTTCGACAGGCTTGCCTGATCTCAAAGCACCAGCTGGTGCGGGAACAGGGCACTGCCTCTTCACATCAGCACAGTGGTTGGCAGCTGCCGATCTCATGACTGAGACACTTACAAATGGCAAGTTCCCTCTCGGCGGAAAGATCGCAACAACCGCTCGTAAGGCCGGCATGTCATATGACAACAAGTTCCGAGTGCCTACATTTAAGGCTCTTGGATAAATTCTCCTAATCAGTACGACGAAAGGCCCTGGGAGACCAGGGCCTTTCGTCATCTACTACCCTTGTTCATTATGAGTATTCGAGAGGTCGCCACTTATCGCATTGCAAATGCCGATCAGATGGCTGCCCTTGGCGAAAAAGTGGCAGGTCTTTGTCGCCCCGGAGATTTGATTCTTCTCAATGGCCCGCTGGGCGCTGGTAAAACCGTCTTTGTTCAAGGCATAGGTAAGGCACTTGGAATCTCAGATATCACTTCACCAACCTTTGTAATTTCTCGGATCCACAAAGGTTCTATGCCGCTCGTTCACGTTGATGTTTATCGACTACTTGAAGCAGGAAACGCTGCTGCATACCTCGATGATCTAGATCTTGATACTGCGCGTGAAGACGGGCTCACCGTTATCGAATGGGGTGGGGCAGAGTCAGCTCGGTTAAGTGATGATCGACTTGAGATCACCATAGATCGCAGCAGCGAAGAACGTGTTCTCACAATCGCTTCCGTGGGCGCTCGCTGGAATGGGGTTGAGTTATGACAGCCAGCCTCGTTATTGATACCTCTACATCTCGCACGATTGTTGGAATTACCCGGGATGCTGAAGTCTTGTGGGAAGACTTTCATGACGGCTCAACCGATCACGGAAACGCTGTTGCAGATTTAGTAAAGCAAGCAATGAGGCAGGGTGTTAATCCAGATCGAGTTGTAGTCGGAATGGGTCCAGGACCATTTACAGGTTTGCGAGTAGGTATTGCATTTGCTCGTGCTTTTGCTGCAGCCCGTAGCCTTCCTGTGATTGGTATCTGTTCACTCGATGCAATCGTCGTTGAGAATCTTGCAGTGGATGGGGAATACACAGTTGCTATCGATGCTCGTCGCAAAGAGATTTATTGGGCGCGTTATAAAGATGGAGTTCGTGTAGAAGGCCCAGCGGTTAACTTTCCAGCAGATATAGATGGTTACATCCTTGATCTCTACCCGGATGTCGCAAGACTTGTGGCACTCTCTGATTCACAGAATGAGGCAGAGCCTTTCTACTTACGCAGACCAGATGCTGTAGCAACGGCGGATCGATCATGACGATTACTTATCGTTCGATGATTCCACTTGATATCCCAGTTGTATCGGCGATGGAGAAGGAGATCTTCAAAGATGATCCATGGTCGATCGGACAATTTAAGGAAGAGGTGGCCAATAACGGGATTACTCGCCACTATCTAGTTGCCTGCGATAGTCAGCACCAGATCATTGGCTGGGCCGGGGCAATGTGCGCTCAAGAAGGTGCCGATACCGATATTTTGACGATCGCAGTTGATCCTGATTATCGCCTTCGCGGAATTGCTCGGCATATGCTCACTTCGCTCATCGACTGGGCATATACAAAGAATTCACCAAAGATATTCCTTGAGGTCGAAAAAAATAATCAACCAGCGCAGGCCTTCTATATCTCTGAAGGTTTTGAAACCATCTCAATCCGCCCTGATTATTACGGAGCCGGGATTGATGCTCTCGTGATGACAAAGGTGCTCGAATGAGAGGGCCAATAGTTTTGGGCATTGAGACATCCTGTGATGAGACAGCGATTGGAATTGTTGCAGGACGCACCTTGCTTGCAAATGTCATCGCATCCAGTGTTGAAGAACATGCCCGCTTTGGTGGAGTAGTTCCTGAAATTGCCAGTAGAGCACATCTTGAGGCGATCCAGCCAGCACTTGCCCAAGCGCTAAAGGATGCGGGGCTAACGATTAGAGATATCGATGCGGTTGCAGTTACCGCCGGCCCTGGACTTATTGGTGCACTCTTGGTCGGTACATCAACTGCTGCAGGTTTAGCACTTGGCTTAGGTCGCCCTATTTATGCCGTTAATCATCTAGCTGCACACATCAGCGTTGATTACCTGACACATTCAAAACCTGTCGAACCAACGATTGCACTATTGGTAAGTGGCGGACATTCATCTTTACTTAAGATCGATGACATCACTCATTCGATAACCAAACTCGGTGCGACGATGGATGATGCAGCAGGAGAGGCCTTCGACAAGATCGCTCGCATTATGGATTTAGGTTTTCCTGGCGGACCTGCTATCGATCGCAGTGCGCGCGATGGCAATCCCGCTGCAATTGATTTTCCGCGCGGGCTGACAACATCAGAAGATTGGAAAACTAGACCTTACGATTTCTCATTCTCAGGTCTTAAGACAGCGGTTGCCAGATACCTTGAGGCCACACCAAATTATGCAAAGGCAGATGTAGCAGCATCTTTCCAAGAAGTAGTCGTTGATGTTTTATTGCAGAAAGCGTTGGCTGCCTGCAAAGAATCTGGAATCGATCGCCTTGTTATCGCCGGGGGAGTTGCCGCCAATTCGCGCCTTCGCCACCTTGCCACGCAGCGGTGCGAGCGCGCCAAGATCGCCTTGGCCATCCCAGAACCGGCCCTTTGTACCGACAACGGGGCGATGGTGGCCTCCCTCGGCGCACTGATGGTGGCAGCCGGCCGCCCGGCCAGCCCCTTGGCCTTTGATGCCAGCTCATCTATGGCCGTGGAGACCGTCAGCCTCTAGCTGCCCTCAGGCAGAACTCGATTTGCGGCAGGGAATAGGCGAGCCTAGTCTTAGCGTTAGCACTCTCGACCTCACACTGCTAAAAGCAAAAGGAGTAAGACCATGGCCGTTGCCATTAAGCCACTTGAAGATCGTATTGTTGTAAAGACCAACGAGGCAGAAACAACTACCGCCTCAGGATTGGTTATCCCAGATACAGCCAAGGAGAAGCCACAGGAAGGCGTAGTTCTCGCAGTAGGCCCAGGCCGCTTCGATGATGGCGTTCGCGTTCCAATGGATGTCAAGGTTGGAGATGTCGTGCTCTACAGCAAGTACGGCGGAACTGAAGTCAAGTACAACAATGAGGAGTACCTCGTACTTTCAGCCCGCGACATCCTCGCAGTAATCGAGCGATAGACGATGGGAAAAATTCTAGATTTCGACGAGCATGCTCGTCGTGCAATGGAGCGCGGAGTAAATATCCTCGCCGACACAGTCAAGGTAACTCTTGGTCCTAAGGGCCGTAACGTGGTGATCGCAAAGTCATTTGGCGCACCAGTTATCACCAACGACGGTGTCACCATCGCAAAAGAGATTGAACTATCGGATCCAGCAGAGAACATGGGCGCACAGCTTGTGAAGGAAGTTGCAACAAAGACAAACGATGTTGCAGGCGACGGAACAACAACTGCGACCGTATTGGCACAAGCGATGGTCAAGGA
>JACCDW011803707.1_pt1 | contig 15092 bp, 15 predicted proteins | sample 7449781 | NCBI WGS metagenome assembly JACCDW01 (sample SAMN15323449, study PRJNA562643) | freshwater metagenome | isolation source: river surface water | place: USA:Blue River Watershed | collected 2017-08-18
GCGGCCACGGACACATTGAGTGATCCTACTTGTCCGCTTTGTGGAATAACGGCTAAGTCATCTGATTTACGGATGATTTTATCGGAGATACCATCTTCCTCAGAACCCATGACAATGGCCGTAGGTCCGGTATAATCCACGCTATACATGGAATTTTTGCCTTTCTCAGTACACGCGACAACGCGCAAGCCAGAGTTTTGTAAGAAATCAACGGTTTGTAATAAACTGTCTTCCCGACAAACTGGAATGAAGTTTAACGCTCCTGATGACGTTTTCATGGCATCTGCATTGATTTGCGCAGCACCTTTCGATGGAATCACAATCGCATGAACACCCGCACATTCAGCGGTACGCGCAATCGCGCCAAAATTCCGGACATCCGTAATGCGATCTAGGATCAAAACCAAAGGGATTTGACCTTTCTCGAAGGTATCTGCGATGACATTTTCCAATTTGGCATAATGAATCGCCGAAACGAAGGCAATGGCACCCTGGTGATTTTTACGCGTGATGCGATTTAATTTTTCCAAAGGGACCTTCTGAACTTGAATGCCTTTTTCGTGTGCTAAATCAAGAATTTCCGTATGTCCTAACTCGCGTTGAACCAATAAACGATCAATTTCCTTACCAGAACGTAAGGTTTCTAGTACAGATTGAATACCAAATACAATCTCTTTGTTCTCCGTTTTCGGAGTTGTGAAATGTCTAAATGGTTTTCTAAATGGGGGTCTTGATTCGTTTTCTTCTGACACGGTATTGGCTGAAATGTGGGGCAAAGGTCGGCATTTTTTTTCAAACCATTTGTCTGAAGGTCAAATTTACCCGAGGTGCCTGAATTTTCAGCGCCTTAGGCAAGGCATGAAGCCAATGCTGCTGGGTTTCCCCCTCCATACTTAATAAACTGCCAGGAAGTAATGGAATGCGAATTTTTTCACCCGTTTTCCGATGTTTGAAATCGAAGTTCCGCGTAGCACCTAGACTGATCGAAGCGATGCACGAGTTGGGAACAATGCTCTTTTCATCATCCGCATGCCAGCCCATGCCATCCGCACCATCGTGGTAGTAATTCAGTAAACAACCGTTAAAAGAGACATTTAACTGCTTTTCTATGCGGTTTTTGAGTTCGAGTAGCTCTGGCGTCCAGGGATTGACAAATTTGGCAGAGCCGGAATAGGTATAGCGTCGCTGGCCATCTGCAAACCAGGCCATTTTTCTCCGCATGGGAATCGTTTTGCCAAAAATATGAACTACATCAGATTCCCAAGGAATCGTTTCTTCCAGTGCGCGTTGAAATTGGCTTGCCTCAGCAACAGATAAAAAGCTGGGATAGTAGTGCACTGCTCCATCGTAGGGGAGGAAATTCTGGGATTCCGGTGAAGCGAATAGCGAAAGCATGAACCAAATTACCTAATCTTAGGTAAAAACTTTACCTTTGTGCTCAAATTTAGCATACGATGTATAAAACGACTGAAATTGCCTCTTCTGATATTCCTTCGGATAATCCTGTTCACCAGCGCCTATTGTTTCCTTACATGCATGTAAGCGAATTGGTTTCAGGAAATGTATTGGAAATCGGTTGCGGTACAGGTCGTGGTGTAGGTGTATTAGCCGATAAGGTTGCTGCCTACACGGGCGTCGACAAGAACACCGAATTAATGAATTCGCTTTCGGCGCAATATCCGAACTTTACTTTCATCGATATGTTCTTGCCTCCTTTGCAAGATTTGCCTTCCAATCACTTTGATTACGTCATTACATTTCAGGTAATTGAGCACATTGAAAATGATGATTTCTTTTTGGCAGAAGCTGCGCGTGTATTAAAGCCGGGCGGTAAATTGTATCTGACCACGGTGAATCGCCTGTTTTCATTGACACGTAATCCATGGCATGTGCGTGAATATGTATCGGCTGAGTTAAGTGGCTTAATGTCCAAACACTTCAGTCAAGTGATCACGGAAGGGGTACACGGCAATGAAAAAGTGATGCATTACTACGAGGAGAATAAGAAATCAGTAGCTAAAATTACCCGATTAGACATTTTCAATTTACAGTATAAATTGCCACGTACGTGGCTACAAGTTCCGTACGATATAGCCAATCGGATGAGCCGTTTAGCTATTTCAAAATCAAGTAATCAATTAGTCAATTCCATTCAAGTGGATGATTATTACTTGAGTGACAAACCTGCCGAATCCCTAGATTTCTTTTTCACTGGTATCAAATAATGGAATTCATCGATTCTGCCATAGAGGAATATGCACGCGTCTTTTCAGGCGAGCCATCCGCTTTATTGCAAGAATTGGACCGCGAAACCCATGCCATGATTCTTCAGCCCCGTATGCTCTCCGGTCATTTGCAAGGCAAATTTTTGTCGTTTTTCGCAAAGGTTTGTCGGCCTACCACCATCCTTGAAATAGGCACTTTTACCGGTTATTCAGCTTTGTGTTTAGCGGAAGGATTGACTCCAAATGGACGATTAATTACCATCGACATCAACGAAGAATTGGAAACCTTTACGCGTTCTTTCTTTGATCGCTCGGACTACAAAGAGCAAATTGATTACCGCATTGCAGATGCCAAAGATGAGTTGACGAAGATTGATGGTCCGTTTGATTTGGTGTTTATTGATGCCGACAAGCGTAATTATGGACTTTATTATGATTTGATCATCGACAAAATGAGCCCTGGCGGGATCATTTTAGTGGATAATGTGTTGTGGAGTGGCAAGATCGTGGATGAGACGGCACGCGATAAATCGACACAAGCGTTGCGTGACTTTAATCAAAAATGCTTGGATGATCCACGCGTCGACAAGATGCTGTTGCCGCTTCGTGATGGATTGTATATGCTCCGCGTGCGTTAAGGTTTTACCTTGATTTTTTGGCCTACTTGAATCGTAGGTACTTTCCCTAGTCCATTCCAAAGAATCAAATCATCTATACTTACTTGATAGATTTTCGAAATACGAAATAGCGTTTCACCAGCTTTTACTTCGTGGAATGCAGCTTGGGTATTCGCTGGTGCACTTGTTTGCGCTGCGGCTACCTCCGGTGCTTTCTCCACAATCTGTGTTTGCTCAATGATTTTTTCAGCTTCCTTTTTGTCTGATTTGATAACGATTTCGCGGGAATCTGCCGGATCGATGTAGAATGATTTTTTAGGCTCGATGGTTTCGATTTTACGTGTTTCCTCTACGACAACCACGGGTTGCGCAGGTGCAACTGTTTTTTCGACAACCGGTGCATTTTTACTCTTCTCATCTAATTTCTGCGCAATGATCTCGAGCATGGGAATGCGGCGATTTACCTTGATTTTTTGGCCAATTTGTATGACTGCGGTTTGATCGATGCCGTTTAGCTTGAGCAATTCGCCCAATTTCATCTCGTATTTCGTCGCGATTGAACTTAGGTTATCTCCTTCGGTAACCACGTGATTCCGAATTTCAAATTGATCACTTAAGATTTGCTGATTCTTTGTACGTTTAGTTTTTGATGGATTGGGGGCGTACAGCTTCGTGGAATCGACGGAGGCGGTCAGTACCAAATCTTGCGGTGGCGTCTCCGACAAATAAGTTTTGACATTGGACGGATGATACAACGTATAGGCTTTATCGTCTGGTACAAAATCTTTCAATATCCACGCATTATATCGCTTGAGATCATCGTAGCTCACCTTCAGTTCGTCAGATAAATCATATAGATTTTTTCCGCGTGTATTTGCGTATGTGACTAAACTTGTGGAGTCAGATTTGGGCAAGGTATTTAATTGATCCGCCCAGAAATGCTTGTAGGCCAAGAAACGGATAACATACCAGTCGGTGGATGAGTCCACTTCAATTTCCGTTTTATTCGCCCAATTAGACGTATATGGTAGTTTTTTGATGGTGCCTAGGCCTACGCGGTAAGAGAGTAAGGTACTCATCCAATTGTGCAGCACGCCATTATTGCGGTTGAAATAATTGACCGCACCGCGGGTAGCCTCAATGATATGGCGGCGTTCGTCGATTTCATTGTCAACTTTTAGGCCAACATCCTTCGCTGTTTCCAATTTAAACTGCCAATAACCCACGGCGGCAGAAGTAGAAACGGCATTTGGATTTAAGTTACTTTCTTGAACACACAAAAATTTGAAATCGTCCGGAACATTTCCCTGTGCTAAGATTGGCTCGATCACAGGAAAGTATAAACGCATCTTTTCAACTAAAGAAGCCACATATTTTTTATTTGCCCCGAGCATGGCAAATTCTTTATCAAAGATAGGTTTGGCAGATGCATGGATGGCGACACGCACATTTCCGATCGAAATGGTATCCGGAACGGTGTTTGATGCAAACATCGGAGTTGCGATGCTGCACGCTAGCCAACAGACCAATTGCTTTAAATTCATGGGTGCAAATTTATCAAATTTAACTGATTTAACGGATGCTTTGGGTATTTATTGCTTTTTGTGGCATTCAGCCGGATTATCTTTACCTTTGTTTTTTAGCCCAACGCACATGATTTTAATTGACGATACTGTTATTAGTGAAGATATTGCCGACGAGTATTTTGTTTGTGATTTAACCAAATGTAAGGGTGCATGTTGCGTAGAAGGGGATTTGGGTGCGCCTTTGGAGGAAGCTGAATTAGCGATCATTGATCGCATTCAAGATGAAATTCGGCCATTCTTGTCGGCAGATGGGATCGCCGAAATTGAAAAACAAGGCACCTACATTCGAGAAGAGGACGGTGATTTTTCTACGCCAATTATCCAGGGACGTGAATGTGTCTACGCGATTTATGACGAAAAAGGATATTTGAAATGTGGCATCGAGCAAGCTTATTTTGCCGGTAAAACAGATTTTCGTAAACCCATTTCCTGTCATTTATATCCAATTCGAATCCAGAAACTAGCTGAATATCAAGCGATTAATTATGAGCGCTGGACAATCTGTTCAGATGCTTGTTCGCATGGAAAAGAGTTAGGTGTACCGGTGTATAAATTCCTCAAGGATCCATTGATTCGTAAATTCGGTACTAAATGGTATGCCGAGCTAGAGCGTGAAATCGACGAGCGTAAATTGGATTAATGGATAACATCAATGCCTTTGATGCGATTTATCAGGTGGTTCGCGAGATTCCATCGGGTCGCGTTACATCCTATGGCGCGATTGCTGCATATTTAGGCATGAAAGGTGGCGCTCGGATGGTCGGCTGGGCGATGAACGCTTCACACACGTTGGCGGATATTCCGGCGCATCGCGTCGTTAACCGCAATGGGGTGTTGACTGGGAAGAATTTCTTTGGCGGGAATCGGATGCAAGAATTACTGGCTCAGGAGGGTATCGCCGTCCAAAATGATCAAATCATTGATTTTAAGCAACATTTTTGGGATCCATCGACGGAGTTAGCTTAGTCGATGCTGCGCAGGAATTTCTTTCCACCTAAGGCTTTCATTTGTCTTTTGATGGCTTGCGTACGTTTGTTCACATAGCCGGAAGGGGAGGCCACGGAGAATCGGATGGGATTGGGTAGGCAAGCTGCCAAACGTGCCGCTTCGGTGGTGCTTAATTCTTCCGCGGAATGGCCATAGTATTTTCGCGAGGCTGCTTCCACGCCAAAGGTCATTTTTCCCGTTTCGGCCACGTTCAAATACACCTCGATAATGCGTTTTTTACCCCAAATGAGTTCGATCATCAAGGTGAAATAGGCTTCTAATCCTTTGCGCAGGTAACTTCTGCCTTGCCAAAGAAATACGTTTTTGGCGACTTGTTGGGATATCGTACTCGCACCCTTGATCCGCTTCCCCTTTAAATTATTATTGACCGCTCCCCACATCGCATCAAAATCAAACCCATGGTGATCAGGAAATAATTGATCTTCTGAAGCGATTACTGCCAATGCGGCATTTCTGTCGAGTTGATTGTAAGGCGTCCACTGGCTCGATATTTTCGAGGGTTCCCCTGCTTGGATGGCATCTATTTTGCGCGCCATCATGGTGGGGGTGAAGTAGACAGGAACAAATTTGAATAGTACCACCGCAACGATCGTTGAGATCCACAGGTATAAAAAGTAGCGACCTATGCGTCCCAGTACCCGATTAAATGTCCAGCCCGCTTTCGGGGAATCGCTTGATTTCATGCGACTGAACTTCGAACCACGCGTACTGGTTCGAGGGGTATTGGATAGATCAACGCGTTTAGCCATGGGTAAGTGATTGGGTTTGCGAAAATACGAAATTGAGGTAAGAGGTAAGATGTAAGAAGTGAGAATTTTATGAAAAATTCAATTAAAAACCTCTCACCTCTCACCTCTTACCTCTCACCTCTATGACGAATAATTCAGATGCCAGTCGATCCGCGATCAATTTCCCATTACCTATTAATCGTAAATGTCCGTCTACGATCTCCGCTAATCCTTCTGAAATCCATTTTTGCACTTCCTTTTCCGGAAAAGGACTTCCTGCTGCGGCGAATTTTTCGGTTAATCGATCGATGGAAACCCCGGTTTTGGTGCGGAATTTGGTCATCATGAGCTCGTTCAATTGATCCGCAGGACTAAGAATTTCGATCTCGGCCGGGATAATTCCTTGCGCGATTTGCTTGACATAGGTGGCGTTGTTGGCGATATTCCATTGCCGACTACCCTGATTGAAACTATGTGCCGCTGGGCCGATGCCCAAGTAGTTTTCCTGATTCCAGTAGGAGGTATTGTGACGTGAAAAATGCCCATTTTTGGCAAAATTAGAGGTTTCATACGCCTCAAACCCCTGTTTTTCTAATACGTCATGCGTAAATTCAAAGCACAATGCCATGTGTGATTCCGACACCTCAGGAAATGTTCCTTGCTTCTTTTGATGGCCAAAAACGGTCTTAGGTTCAACAGTTAAACTATACGCCGAAATGTGATTGACGCCTGTTTCGACGGCTTGGAGGATGTCATGTTCCAGGTCTACGAATGAGTTATCTGGCAAACCGTAAATTAAATCAATGCTGATGTTCGTGAGGCCAATCGCCTGCGCGTCACGAATCGCTTTTTTTGCCTGCAAACCATCATGATTCCGATTCAAAAATGTCAAATTTCGATCCTGAAAGGATTGAATCCCAATGCTCAGTCGGTTAATGCCTAAAGCCTGAATCGCCCGTAAATACTCCGGTGTCAAATCCTCTGGATTCGCTTCTAACGTAATTTCGGCATCGGGTTCCACGGGAAAATGTTTCCGAATGGTTCCTAAAATTTGGCTGAGTTCAGCAGTACTGAGTAGGGAAGGAGTACCCCCGCCAAAATAGATGGTCGACAGCGGTTCCCCCGCTAAGTAGTTTTTTTGTAAACTTAATTCCTGCTGTATCGCCTGTACCATAGCCTCTTTTCCCGCCAAACGCGTGGAAAAATGGAAGTCACAATAATGACAGGCTTGGTGGCAAAACGGAATATGAAGGTAAAGATGCACCGCGTTTATGGTTCAAAAATCAATACGCTTAGGTCCGACGGATTCAACATCTCGAGGGCCAACTGCTGCATTTTATCTGCCGAAACCAAATCAATTTGCTCAAAGATTTCTTCGAGTGTTTCAATTTTTTCACGGTCTAGGAGGCTTTTGGCCATCATCAACATGAAATTCAGGTTGCTTTCTTCGGCCATCGCCATTTGGCCTTTCAGTTGGGATTTGATCTTGAGCAATTGCGCCGGACTTAAGGTGCGGTCCTGCAATTTTTCGAATTCTTTGTGAATCAATTTTATCGACTTGGCCACTTGATTCGATTCCGTGCCAAAATATATCGCCCAAAATCCGGAATCGACATACGACGTGAAATTCGCCTCAATGGAATATACTAAGCCTCTTTTCTCCCGAATGGAAACGTTCAACAAGGAATTCATGGACGGTCCGCCCAATAAATTAATCAACATAAAAAACGCCAATCGATCCGGATGCTTAATCGCATACGACTGCTGACCGAGCGCCACATGCGATTGATTCAACCCGCGTTTCGTTATCCGTTCTACCGGGATCATCGCAGGCGGCTGCACGCGCTTAACTTGATTACGCCGTGCCGGAATGTGTCCCAAATGCTTCTCCGCCCATTTGAATACTTTGTCATGCGGATGCTTCCCGATGGACGAAATTACGATCCGACTGGTATCCATATTCCGAGCAATGAAGGCATTTAAATCTGATTGCTTGAAGGAATTGACTGTATCTTGAGTTCCTAAAATATTGATCCCTAGGGAATGATTGGGAAATAATAATTCATCGAAATCATCCTGAATGGCATCTTCAGGTGCCTCGTAATACATCGACATCTCCTCCAAAATAACACTACGTTCCTTCTCCAATTCCTTCACAGGAAACGTGGAATGAAAGGTAATATCCGTCACTAATTCCAAAGCCCGCTCAAAATAAGGACTCAGCACGGAGGCATGAAAACAGATTTTTTCTTTGGTGGTGTAGGCATTTAATTCTCCGCCGATGATCTCTAAGCGGTTGATAATCTGCATGTTATTCTTCTTTTCTGTGCCTTTGAATGCCAAATGCTCCCAGAAATGCGCCAGTCCTTCTTCGTTTTTCTCCTCATCCCGACTGCCGATGTCGAGCATAATCCCAAGATGCGAGATCTCGGTATGCATGACTTGGCGATGTACCAACGTGATTCCGTTGGGCAATGTTTGGATTTGAATTGAATTCATAAAGTGCTTCTTAGCGCAAAAGATCTCAAAATTAATTAATTTTATGTCCAATCGCTCATTTTTCTTGCATGTCGCAAAATTCCAACGTACTTATTATCCAAACAGCTTTCTTAGGCGACGCGGTATTGATTACATCTTTGTTGGAAAAAATCCGTCACGAATCCCCCCAGACACGTGTTCAAGTCCTCGTTCGAGCTGGTTTAGAACCCATTTTTGAGGCCTATCCCCATGAGGTACTGACGAAAGTTTGGGGCTACGATAAGTCGAATAAACTGAAATCGTGGTTGGCCTTACGCACCCAATTAGCCAAAGAAAATTTTGACCAGGTATTCGTCGTGCAGCGCTTCTTTGGGATGGGACTTTTAAGTGTATCCATTGGAGCGAAGCAGGTGATCGGTTTCAACGAAAATCCTCTTTCATTCTTATTTACAAATTCTGTCAAACATCGCTTCGGGGATAGGGTGCATGAGGTGGAACGCAACACGGATTTACTCGAAAAATGGCTCGGAAAGCAGTATTATGCACCATTTTTGTCGTCCACCCCTTCCTTGCCAGCCAGTCTACATGCAAAACAATACCTATGTATATCGCCTGGTTCGGTCTGGGAAACGAAACGATTACCTCTGCAAACATGGATTAACTTTATTCAAGGACTTCCGAAGGAACAAGCCATCGTCCTGATGGGTGCGCCCAATGAAACGGAATTATCGGCCAAAATTGCACATGCCTGTCCGGAACATACCATTCATAATTTGACTGGGAAACTGGGGCTGTTGGAGGCGATAAGTGTATACCAACAAGCCGCTTTGGCATTTGTGAATGACTCTGGTCCCTTGCATATTTGTTCGGCGGTGAATACGCCTACGGTGGCGGTATTTTGTTCGACGACGCCGGAATTCGGATTTGGACCTTTATCTAATTGGAACCGGATTATCGAGTCAAAGGAAGAATTAACCTGTAAACCCTGCGGATCGCATGGGAAAAAGGCATGTCCTTTAAGCCATTATGCCTGTGGAAATGGCATTCAGGTCAATCAATTACAGGAAGCTTATCAAGATTTTTTAAGCGCGCGAAGCGAGTAAATAGAGCACGGCCATGCGCACGGCCACCCCATTTTCTACCTGATCTAGGATAATCGAATGTGGTGAATCTGCCGCATCGGAACTCAATTCCACCCCGCGATTAATCGGGCCTGGGTGCATTAAGACAATTTCCTTAGGAAGTTCTTCCAGCATTTGGCGCGTGATTCCGAAGAATTGGGAATATTCACGCAGACTTGGGAAGTATTTGATTTGTTGGCGCTCCAGCTGTATCCGCAGCACATTCGCGGCATCACACCATTGAAGTGTGCTTTTTACATCGTGTGACACCTCGACGCCCAGCGACTGTATGTGCTTGGGAATCAGGGTACTCGGGCCACAAAGGCGTACATTTGCTCCTTGTTTCTTCAGGGCATAGATATTTGAAAGGGCCACCCGGGAGTGCAGGATGTCGCCGATAATCGCAATGTTTTTGCCGGCTAGGTCGCCTAATTTTTCGCGCAGTGAATAGGTGTCTAGTAAGGCTTGCGTCGGATGTTCGTGGGTTCCGTCGCCTGCATTGACAATATTCGCTTTGATATGTTTCGCCAAATAATGCGGAGCTCCTGGGCTCGCGTGGCGCATGACGATCATGTCGACCTTCATGGCTAAAATGTTATTGACCGTATCGAGTAAGGTTTCTACTTTTTTAACGGAACTTCCAGAGGCTGAGAAATTAATGGTACCTGTTGAGAGGCGTTTTTCGGCTAATTCGAAGGAGAGTCGGGTACGGGTTGAGTTTTCAAAAAATACATTGGCAATAGTGACGTCACGTAGGGAAGGAACTTTTTTAATCGGTCGGTTGAGAACCTCTTTAAATTCTTTGGCCGTTTTAACGATTAAGTGGATAGACGCTTCGTCTAAATCTTTGATCCCTAATAAGTGTGGCGATTTCAACATATTTTTATTGGGTGATTAACCAAATTTTATCTGCTTCATGGCCTTGTTCTTGCCATTCCACAAGTACTTTTTCCGTAGGCAGTGTGTTCACCGCTTTCCCCACATAGTCTGCATTAATGGGCAGGTCTCGGTTGTAAATGCGGTCAATTAGGACACAGAGCTCAACTTTTGCGGGTCTACCAAATGAATTCATCGCATCGAGTGCGGCACGAACCATGCGGCCAGTCGCCAATACGTCATCCACTAAAATGACGCGTTTATTTTCAATCAAAAAGGAAATGTCGGTGGAATTAGGTGCAATCGTATCACGTCTGCGGTAATCGTCGCGGAAGAATGTGGCGTCTAATTTGCCTACTTGAAATGTCTGGTTGAGTTGCTTGCCAAGTTCCTTGGCGATGCGTTCAGCGAAATAGATACCGCGGGGTTGTAGCCCTAAAATAACGGTTTCCACATCTTTGATTTGATTTTCAATGAGCTCTTGGCATAACCTGGATATGGTTATTTCCAATAATGGGCTTGATAGAATCAGCTTGCGAGTCATTGGGACAAAGGTATAAAAATTAATTAAATATCACTTCGTTTGGGTCAAATAGGGGTAAGATTTGGTCTTTATCGGATACGATTGGGTTTTCAATGTCCCATGAAATTTGCAAGCTTGGGTCATTCCAGCGTAAGCCTGATTCCGCTTCTTTATTCCAAAAATCGGTACACTTATAGACAAAAATGGTTTCTTCTAAGGCCACGAATCCGTGGGCAAATCCTGCAGGTACATACAGCATATTGCCTTGATCTGCATCAAGGATGAATGAGGCATGTTGGCCAAACGTAGGTGAACTTTTACGTAAATCCACAATCACGTCCTTGACTTTTCCTGTCATGCAACGCACTAATTTTCCTTGCGCATGTGGATCTTTTTGGAAGTGAAGTCCACGCAAAACCCCAGCCGTCGAGAACGAGAAATTATCCTGCACAAAATCCTCCGAAATGCCGTTAGCAGCAAACCGCTTTTGATTGTACGACTCATAAAAAAAGCCGCGCTCATCATGAAATTTAGTGGGAATACATTCAATAACGCCTGCGAATGGGTGGTTGATAAATTGCATAGAATTAAAATTCCTTAAGTTTGATAATGGCAAAGAAAGCCCTTAATTTGCGCCAAAATTATCGATATTTACGCAGTAAACCAATTCCTATTTCCCAATTCCGTATGAATTCACAAGAATTAGTTAATCAGATAGAACGCAAGCGATCTTTTTTGTGTGTGGGTTTAGATACGGACCCTCGGTTAATTCCTTCCAAATTTAAGCAAGAGGCAGATCCCGTGTTTGCCTTCAATCAGGCGGTGATCGATGCAACGGCTGATTATGCGGTGGCTTATAAGCCCAACATCGCTTTTTATGAGGCTTTGGGACCCAAGGGCTGGGAAAGTTTACAGAAAACGATGGAATATATGCCCAAGGATGTCTTTACGATTGCGGATGCAAAACGTGGGGACATTGGCAATACGGCGTACATGTATGCGCAAACGTTTTTCGATCCTGCATCGAGTGGCTTGAATTTTGATTCCATTACGGTGGCTCCTTACATGGGGCATGATTCGGTGGAGCCATTTCTTCGTTTCGAAGATAAATGGGTGATTTTATTAGCCTTGACATCCAATCCAGGTAGTCATGATTTCCAAATGACGAAGTCGGAAGATTACATTCCTATGTACGAGCGCGTGATGCGTTTGGCACAGACTTGGGCATCGCCGGAGGAATTGATGTTTGTGATTGGGGCTACGCGTGCAGACTTTTTACAAAAAGTGCGTGAAATTGCGCCGGACAACTTCTTTTTAGTTCCGGGTGTAGGTGCGCAAGGAGGGAGTTTGGAGGATGTGGCGCGTTATGCCATGAATTCGCGTGTAGGCTTATTGGTTAATTCATCCCGCGGCATTATTTATGCGGGTGACAATCCAGCCGTAGATGCGAAGCGCGAAGCCCAAAAACTACAAGAAGAAATGGCGATGCATTTAGACGCTTATTATATTAAATAACATGGAATTAGGAATCGGAACCCCAGCCTTATTGTTTTCAACGGTTTCATTGTTGATGATTGCCTTCACCAACCGCTTTATGTCGATGGCCTCGCTGATTCGTGGTTTGCATGAGAAATTTCAGCAGAACCCGGATGAGTCTATTTTGAAGCAAATTCAAAACTTACGGTTGCGCATGAAATTGATTCAAAACATGCAGATTATTGCGATTTTGAGCCTGATTATGAGTGTGATTTGCATGATTTTCATCTTCTTTGAGATGCAACTAGTTTCTCACTGGTTCTTTGGTACAGCTTTAGTGGGCATGTGTGCCGCGCTCATACTCAGTGCTTGGGAGATTACGATATCGACGAAAGCGCTGGAAGTGGAGCTTTCCGATATGGAAGATATCTTGGCCAAAAAACATTAATTATTCGAATAGTATAAATTTTTCCGCTATTATTTCAAAAATTGAAATATAGTATTATTTTTGTGTACAATTTTGATTTGAAACAACGGTTTTACCGTTTAATCATACACATACTACTTAGGCGGATTGAATAAAGGCTCGGAATTTTTCTGAGTCTTTATTGTTTCCGCCTCGTTTGTTTTAGGCTTTCAAGATCATGCAAGAAAGGGGAGGAAGGTTGAGGGCGATGGAGAAAGCTTTGCCATGCCAGCCGTATTCTTCGGTCATCGCGGCGCCCTTCGTCGGGTAGTCGGACCCACCAAATAGCCCTTTATCTGAATTAAACACTACTTTCCAAACCCCAGGTAGCGGAACGCCGATGCGGTAATCTTCGCGCGGCGCGGGAGTGAGGTTGAGAATGACGATTAATTGTTGTTTGGCCGTTTCGCCTTTGCGGACAAAACTGATGACGGAATTACCTTGGTCGTTGGATTCCAGCCACTCAAACGTTTCGTGCGAAAATTGCTTCACATGTAAGGCTGGCTCATCGCGGTATAATGCATTGAGCGCCTTCATGGTTTCTTGTATGCCCTTGTGTGGCGCATAGTCTGTTAAATGCCAGTCTAAACTCACGCTGTGATTCCATTCTTCCCGCTGGCCAAACTCACCTCCTTGGAAGATTAACTTCGTGCCGGGATGGGTAAATTGTTCGGAGAACAGGAGACGCAGATTGGCAAATTGTTGCCATTCATCCCCCGGCATTTTATTCAACAGGGATTGCTTCCCGTATACGACCTCGTCGTGGGAGAGGGGTAGGCAGAAGTTTTCGGTAAAGGCGTAGATCAACGAGAACGTCAGGTCGTTCAGGTGGTGCTGGCGGTGAATCGGATCTTTCTGGAAGAAGCGCAGTGTGTCGTTCATCCAGCCCATCATCCATTTTTGGCCAAAACCTAGGCCGCCCATAAACACTGGTTTGGTCACGCCAGGGAAGCTAGTGGATTCTTCGGCGATGATTTGAATATCGGGGAACTCGCCGTACATGTGTACGTTGAGGTCTTGGAGGAATGAGATGGTATCGAGGTTGTGGTTACCACCAAATTCATTGGGTTCCCATTCGCCGTCGTTGCGTGAATAGTCGAGGTAGAGCATGGAGGCTACGGCATCTACGCGTAGGCCATCGATGTGGTAGCGATCAAGCCAAAAAGCGGCGTTTGACAGTAAGAAACTGCGGACTTCGGTCCGGCCGTAATCGAATATATAGGATTTCCAGTCGGGGTGGTAGCCTTTTTTGGGATCTGGGTGTTCGTAAATTGGGGTGCCATCAAAGTCTTTAAGGCCGTGTGCGTCACCGGGAAAGTGGGAGGGAACCCAGTCTAAGATGACTCCGATGCCGGCTTGGTGGAAAGCTTCTACGAGCTGCATGAATCCTTGTGGATCACCGAAGCGCGAGGAAGGGGCGAAGTAGCCGGTAATTTGGTATCCCCACGACGGTGCATAGGGATGTTCCATAACGGGCATAAATTCCACGTGGGTGAAATTCATTTCTTTGACATAGCTGACCAGTTTATCGGCGAAGTCGGCATAGCTCAAATACTCATTGTCCAATGTCTTTTGCCAGGACCCCAGGTGTACTTCATAAATAGACATGGGGGCGTTCAACGCATTTTTGGTATTGCGCGTTTGCATCCAGGGCGAGTCGTTCCATTCCTTGTAGGTATTCCAAACGATGGACGCGGTTTTGGGCGGTATTTCGCAGTAGAGCCCCATGGGATCTAATTTCTCGAGGTATTCGCCAGAGCGTGCTTGGATGCCGTATTTATAGGTTTCTCCGGTACGAACGCCGGGGATGAATCCTTCCCAGATGCCGGAGGAATCCCATCGCGCCATGAGGGGGTGTGAAAATTTATCCCAAAAATTGAAATTACCGATGACCTGAACGGATTCGGCGTTAGGTGCCCAAACGGCAAAGAATGTACCTATTTCTCCTTCGTGTTCGATTTCGAAGGCACCGAGCTTATCGTAAAGCC